>ERZ1032852.401-NODE-401-length-10472-cov-9.905827_pt1 | contig 10472 bp, 10 predicted proteins | sample MGYA00516689_ERZ1032852 | MGnify/ENA primary metagenome ERZ1032852 (study PRJEB33719, sample SAMN04262499) | wastewater metagenome | biome: rural village; feature: composting latrine chamber; material: composting feces with ash | place: El Salvador | collected...
CACCGCCCTTGGCCAGTTCTGGGACGACGTCGTAGAGCTTCTCGTACTCTGCGGCCAGGTCCTCTGCCTCGGCATCGGTGACCTTGTCGATCTCTTCGACCAGTTCGTTTGCTGACCAGGTGGAGACGTTAACCCCCAGGATGCGTTCTGCCTCTGTCTTGTCGCCGTCCGTGACCGCGACGTTACGCATGTTGTCACCGAAACGGACAACTTTGAGGCCGTTGACCGCAGCGCGTCCAACACAGGCGCGAGACCACGTTCCGACCCTCTTTTGAACATCCGCGTCGCCGACGTATCCCACCACTGTTTCGCGAGGAATCCGCAAGCGCGACAGGATGTACGCGTATTCGCGGTCTCCGTGAGCGGACTGGTTGAGGTTCATGAAATCGAAGTCGATCTTGTCCCATGGCAACTCAACGTTGGCTTGCGTGTGCAGGTGGAGGAGCGGCTTCTTGAGCGCCCCGAGGCCATTTATCCACATCTTGGCTGGGCTGAACGTGTGCATCCAGGTGATAACGCCGACCACGTTGTCGTCGCTGTTGGCGTCCAGCATCGCACGGCGGATGGCGTCGGAATCTTTCAGTGTGGGTTTCCAGACGATCTTTACGGGGATGTCGTCCGAGGCGTTCAGTGCAGCAACGACTTTCTGCGCCTGTTCGGCGACCTGAACCAGGGTTTCCTCGCCGTAAAGGTCCTGGCTGCCGGTCAAGAACCAGATCTCGGCATTCTCAAATGCGCTTTTCATTCTTTATCTCCTGCAACTTCATCGTGTTGGCCGTAAACGTTTTGGTAGCGGTTGTAGAGGGAGTCGATCTTCTCTTGAGGGATCGGGATGAGGGTTCCGTTCTGTCGTGCAACCCAAACCGTCTTGGCGACTTCTTCGACCATGGCGGCCGCCTTCACGGAGGCCTCGGCGTCCTTCCCGATTGTGAAAGGTCCGTGGTTCTGCATCAGGACCGCCGGGGAACGGGAGGCACTGAGCGTGTCCACGATTCCCTTTCCGATGGAGTCGTCGCCGATAAGTGCGAACGGTCCGATTGGGACGGGGCCGCCGAACTCGTCGCCCATCATGGTCAGGACGCAGGGAACTTCCTCCCCGATGGCTGCCCAAGCGGTGGCGTAGGTGGAGTGGGTGTGGGTGACCCCGCCGACCTCGGGCATATGCCGGTACACGTATGCGTGAGCAGCCGTGTCGGAGGATGGGGAGTGGTGACCCAGAATCAGGTTCCCGTCCAGGTCACACACAACCATGTTGGAGGCGTCCAGTTGGTCGTAGGGGACCCCTGAAGGCTTGATGACAAACACGTCCTCACTGCCGTCAATGCCAGGGACACGCTGGGAAACGTTTCCGGCGGTCCAAACCACAAGGTTCCATTTGATTAGTTCGGAGTGCAGGTCGCTGACGATCTGCTTTGTCTCTTCGATTCTCTCCGCCATCCGAGGAGACCATTTTGGCGTCATGTGCGCTTTTCTCTTCCTATTTTCTTCTCAGGCTGTGTCTGTTTGTTAACTGTTTTCGCCCGCTGCGGCTTCTGCGGGTAGTGCCCGTCGATACCGCTGGAGGAACGTGTCGAAGCCCGCAACGTCTTGCGGGTCTGGGGTGACCGAGGTGGACTCCAGGTCAGCAAATACTTTTGCGTCAAGGAATTGGGGCAGGGTCATCTCGGCCGCATACTTCTTTGCATACAGGGCCAGAAGTGCCATACCCCAAGGGCCACCTTCACCCGCTGTTGTTTGAACTTCCACCGGGATCTTCAGTGCCCCTGCCATCAGGGTTTGGGCTACCAGTGGCGTCTTGAAGAGGCCGCCGTGAGCGAGGAGGCGATCGACACGGATGCCCTCGTCCTCCACCAAAATATCCATGCCCAGCCGCAGAACTCCGAAGATCGACATCAGTTGGGTGCGCATGAAGTTCGACAGCGTAAGGGACGAATCGGGGGTGCGGAAAAAGAGTGGTCGGCCGTGGTCAATCCCGGCGATCGGCTCACCCGACAGGAAGTTGTACGCAACTAGACCGCCGCCATCGGACGCGCCTTCCAGCGCTTTGGCGTAGGCCAAGTCATACAGTTCCGGGGTGGAAATGTCGGCCCCCGCGGAAGCCAAGAGATCGGCGAACACTCCGACCCACAGGTCCCACTCTGAGGCCCCGTTGTTGGAGTGAACCATTGCCACCGGCAACCCGTCGGGGGTCGCCACCATGTCTAACTCTGGGTGAACTTTCTTCAGGTCGTTTTCCAGAACCACCATCGCAAAGATCGAGGTCCCAGCCGACACGTTTCCGGTGCGGGCCGCAACAGCGTTCGTCGCCACCATTCCGGTGCCTGCGTCGCCTTCCGGAGGGCACATGAGCGTGCCAGCTTCCAGCTCACCGGAGGGGTCCAAGAGCAGGGCACCTTTCGCGGTGAGGCTTCCAGCGTTCTGCCCTGCAACCAGGATCTTCGGGAGAAGGTCGCGAAGGCTCAGGTCCACCCCAGCTTCCTTCAGTAGTGCGTCGTATTGGCCCAGACGCTTTTCGTCATAGTCACACGTGGCGGGGTCAACGGGGAACATTCCGGAGGCGTCCCCGATTCCGACCACGTCTTCGCCCGACAGCCTCTGGTGAACCAGGCCTGCCAAGGTGGTAATCGACCGCACGCTTCCCAGATGTTCTTCCCCGTCGAGGACCGCTTGGTACAGGTGAGCAGAACTCCACCGGTGGGGCATGTTGAAGGAGAGCGCCTTAGACAGCACCTCGGTTGCGGGGCCCGTGTTCGTGTTGCGCCAGGTGCGGAAAGGCACCAGCAGTTCGCCGTCCTCACCAAGGGCAATGTAGCCGTGCATCATGGCGGAAAAGCCGAGGGATCCCAGCCGCTTCAAACGCACCTGGTATCGGTTTTCCACATCGTCAACCAGGGATCGGTATCCGGATTGCAGACCTTCCCAGATCTGGGCTTCAGGATAAGACCAGAGGCCGTCGGTTAGCCTGTTCTCCCAGTCGTGAGCGCCCGTTGCAAGGAGGGCTCCACTTTCGTCAACTAGCACCGCTTTGATTCTGGTTGACCCGAATTCGATTCCGAGGGCTGTTTGGCCGTCCTCGATCATCTTTACGGCGTCGTCTTTTCGTTGTTCAGCAGATCGGTCTTCTTGAAGGTGGGTCACTTTGGGTCCTTTCGGCGGCGAAGCGGATTAGGCGGAAACTTCGGGCAGAGCTTGGATGGAGACGTCGAACCGGGTTTCCTCGCCCGGGGCAAGAACAATGAGGTCGGTTCCGGAGTTGAAGGCGTCCGGCGGACACGTCATCGGTTCAACAGCGACGCCACGGCGGTCCAGCGTTTCCCCGCTGTACACCTGGACCCAGGGGGCGGAGGCGGACATCCGAACCCCTCGTCCAGTGTCGTTGCAACGAAGCGTGACCTCCCAGTGGGCCGAATCAATTCCGGTGAAGGCGTGGTCCACTTGGCGTCCTGCCATCGGAACGCCGCCTCGAAGATCCAGGCGTGTTCCCTCGACCGACGTTTCTTTGACGGGGGCCAGGTTCTCATCAACCTCAAGGACGGTGTTCGCGGGCACCGACAGCGTCGTGTTGTCAGCTGACGCACCACACGTCAGGTAGGGGTGAATGGAGGTGCCGTAGGGCGCGTCTTCCTCGCCGTGGTTCTTCGCGGTGACCGTGATGCGCAGGCCCGTTTGCGCGTCCAAAGCGTAGGTTGCCTGAGCGATTAGTGAGAACGGGTATCCGGGCTCGGGACCAACTTCCGTTGCGAGGGTCACCGAGTCACCCCGGCGTTCTACAACCGACCATTCGGTGTCGTAGGCCAGACCGTGAAGTGCGGAACCGGTTTCAGGTTCGTTGACTTCCAGGTCGAACTTAGTGCCGCGCCATTCGTACTGAGCGCCGGCGATGCGGTTGGGCCACGGAACCAGGACTTTGCCGCTGTATCCGACGGGTTTCTCTTCGGGGTCGTGTGGAACGACTAGGTTGTCCCCGTCGTAGGTCAGAGAGGCAAGGCCTGCGCCTGCTTCTACGATCGTTGCGGCGTATTTTCCTGCGCTTATCTGGACGGCCATCGGATTTCGCACTCCTGGAACTTATCGAGGCGCCGGCCAAAACAGCAGGAAGCGCGAACAGCGACGTTCGCAACCAGCATGGCCGACAAGAATTAGGTTAGCGCTAACATTCTAACATGTAGCAGATCAAATGTAACGCTTTGCTAACGAAATTGAGAGGTACGAGGTTTCCTTGGACAGCTCTAACCCAAAAGCCCTACGTGCGCTCAGCGCTGGGGCGGCCTAACCATGATGAAAGCCGGGGCAGTCCCAAGCGCGTTCACCGTATCCACGTGTTCAAACCCGAAGCGCTCATACAGGCGTTTGCTGGCTTCAGTCGTCGATTCTAGAAAAACGGGGACGGGATCCAGGTCTACGATTTGTAGTCGCCGGTCCAGCAACGCCGAACCAATCCCTCGGCCACGCGCCGCCGGAGAAGCGACGAGGTCCCGAAAATACCAGTGCGGCTCCTTCGGCCGATGGGACCAGACGGCCTGGTCGTGAGCGTTGCCTCTTCGCGCCGAGGGCGACAGGCGGTCCGCAATCTGCGACCGCATTCGGAACCACAGGTTGGGCCGAACCTTAGAAACTCCCGGAGGCAGAAAATTCAGCGCCCCCACCACCGTCCCGTCCGATTCTCTGACGACATCGACGTTGCGGTAGCCACCAGCTCGGAGCTCCTGAAAGAAACTCTCCCTGATTATTCTGCGCCTGGCTTTTTCCTTTGGGACAATTGCCGACCAAACGGGGTCGGCGGCAAAAGCGTCGGAGTAAAGATCTGCAATCTGTTGGCACTCGTCCACGCGTGCTGGTTCGGTTTCCACTTCGACCGACACCCCGTCCCTTCCACTTTCGTAAAACTCATGCTCACACCGGCCCGTTGGCGACCGCATCAACTTTACCCGCCAGATTCCAACGGCCATTTTGCCATCATTTCTGACATCGAGGATCGGACGGCTCGCAACGTTTGTCCCGGGCATTCTCGAACAAACTATGCTGCTTGAACACTGATTTCCACAAAACTTGAGGGGCCGCGCATGGAAGAGAACCCTCTCCCCGCCTCCTCGCACGGAGGCACCGACAAGAACAGGCCGAGGACGATCGTCACCACGGACCCCGAGCTCGACGACCTGAACTCGATGCTCCGACTGCTCCTTTACAGCAACGAAATCGACATCCGCGGGTTGGTGTACTCCTCAAGCCAGTTCCACTACGCGGGGAACTCTGCCGCTGGTGTTGAACCGTACCGGTGGCCCGCCCCCGAGGCACGCCTTCACATAGATCAGGCGGTAGACGCTTACGCGCACTGCTACTCGAACCTGCTGGTTCACGACCAGCGTTATCCCTCCCCCGACTATCTTCGCTCCATCACCAAGATCGGGAACGTCGCGAACGTGGGGGAAATGAGCGCCCCCACACCCGGCTCGGAGCTCATTTACCAGGAGATCCTCTCACCCAGCACGCGGCGTCTGTTCCTCCAAGCCTGGGGTGGAACGAACACCATCGCGAGGGCGTTGAAATCCGTCGAGGAACAATTCTCCGACGATCAAGGCTGGGACGAACTTCAAGAGGAGATAAGTGCACGCCTTGTGATCACGGCCTTCGGTCAGCAGGACTCAACATTTCGGGACTACATCCGACCTTCCTGGCCGCGCATTGAGTTCCGCGAAGTTTCTACCGAGACCTGGGGGTATACGGCCCGCAACGTGGTTCCGGGCAAATGGCGACACTATTTGGACGCGGCTTGGATAACGCGGAACATCAGTTCCGTTGGCCCTATCGGCGCCACCTACCGCGTCTGGGGTGACGGGAAGCAGATCGCCGCGGGGTTCGATCTCGAGGACTATTTCGGGATCCCAAACACAACTGCCGAGGAACTTGAGAAGCAAGGGTTCACGGTTTGGGGGCCCGTCCAGGAGGCGGGATCTTGGATCTCAGAAGGCGATTCCTCCAACTTTGTGTTGCTCATTGACAACGGTTTACGCTCCCACGTTCACCCCGGCTTTGGGGGATGGGGCGGCCGACAAGAGCAGGACCCAGACGACCCGTATTACTGGGCCAATAGTCTTGCCTCGGACAGCATGGAAGAACATGGCCTGCGCGCCGACCTTGCAAGCAGTCGGTGGTTTGAAGACTTTCAACGGGACTTCGCCGGGCGGCTTCGCTGGACGGTTGCTTCCGAGTTTTCCGAAGCGAACCACGCGCCGACAGTGAGCATCACACCGGGTTTAGACCTTCAGGCTGCTGCCGGCACAACCGTTGACCTCACCATCGACGTCACCGATCCTGACGGTGACGATTGGTCAGCAACCTGGTTCCAGTATTTGGAGGCTGGAACCTGTCCGTACCTCGTCCCCCTCACCGTCGACGGGTTCGGGAACGCGAAGATACACATCCCGCGGGAAGCCCAAGCAGGGCAGACAGTCCACCTGATCTGCCGCGTTGAAGATGACGGAACCCCGCACCTCGTCTCATATCAACGAGTGGTCCTCGCTGTCGCCGAACAAATGTAAGGGCATTAGTGCACTCCGCCTCCCCGATACGCGACGAGTCATCTCATCGGAGGTGGTTTACTTTGAAATATGGTCACCTGCTTATGTCTGGATTTTGGGGGCAGCTCCGTCAAATACGCGCTGGTGGATTCGACTGGCGAAATCTCAGAGACCGGCAAGCGGGACGCCCCTTTGGACTCACCCGAACAGTTCGTAGATACTGTCGCGGAAATTGTCGAGTTGTATCAGCCAAACATCCAAGGTGTGTCGATCTGCGTGCCGGGTTACGTAGACCCAGACACGGGTGTACTTCAGGGCTCTGGCGCATATATAAACCTTTGGGGACTCAGCATTCGCGATCTGGTTGCAGAGGCCGTTTCGGTGCCGGTTGCGGTAGAAAACAACGGGAAGTGTGGGGCCCTGTCTGAGTCCTGGTTGGGGGCGCTTGCCGGCACCCGGACGGGCGCAGTTGTCATCCTGGGGACAGGCCTTGGCGGGGGCGTAGTATCTGACGGCCGGGTACATCACGGCAGGGGGCCGTGGCAGGCGAGTTCTCCTATCTCTCCACGGATGCAAATGACATGTCGGCCGCCAGTTTTGCCTACTACTCGTGCGGAGCGGCCGGCCTGGCATACAAGACCTGCAAAGCTAAGAATCTTGACTTAGCAAGCCAGGACTCCGAACCTTTGCTCCGATACATGGACTCCCTCATCGGGGACCACTATCCGGACCCTGACTCAAAACCCTTGCCGATTAAGGCCGATGGCAAGCAGATCTTCCGTTGGCTGGAGGAAGGGGACCCCGTAGCTGAGCGGATCTACACGGAATTCATCAGCTCCTTACGCCAGGTGATCCACAACATCCAGATCACGGTTGGGCCAGATCTCATCGCGTTGGGCGGCGGCCTGAGTCTTACCCCCGGCTCCTCCCCGACCTCCAACAAAGCCTGGATCGCTACTACCAAGAAACAAAGCTGGACCCGGTCCTCCAAGCCAGCATCGTGCGTTGCCACTACCAGTCAGAGGGCAACGTCTTGTGTGCGATGGCGAACTTCTCAGCAACGCATCCGGAGATGAACGAGGCCACCTGACACGCACCCGCCTCCTCCAAACACGAACCCAACCTGACAGTTACTAACCTCCTGGGACATCGGGGCGGGATGCAGGAGATGTGCCGACCTGTGTGAGATCAAACGCGGGACCAGCCCTTGCCCGCGCTCTGATAGTCACTGGGATTCTCAACACCTCCCCCTGCCTGGACAGTTCCACTTTTGTGTCAAAACCATCCTGGATGCAGGAGTCCAAAGTCGCCGAGTTGGCTTCCGCTACCTGCCGGGCGACCAAGCAGCCCGAGGCCTCCGTAGACAACAGCAACGCACTCACAGGCCAAGCATCTGCCCCGGCAAGCGCCGACAAGTCAGCGGTGGCCTGCAACTGGGCTTTCTGAGCCATAACCGCCCCGGCCCCAATGAAGAACGATCCGATTAGCATCAGTGCCGCGATCACTCCGACAAAAAGGATCGTCGCCGACCCCTCCTGCACGCCCACACGCTCTTCTGCGTCACCTTCCGGAGGTTGGAAGCCCCTCATTGGCCACTCCCATTAGTCAATGCCACCCAGTTGATTTCGGTGACACCCGAAACTTGGCAAGAAAGCCGTCCGAAGGACCAACCCCCCAGTTCTAGGCCCGCACGACTACCGGTGACCGTGAAAGATTTGCCGTTGTGAACCACGGACACGTCGACCGGTTTGGAAGTCACTGCGGCCACCGCCTGTTGCGCATCGGTGCCAAGGCTTTGAGCCCTGGCACCGGCACGCACCGCATCACAAAGAGACCCCTGAGCATTCCCAGCCACAAGAGCCAGAAGGAGGGCAGCCATCACCAGGACCACCGCACTCAATGCGATGGCGGTTTCAACCGTTACCATGCCTGCCTCTTTGGGCCTGCGCGCACTGTCCCCTTCCTTGCGGGTCAGTCCAACACCGGCAACCTCATCTTCAGAACCCATCAGCGCACTCCCTCCCCTCGACCCGGCTAGTTTTCTTTGCTCTAATCAGTTCCACTGGTCATCAGATCGCGAGCGCTGATGAGACGACGTTCGTCAATAACGCCTTCACACCTCCCGACTTCAGCACCGCCAGAAGAAGTCCTGCAAACGCAGCAGTGGCGATAGTGCCTATGGCGTACTCCACTGTTGTCGAGCCTTCCTCAGGGTCCCCCGCACTCTTTTCCTGCAACCACGCTCTTACTCGCATCTCACCTGCGACACTGGACCTCAACACTTTGTCACGGAGCGATCCTCGTGCACTGTTTTTATCGATTTCCATCCCTTGTCCTCCTGCCTGAGTTGCCGAGAACACCTGTCCTCGGTCGAGCCTTTTGCCCTCGCCCAATACTGCGTTTGGAACCGTGCCCCCGACAGCGCCGATCCTCGAACCTGTTGAAAACAGCAATCCTCGTGACGTGTGGATGTCTATAAGAATCTGGATGTCCTATAAGAAAATGGGGGCCGCAAAGAAAAATGGGGTCCGTAAAGAAAAGGAGTGTCGTGAGGGGAGCATCTGGCGCCCGGCTCTTGCGCCCGGTCAAAGGCAGGACTGTGAAGCTGGGTGGGCACCGCTAGAACGGTGATGAATGCTGGCTGAGGCCGGATGGAAACCGATGATCGGGAGCGGCGACGCTTGGCTGCCACCCTTGTTGGCTCCTTCACCTACAAGATGCGACAACCCAATCAGCATCCCCGAATTTTATTTTGAAGTGCAACGCTGATTGGCTGGTGTTGATTGTAGGTGTTCTTGGAAGGCTTCGTTGGGGGTCTTCCAGCCGAGGCATTTGCGGGGTTGGTTGTTGATTTCGGTGATGACTTCTTGGAGTTCTTCTTCGCTGACCGAGGTGAGGTCGGTGCCTTTGGGGTAGTACCTGCGTAGGCGCCCGTTGTGGTGTTCGTTAGTGCCGCGTTGCCAGGAGGAGTAAGGGTCCGCGAAGTAGGTGTCCATGCCCAGGTCGGCTGCTAGTTCGCTGTGTAGGTGCATTTCTGGCCCGTTGTCCATGGTGGTGGACTTGCGGGCGTGGGCGGGGAGGCGGGCGAAGAGGTGTTTTTGTGCGTTAACGCCTGCGCGGGAGGTGATCGCTTTTACTTTGGTGGCGACCATCAGGCGGGTTAGTCGTTCAACTTCGGTGTGGATGCCATCGCCAACGCTTTTCATACCCAGGACGCTGTCTCCTTCCCAGTGACCAAAAGCGGTGCGGTCGTTGACTTCTTGGGGTCTGTGGTGGATCGAAACTCGGTTAGGGATCTTGGAAGAGTGAACTCTTCTGCCGTGGTGTTTACGCCGTTTCTTATGCCCTCTAGGTAGGTAACACGACAGTTGACGGTGACGGTTGTCTTTGGCGTAGATGTAGCGGTAGATCGTCTCTGGGCAAGCCCACATGTGCGGCTCGTGTGGGAAATCAAGGCGGACGCGCCCAGAGATCATCTCCGGGGTCCAACCTTGTCGTAGCTTCCTGGTCAGGTAGGTGATGGCACGGTCACTAACCAACCTGGTGGGCCGGTGGGAACGCTGGGCGCGCTCTTGTGCTTTGTGTTGGGCTCGCCCGGCCCGGTACTGAGGTGGGGTTATCTCCTGGTTACGCAGCCTTGTATCCCGGTAAGGAACATAGGCGCCACTTTCGTTAGATGCCCTCCATTTGCCCCGTCTGAGCTCACGACAGATCGTGGAGGGCGAACGGCGCAGGCCTTTCGCGATGGCAGTAGCCGACTGTCCCAAGTCCCGGCGCTTTTCTATCTCGATGCGTTCATCCAAACTCAGATGCGAGTACTGTTTACCCAAGGGAGTGAGTCCTTTTCTTGATCAGGTGTGGTAGCCAATCAAGTCTGGCTCACTCCCTCCTCACACCCACTAAATGCAATACCTAAGAACCCTGCGGTGTAGAGGTAACGACACGTCAGGAAAG
>ERZ1032852.402-NODE-402-length-10460-cov-12.274003_pt1 | contig 10460 bp, 7 predicted proteins | sample MGYA00516689_ERZ1032852 | MGnify/ENA primary metagenome ERZ1032852 (study PRJEB33719, sample SAMN04262499) | wastewater metagenome | biome: rural village; feature: composting latrine chamber; material: composting feces with ash | place: El Salvador | collected...
ACTTTTCGGAGCTTGGCAGTGGTATTAATATTGCTATGCAAGATTTAGATATACGTGGTGCAGGCAATCTGCTAGGTGCAGAGCAAAGTGGATTTATTGCAGACCTTGGTTACGAAACCTACCAGAAGATACTAAAGGAAGCTATGGTGGAGCTTCGCAGAGATGAGTTTCAAGAGCTATTTAAAGACGATGAAACTGATAAAGACTCAGAAGGAGAGATGTTTGTAGATGACGTAGTAGTTGAGAGTGACTTGGAGCTGATGTTTCCGGTAATGTATATACCCAACGATGCTGAGCGTATTGCCATATACCGTGAGTTGGATAACCTGGAAGGGGAACTTGAAACATTTGATTTCAGAAAACGACTTGAAGACCGTTTTGGAAAGATACCCTCACAAGGGAAAGAGCTAATTCGTATTGTTAGATTAAGGAGCTTAGCAAAATTTCTTGGAATAGAGAGAATAGTGCTCAGAAACAAAGTAATGACACTTCATCTCATTAGAGACAAAGAATCGCCTTACTATCAATCGCCTCTGTTTGATAAGCTTTTGGCTTATGTTATGAACAACGCTCGATTGTGCAAACTTAGAGAAGTTGGGAAGAAGCGCTCGGTAACCATAAAGAATGTAAATACTGTAGAGAATGCAGTGGCTATTATGGAGCAGATAAAGGGAGTTAAATAGTTTGGTCACTTCCTATTAAAATCAGCAGGTATCTCGCCCCACACCTTAGTTTCCCATTTAAGAATTTTATTTGAATAGTCGTTCTCCTTAAGCCACTTCAGGGCTCTATCAATTAGAGCAAAGAGTTGCTCATTGTTTTTTGTGCGTGGTTGTTTTGTTTTTATCTCTTTTTTTTGCACCCACAATATGGCTGTTCGACTATCCGAGTAGATAGGCAGCAAGATTCCATTTTGTTTGCAATATCCTAAAGCATGCACTAAAGCGAGGAACTCCATTAAATTATTAGTTCCCTCCGGAAAAGGACCCTGTCTGAAAATCTCTTTAGCATTGTGCGTAAACACCCCTCTATACTCTGACATACCTCCACGAGAACTACTTGCCCCATCTACAGAGATACTCTCAAGAATAGGTTCACCATATTTTTTCTTTTGCTGTTCAGTAAGTTGCGGTTTTTTTTTATTCTTGCCGACATGCTCTTTACTATCATCATAAAAAGCCTCATTAGCCAACTCTTCACTATCGAATGACTTGTATACTGCACCTGGATAACCTAAGACTTGTTTTTTGCATGATTCCCACGAATTGTAAACCCCTGTTTCACGACCATCCCATACAACGTAATATTTCTTTTTAGCCATTTTTCTTATCTACCTGTTTCATGCGTGCAATTAACTCATCGCCCAATGCTCTTTTATCTTCAATGTGTTTTAATACTGTTACTACAAATTCATTATTGTCAAAAGCACCCCTTACTGATTCAAAATCCAGCATGCGCTCTTTAATATTGCCATCTGCTCCAAATCCTGTTTTGAATGACAGTGAAAACTCTTTCTTTGCATCTTCATATATCATCTCATCAAGCTTTATAACAGAATTCTTCCATTTCTCAACAATACTTATTACGTCACTACTTGTAATACTTGAAGCATCTAGTTGATAATACTCTTGAATTTTGCGCCATGCCCACGACCACTCTATTGTGTAATAATTTGCGTGCAAATAACCGAAAACTTGATTAATATCTCGAAGTTTAGTAATCTCACCCTTTTCAATCTGCGAAATTAATAAATCTATTTCGGATTTTGGTGCAATTAAACCCGAGAGATCTACCCACTCACCTGTACCAATATCTAAATCTGGCACTAAGCGAGCTCTAATCTCCTTATTGCTTTTGAACTGAATATGCTCTAAGCGCTTTATTAATGAATTGCCCAAAAACTTATGCACCACCATATTATATAGTTTAAGTCCTTTCTTTAAAGCAGAATTAGTTATAATACAACTTTGGTAAGTGTATATATCTGAAGCTTCACCAGCTGTAGCTTGCAAGTTGGTCAATATATCTATCCCTGCAAGTACTTTTTGAATTGTGTAAGGACTCAATAGGTTGAAATTGATAAAATCCAATTTGTTGGGGTCATTCCTGAAATCTCTTTCAGGCCACTTCTTGGCATCTCGGATAGTACCTACACTTCGTAAATTAACACCAGGAGCTATATAGGTAGTGTTGTTTTTCTCTATCAAATATGAGTAAGGTAAATTGGATGTATCTGCATGTTGATGATGTCGACCAAGAATAAGAGAAAAAGGTCCCACCTTGGCTGGCCATAGCACAAAGGAGTCACTTGTAGTTTTTGCACCTCGTTCTAATATGCCCTGGTGAATAGGACCCAACTTGTACATATGGTTGCTTTGATTAGATCCAGACCCTGCATTCATAAACGAAAACATGCCAGCAATAAGCAAAGTAGATTTATGATGAGTAACCGTGAATGGACCAGCAAAAACTGCGCTTGCTTCACCATTCATCCCTTGAGAATTGCTGAAAAATAATGAATCGGAAGCAGAATAGTTTTGTTTTAAAACACAAGCTTGCCCCACAAAACATCGCTTAAGGATAGCTCCACTTTCTACACGAGAGCCTGATGAGATAATAAAATCTTCTACAATAACATTCCGTCCAACCCTTACAGGTGCATGCTCGTTACTATTAATTGTGCCATTTTTAAGCATCATAGAGCCCATAATCTTGCTATGCGACCCAATATTCACATCCTCTATATAACCGACATTTACAATTGTGGAGTTCTCACCCACAAAACCTTTATCAGATGCATGTTTATTGCAAAAGCGATCTATCATTGCATACATATTTTCTATTAAAAGCGGCCTGTGGCGATAAAGTGAGTAAATGTAAGCAAAGTGTGCCGAAAGTTTGTTGTGGATGTATACATCGCGTCCTCCAGTTTCATTCAAAACTGATACTCTTACTCCATTACCAAAAGTTGATAAGCCCTTCACCAGCATTACATCAATATTTTGAATAAAACAGTTGCTTCCAATAGTATAGTTGGCAATATAATTTTGAATATTTTCAATAACTACATCATCTCCTATATCGCAATTGTGTATTGTAGCACGATGTATACAAGAGTGTTTAATTAATCCACCTGACAACTTAAACTCTTTATCTAAAACCCCCAATCGTATTTTGCCTGAGAATTTGGTGTTTGATATATAGTGGGGTGTAAACTTATCGGCAACTTGAATATTTGTCCAATTATCCGCACTACACCCATTCTCTTTTAATGCTTTTATCTCTTGTGTAGTAAGTTGTCTGTAATTACTCATATTTGTGAGTTTTTAGTTGAATTATAATTTATTATTTACTCTCTTTTATTAACCCTAATCTGTAAGCATCCAACAGCTTCTTAAGCTCATCAACTTGACTTTGCAACACCTTACCATTATCTGTATCCTTCACAAGCATTCTGTGTGAGGTAAACTCTCTAATAACAGTTATTGATTGTATATCGCTCTCTCTTTCAATTACAATTTTTGCAGAGTCGAAAGGCTCGTGTTGCACCAACTGAATTCCTTGAGAGTTAAAGATAAGAGTATATCCCGCAATACCTGTTGATGACTGATATGCTCTTGAAAAGCCACCATCAATTACTAACAACTTCCCATCTGCACGCATAGGACTCTCTCCTTTAACAGCCTTCACAGGCACATGCCCATTAATAATATGTGTGTCTGGACCTTCCAATCCAAACTCTTTTAAAATCATTTCACATGTCTCTCGCTGGTTTTGATACTTAAAATAAGATCCTTTTTCCTCAACATGAGTCTCTTTATCAGCAATAAAATATCGTTCAAAAGTAGTCATTGCATGTTTATCAAAAAGTGGTGAATCTTTGCCACACCACAAGTACCATATATAATCTAATGCATAGTTGCGTGTTTTTAGATCTTCTTTTTCGAAGTGAGCAGCTCTAACCATCCTATCCACTTTATCCATTAACAACTTACCTGAATACCCTTTACCTTGAATCTTTACTTTTTTAAACCCACCATCCTCATCCAATGGAATAGATGCATGATACAGTAAGTTCCCATTAATAGATAAGTACATACTACCTTTGGAGTATAAACAGTTGAGATGTTTCATCAACTTCTCACTTTGCAAAAGAGAGTGCATAAGCCTTTTCACCAAATCACTCTCCCCTTCTGTTAGTTTATAAGGATTTTTAGGATCGATTGTTGGGAAATTCATATCTAGCATTGGGTGCTCACTTCCATTGGGAAGTGTAATAGTGCCTGTATCGAAATTAATACGATGCAACAGGTTTCTATCTTCCATTTCAAACTCAGGACGACGAGTTATAATGTCATGCTCGAGCTTGAACTGAATAACAGATATAGCTTTTTGCATTTGACTCAATAGTTGAACCGATTTATCATCATAGGTTCTATCATTGCCTTTTAGCTTGGGTTGAAACACAGCACAGGGATCATCACCATAAACATCCATAGCAAAACGAGCGAGAGGAAGCAGATTGATACCATATCCATCCTCCAGTGTTGTTAAGTTGCCATATCGCATAGCAATACGCACCAAGTTGGCCATACATGCCTTGTTGCCTACAGCTGCACCCATCCACAAAACATCGTGGTTGCCCCATTGAAAATCGAAATTATGATAGTCGCAAAGCGTATCCATTATAAGATGCGCACCATCTCCCCTGTCAAACACATCACCAACAATGTGTAGATGATCGATGACCAAACGTTGGATAGACTCGCATATTGCAGCAATAAACTCATCGGCATTTCCTGTACTGATAATCGACTTAATAATAACGCTGATATAAGCCGACTTATGAGTATTAACAGTAGACTCATGCAAAAGCTCTTGAATAATATACTCGTATTTTGGAGGGAGTGATTTTCTTACTTTCGAGCGTGTATACTTAGAAGCAACTGTATCAAGCACTTTTATCAGCTTGTTAAGTGTTACAACATACCACTCAGACATATTAGATTCAGCATCTTTTATCAAACGTAACTTTTCATAAGGATAGTAAATAAGGGTACACAATTCTCTTTTCTGACTGTCGCGTAATGACTGTCCAAATATCTCATCTACTTTAGTGCGTATAGTTCCTGAGGCATTTTTCAGAACGTGTTGAAATGCCTCAGCTTCACCGTGAATATCAGCCAAAAAATGTTCTGTTCCTTTTGGTAAATGGAGTATTGCACTAAGATTAATTATCTCGGTACTTGCGGCTGCAATATTAGGAAATGTTTTTGACAACAGCTTAAGGTATTTAAGCTCTTTTCTTAATTCTTTGTGGTCGTGTGTAGTGTTAATCATAATCTATTGGTGTTTTTATAATAAATGATTTATATAAATAACTTGAAATAAGGCAAATAGTTCATTTAAATAGAAGTAAAAAACCAAAAAAACGGAACTACTTTGGATAGTAGTTCCGTTTTTTATAATGTTGTAAAGCTTTGGTGTAATCCTACACATTATCAGCAAGTAAACTACTCAGCTTTAAATGTTGAATGATAGAAGTCAACAAAAAGACTATCTATTATTTAACATGAATATAATTATATGGTTTATTTCTTTACACTTAATGCTTCAAAAATTAATTTCTCGAGCTCCTCTGCCAACTCTGGATTATCCTTTATACTGGTTTTGGCTGCTTCGCGCCCTTGTCCCAATCTAGTTTCTTCGTAACTATACCATGAGCCACTCTTTTTGATAATCCCTAAATCAGATCCTAAATCTACTATTTCTCCTAAACGAGAAATACCTTCACCATATAGTATATCAAATTCAGCTTTGCGGAAAGGGGGTGCAACTTTATTTTTCACCACTCTCACACGTGTATGGTTGCCCTTCATATCTTCACCATCTTTGACAGCCCCAATGCGTCTGATATCTAAACGCACAGAAGAGTAAAACTTTAATGCATTTCCTCCAGTTGTTGTTTCGGGATTACCAAACATAACACCAATCTTCTCGCGCAACTGATTGATAAACATGCAGGTTGTATTGGTTTTACTGATTGTTCCAGTAAGTTTACGCAAAGCCTGCGACATCAATCGTGCCTGCAAACCCATTTTAGAATCCCCCATCTCACCCTCAAGCTCAGCTTTGGGTGTCAAAGCTGCCACAGAGTCAATCACCACAAGATCTAATGCCGATGAGCGAATAAGTTGCTCTGTAATCTCTAAAGCCTCTTCACCACTACTGGGTTGCGAAATAAGAAGCTCATCAATATTTACACCCAATTTTTCTGCGTAAAATCTATCGAAGGCATGCTCAGCATCGATAAATGCTGCTACACCACCTGCTTTTTGTGCTTCTGCAATGGCATGTATTGCCAACGTTGTTTTTCCTGAAGACTCAGGACCGTATATCTCAATAACACGACCGCGAGGATACCCCCCCACACCCAATGCAACATTAAGTGCAATAGAACCTGAAGATATTACTTCTGTTTGAACAACTTCCTCATCACCCATTTTCATTATTGAGCCTTTACCATAGGTTTTCTCAATTTTGTCCATAGTAGCACGTAATGCTTTTTGCTTCTCCTTGTTTATTTTATCATCCTTTTCTTCTGCCATAGTACATTATTGATTTGATTATTTATATTTTTCTTTTCTTTCTTTCTGACAAAGCAAATGTGGTATGTAGCGAATTAATCCAACTTAAAATCCAATATTTGAGCAGCATGCTCTTTGGTCTTAACTTTTCTGCCAGCTAATTCATGAATTATTGTACCATTTTCGTCTATCAAAAATGTTGTACGTACTGTACCCATATATTTTTTACCAAAACTATTTTTCTCTTGCCACACACCAAACTTTTCTACAAGTTTTTTATCTGTGTCGGCAATTAAACGAAAAGGCAAGCTATACTTCTCTTTAAACTTCTGATGTGATGCTTCACTATCTATGCTTACGCCCAAAATCTGATACCCCGCTTTCAACAACTCTACATTATTATCTTTCAAGTTGCATGCTTGTGCAGTACATCCAGGAGTGTTATCTTTTGGATAAAAATACAACACTAACTTCTTGCCAGCATAGTCGCTCGCTTTAACCACTTTCCCATCTTGATCTACCCCTAACAGTTCCGGTATTTTATCACCTTTTTCTAAAGCCATAATTTAAAAATGTTTTGCTCCACACTTTGAAAGTCAAAGATAGCAAAAAAAAGATTAATAAGAAGTTATATATAATATAAGAGACAAAAGTTATTCATTCAACTTAGGCGTTTTTTTATTGAAAAAATGATAGTTGTTTTGGAGGTTTTCTTGTTTGATAATTTATAAACGATATATTTGTATTGTAAACTAGTCAATAAACATTCAAGTTAAAGTATACTCACTTCAGTTTATTTATGAATCGATTAATCACAAAAAGCCTCTTATGGCTATTATTATTTTTCAGCATTATGTTTTCATCAGCACAAAATATTGAACAAAAAATCACTCCTCTAAATGGGGATGCAAGTTTGGACAAATTAATTTCAACTGCTGCCAATAAAAAGTTGGTGTTGCTAGGCGAGGCCAGTCACGGCACCCACGAGTACTACCTGTGGAGAGATAAAATAAGCAGAAGGTTAATATCTGAACAAGACTTTAGCTTTATAGCAGTAGAAGGCGATTTTGCCAGTCTGTATCAACTCAATAGGTATGTAAAAAACATGAAAGGAGCAGCAGTCTCTGCACGAGAAATTTTGTTAAACCTAGACAAATGGCCTACTTGGATGTGGAGCAATGAAGAAGTTGTGGCTTTGGCAGAGTGGCTTCGCAGCCATAATGAGAAGTTACCACAAGATAAAAAAGTTGGCTTTTATGGAATGGATGTCTACGATGAGTGGAACTCAAAAAAAGAGGTTTTGGATTTACTTAAAACATCCAACCAAGCTGCCTATGAATATGCAAAAGAGCAATACAGCTGTTTCAACCCACACAAAGGTGATAGTTGGGGATATGCTAATGCAGCAGACCGTAGAAACAAGAATTGTGCAACAGCTACAAAAAATGTAGTAGAGTATATAAGAAACAATCGAAACAACTTTTCAGGGCTCTCAGATGATACTTATTTTTTCTTATTGCAAAATTCAATAGTGGTGCACAATGCCGAAGAGTTTTACAGGGAAAGCGTAGCTTCAGTTGGGCATGTCTCGTGGAATTCTCGCGTGCATCATATGCATGGCACTGTTAATGATTTATTAAACCTTTATGGTGAAAATTCGAAAGGAATTGTGTGGGCACACAATACCCATATTGGCGATGCAGAGTACACAAGTATGCGAAACACTGGTGAGATTAACATTGGACAGCTCACTCGAGACGGAATGGGCAATAATAATGTTTTCTTAATCGGCTTCACCTCCTTTGAAGGTAATGTTATGGCAGGTTCTAACTGGGGATCGCCTATGAAAGAAATGATCATTCCGCCAGCTGCTCCAAATAGCATCGAATACAAACTAAATCAAATCGACCAAGAGAGCTTTTATATCATTTTTGATGATAGAGATCGAGAGGACATCAATCTAAAAGTTATGGGTAATAGAGCAGTGGGAGTAGTTTACAATCCCAAACGAGACGATAGGCAATTTGAACCCACCATAGTTCCATTACGCTATGATGCACTATTCTTTTTCAAGAAAACAACAGCTTTACGAGTTTTAAAAAAGTGATGAATCTAAACATTGTTTTTTCTTATGCAAACATTAATTCTTGATTATAATAGGTTGTTCCTGGTGTTTCTATATAAAAACACCAAGAACAATTATCTATTATTTAAAAGCTTTTCTTCTTTCCATTTCTACATCTTCAATGCTTTTAGCTAAAGGTTTGCCTAATATACGATACCCTGTTTCTGTAATTAATACATCCTCTTCGTTACGAATGCCACTAAAATCTAGATACTTCTCAACTTCGTTGAAATTAATAAACTCATTGTTTATCTTATTTTCTTTCCAGTGGTTTATCAAATCTGGAATAAAATAAATTCCTGGCTCAATAGTAACAACAAAACCTGGTTCAAGTGGTCTTCCTAAGCGTAGCGATTTAATTCCAAACTGCGTCTCTTTGGGCACATTGTTATATCCAACTATTTGCTCACCCAAATTCTCCATATCATGAACGTCCATTCCTAACAAATGTCCAGTACCACAAGGGAGGAACATTGCATGTGCTCCACTTTTTACAGCTTCTTTTGTGTCACCTTTAGTTAAGCCCATTCCTTTTAGCCCATCAAAGATAACCTCACAGGCACGAAAATGCACATCTTTAAAATTTACGCCAGGCTTCAACATATCTATTGCCTGGTTGTGTGCATCCAAGGTTATTCTATATATCTCTTTCTGACGCTCAGTAAACTTACCTGATACAGGAAAAGTGCTGCTCATATCTCCTGCATAGCAACGTGCAGTTTCATGACCTGCATCCAACAAAAACAAATCTCCATCTTTGATTATATTGCCATGATAATGGTTGTGTAAGAACTGTCCATTGATAGTGGCAATTATTGGAAAAGAAATATTTCCACCAGCAGCAAGAGCTGCCTCATGAACCTTGGCTGTTACTTGTGCTTCTGTCATACCTGCTCTAGCATAACGCATTGCTGCAAGATGCATATCAACTGTTACGTTAACTGCCTTTTCAAGCTCTTCAATCTCCTCTTCAGATTTCACATTCCGTTGATTTGCTACAGCATTAATAAACGCAAAATCTGGTTTTTGCTCTGCTTCAGCTTTCGAATATCCTAATAGAAACTGAAGTTTAAGAAAATGCTCTCCACGATAAGGAGGTAAGTACTTCACAGAGTCTTTATCAAATGAATCAATTTTAGTTTTCAACAACGACAAGCTTCCTGTGTTATCAACCCCTACTAGCTGTGCATAATCTTCGATAGTTGTTGTTACCCCATCCCAAATAATAGTGTCAGCAGTTGGATTTTCTCCAAACAGAAACTCTCTGTTTTCATCCAAATCGATTAAAGCATAAAGACCTGGTTTACTTATTCCAAAATAGTAAAGAAATGTACTATCTTGACGATAAGGATAGGTATTGTCAGCATAATTCATACCAGCCTCATCATTGCCAATAAACAGCAACTTACCAGTTTTGAGTTTTTCCGTTAATTTAGCACGTCTTTTAATATAAACTTCTCTGTCAAACATATCTATTTAGTTTTTAGGTTAATACAGTAATAATATGCAATCTTTATCTGTCTTAAAGCAACAATTATTTAAACTTAACTACTAAGGTACAAATATTTATTTTATCAGGGATATATAAATTGCACCATTTAAAAAACTAATTCTGAGGCTGTTTAATAAACAAGCACGTTTATTTTTCCCCATTGAAAGTCAACATTTATAGTAGCCACAAACAGTTTATCTAATAAACAGACTAAGCTACACTAATAAATTGTATCATAAAATGATGCAGTTATTAA
>ERZ1032852.403-NODE-403-length-10456-cov-8.584175_pt1 | contig 10456 bp, 7 predicted proteins | sample MGYA00516689_ERZ1032852 | MGnify/ENA primary metagenome ERZ1032852 (study PRJEB33719, sample SAMN04262499) | wastewater metagenome | biome: rural village; feature: composting latrine chamber; material: composting feces with ash | place: El Salvador | collected...
TATATTTAAACGATGAATAGGCAGCCGAACGTGAGTTTAGCTGCCTATTGCTTTTTATCTATCGGTCACGGGATTGCAGGTGTGGGACTACAGGTGCGAGATTACAGGTGCGAGATTACATGGAGGTGCTATCTCCCCCACTATTTCGAGCCGTTTTTTAACCGGTGGGCAAGGAGTACCGTATTTTTCAGGTACTCGAACTCCAACTCGAAGCACTCCGAAAACAGTTCCGTACCCATGTTATCTTCGATCTGGGAGGTGGTCCACAATTTGCCCTCCTTCAAGCGCAGGCTGTTAAACGTTTCCTCGTCTTCGATATCCGAAACATAGAGGAAAATAAGCCGTTTCGTGGTATCATTCTCGAAAGTGTATTTCAGCAGGAATCGCAACGGCAAGTCCTCTTTGCCACACTCCCTCCCCAAACTATTGCGGACTGTTTCGTTGATATCGTGATTAAACTGCATGTACTTCTCGAACGGGTAATCCAGTCTCCCGGGATTCAACAAACGCGACGGGTCACGCTCCTTCAGGTAGATTCTCCCGTCGTGCAACAATGCCACGCGCACGACCGGGTGCATGAATTTATTTTTCAACCCCTTGGTGATCGACTTGGCAATGCGCCCCGTGACCGCGCCTTTCTCGGTTACCACCGGCAGCCACTCTTCGCTGTAAAGCTTCTTGTCCAAGATGTAGAGCCGCATTGTCTCTACCGCGATGATGACTACAAGGATAACCTGACAGAGAACGACCAAGAATGCCGTGTTCACGTACCGGGACTGATCGGCATGAAACAAGAAAAAGGCTAATACCAGCAACAGGTGAATGGATAACCCGTACTGTGTTTGGAAGGCTACCCGGAACGATTCCTTTAAATAATTCTTCAACATCAGGTCACGCCCCCGGGCCACGCGGGTCACGATTTTACCCCTAGATAGCCGCATGGTAATAAGGGATAAAACAAATGTTATCTCCACCAACACGAAACGGTTCAATACCGGCAAGGGATCAAAAAGAGTGAATGAGAGCACCAACGCGATCGCGAACGTGACAATGGAAATATCGTAGATAAGTCGGCTATACTGCTTTACTGCCACGTATCCCGCGATAGCCAATACCAAGGCAGCCGAGGACGCCAACCGGGTATCGATCCACAAGACAAGGAACGAGAAGAGCAACAAAGGCATTAATCCAAATGCCGGATTCCTCAATATTTTCTGTATGTATGATGTATCTGCCATAAAATAAATTAGAATACCACTGAATGTACCCTATTCGCGGTTTTTTCACTGAATGTCTTTATTGATTCCACGGATATACTTTCGAAGTTGGTCTTCTATCGTTGCCAAATTTACCCTAAACTTGACCTGTAAATCTTGTGATCTGGGGATAGTTCACGTCCGCGATTGTTGCCATCCTCTCATTTTCGCGGTGCCTATTTCGCGAAATCGCATTTAGGACAAATTATTGCTAGAAAAAGACCGTTCTTAGCAATTGCGCCTCGTTAGAAAAAATGAAAAAATTTCTATTCTCAATCGAGAGCAGCCCCTATTTCACACTATTCCCAATAATAACAACAAACCCTCTTTTTTGTTTAGGGATAAAAACCGGATGGCACGACTGGGGAGATTATAAAAAAGGCCTACACACCTGCATCCATAGCAGTTAGCACCTGCTAAGAATGCAAAGGCATACTGCTTGATACAGGGCGAAATAGCAGGAGTATAGAGCCGGCCGAAGAGAACCGACAAGAAAAGCGGATTTTACATACGGCCTTTAAAATAGTCGATTACTTTTTCATAGAGGTATTTTCGGGTGTTTTCTCCTCGGATGGAATGATCCTTATCAGGAAAAAAGAACATATCGAAATGCTTGTTTGCCTCGATCAATGCTCGCGCGTACTCGATGGAGTTTTGAAGGTGAACATTATCGTCCGCGGTTCCATGTATCAGCAACAAGTTGCCTTCCAGTTGGCCGGCCAAGGCGAGGGGCGATCCATTCTGGTAGCCGGGATTATTCTGCTGAGGGGTACGCATGAAGCGCTCGGTATAGATGGTATCGTAAAAACGCCAATCGGTCACGGGTGCGATGGCCACCCCGGTGCTAAAGATGCCGTTCCCGCGGCTCATGCTCATGAGCACGTTATAACCGCCGTAACTCCACCCCCAGATACCGATGCTATTCTCGTCAATATAGGGTAGCGACGCCAAGTAGCGTGCTGCCGCGATCTGGTCGTCCGATTCCCGGATGCCCAAGTTTCGATAGGTGCTATTCCGAAACTCCGTGCCCCTTGCCCCGGTCCCTCTTCCATCCACGCAGGCCACCATGATTCCCTCGTTGAGGAGCCCGTAGTACCAATCCCTGCTGTACCTATCGAGTACTTGCTGCGAGCCGGGTCCACTGTATTGCACCAGCACCACCGGGTATTTCCGGGCGGGATTAAAATCCTTGGGCTTCAGTACCCACCCGTTCAGGGGGGTAATACCATCTGCCGCCATCACGGTGATATACTCTTTTTGGGGGAATCCTGCCGCGGCCACCTTGTCGCGAAGCGACTGGTTCGATTCCAGTACTCGTAACTGCTTGCCGTTGCCATCGTGCAACGTGATCATGGTAGGGGTATTCGCGTTTGACCAGCGATTGACGTAATACTTGGCTTGCTTGCTGAACGAGGCGTTGTTATACCCCTCCTGTGCCGAGAGTTTTTCGGGTATCCCTTTATCCATGTTCACCCGGTAGATTTCACGACGGAGGGGCGATTCACCCGCTGCCTCGTAGTAAACAAACCCGCGTTGTTCATCCACTGCCAAGAGCGAGGTCACGTCGTGCGGGCCACTTGTCAGCTGCCGCTGCAACGTTCCCGAAATCCCGTAAAGGTAGATATGGCTGTAACCATCTCTTTCCGAGACATACGTGAACCGGTCCTTCGTGAAATGGATCGAGTTAAGCCACCCCTTGTCGATATAGTACTTGGCATCCTCCCTCAGTACCAGCTTGGAGACCGTGGAACGGGGATTCACGAAATACATGTCGAACCGGTTCTGATCGCGATTAAGGGTCATCACCGCCAGCTGTTCGGGGTCTTGGGTAAATTTGATGCGCGGGATATAGCCATCGGCATCCAAGGGCACGTCAAGCGTGCGGGTAGTACGTGCCGAGACATCAAACACGCGGCATTCCACGGTGGCATTAGCTTCACCGGCTTTAGGGTACTTGAACCGGTAGTAACCGGGATAGAGCTGCTCGTTGAAGGTCTGGAACGAGAACTCCTTCACCTCGGACTCGTCGGTCCGGACAAAGGCAAGCAACTGGTTGTCGGGAGAGAACTCCATTAGCCGGGTGACCCCGAACTCCTCCTCGTACACCCAGTCGGTGGCCCCGTTGATTATCTTGTCTCGTTCCCCGTCTTTGGTCACTTGGCTTTCGGTATCAAAATCGAATTTGGTCAGCCAGATATTATTATCAATGACGTACGCGACCATTTTACTATCGGGCGAGAAGGTGGGGATCATCTGCTTGCCCGGCTGTTCGCTCAACTTTCTCACCAGGTTGCGGCGTACATCGTGGTAGTAATACTCGGCACGGAACGAGCGACGGTAGACTTGCTCCCGATCACGGAAGACCAGCACCCTATTCTCGTCGGGACTCACCAGGAATCCCTCGAAGGTAGGGAAGGTGGCCCCGCGGGCTGCACGAGTACTAAAGAGGGTGTCCACCGCCTCGCCGGTAGCGTACGCGTACTTGATAACCGCGGTTTTCCCCGGGTCGGCTTGATAATAATGCACCCCATCTTCCGAGGAAATCATCTCGCTAATGCTCCGCGGGTTAAATTCCCCGCTCGTTAAATCCTCCAAGGTGTACTGTTGTGCCCAAGCGGTTGCCAAGCAAATTGTCACGAAAACGGTAAGAAAGAGTCTTTTCATTTTATGATTGTTTGTAGCGGATACTTCCATATTGCCTCGTGAAACATGAATGCACGCGGTCGAGTATCCGGGAAATCAGAAATCACTACAAAAATAGAAGAAAATAGAGGTACTTGCAAGCGTGAGAAATGAAAACCGGGTTCTAATAAAGGAAAAACAGGAAAAGAGGGGTGCACTTTGCTCTATTTTTTGTATTTTCGGCAAAATTTTGCGAAACTGCATCGACACATTCAATCGATTCGATGGTTTGATGACCCCATCAAGTCGTTAAATCATCGCGTTACACATTGACTTCGTCCATTTTCTGTCGTCACTCGGCAAAGTTCAACCAAGTTTGGCTATGCTCTCGTTCCTAAGAAAATTGGCATATTGGCATATTAGCACATTGGCACATTAGCATATTAGTCACATTAGCATATTAGCATATTAGTCACATTAATAAAATGGAACCAAACGAAAAGAAAATTACGGAACTGCCCGAGAACGCGTATCGGGAATTGAAGCCGGGAGAGGAATACAAGCCGGTGCTCCCGAGCGACAAGCCGGTGACCGAGGTCACCCCTTGGTCGGTAGGCATGGGGCTTCTCATGGCGGTAATATTCTCGGCCGCCGCCGCTTACTCGGGGCTAAAGATCGGCCAAGTTTTTGAAGCGGCCATCCCCATCTCCATTATCGCGGTGGGAGCATCGGCCGCCTTCCGCAAGAAAAACGCGCTGGGGCAAAACGTGATCATCCAATCCATCGGCGCCTCCTCGGGGGTTATCGTGGCCGGAGCGGTCTTCACTATCCCCGGCCTCTATATCCTGCAGGCAAAATACCCCGAGATACAGATCAACTTCTGGCAGATCTTTTTCTCCTCCCTCTTGGGTGGGTTCCTGGGGATCCTCTTTCTCATCCCGTTCCGTAAATATTTCGTGAAGGATATGCACGGCAAGCTCCCGTTTCCCGAGGCCACGGCCACTACCGAAATCCTGATGACCGGTGAAAAGGGAGGGAGCAAAGCCAGGCTGCTGATCACCAGCGGGCTGATTGGCGGGCTGTTCGACTTCTGCTTCTCTACCTTCCGTCTCTGGAGCGAGGAAATCACCACCCGGGTAATCCCGGCCGGTGCCATGCTGGCGGAGCGGTTCAAGATGGTGTTCAAGTTCAACGTGAGCGCGCTCATCTTCAGTTTTGGCTACCTGGTGGGGCTGCGTTACGCGGTTATCATCACGGTAGGTTCGCTCCTCTCTTGGCTGGTACTGGTACCGCTGGTCAACGAGATCGGGGCATTAACCGCCCTCGCGGGCGGGGGAGTAAACCCCTTCGCGGCGCTATCGGCCGAAGCCATCTTCGCGGAGTACGTGCGCCCCATCGGTATCGGTGCTATCGCCATGGCGGGGATTATCGGCATCATCAAATCGTCCGGGGTAATCGTTACCGCGTTCAAGATGGCCACCGGCAAAAAATCGTCCGCGGGAGCGGCGCGGGATGCAGAACAAACAAAACGCACCGACCGCGACCTAAAGATGTCGTTCGTGATGCTGTTCCTCTTCCTCACGCTGATCGCTATCTTTATCTTCCTTATTGCCGGGGTAAAAATCACCCTCGTGCAGGCGATAGTAGCGCTTATCACCATCACGGTTATCTCGTTCCTGTTTACTACCGTGGCAGCCAATGCCATCGCGATCGTGGGGTCGAACCCGGTATCAGGAATGACGCTGATGACCCTTATCCTTTCGTCGGTAATCCTCGTGGCAGTGGGACTTGAAGGCTGGCAAGGGATGGTGAGCGGGCTCATCATCGGGGGCGTGGTGTGTACCGCGCTGGCCATGGCGGGCGGCTTCGTCACCGACCTCAAAATCGGTTACTGGATAGGTACCACCCCGGCCAAGCAGGAATCCTACAAGTTCCTTGGAACGCTGGTATCAGCAGCCACGGTGGGTGCCGTCATCTTCATCCTCAACGAAGCCTACGGTTTCGTGGCCACGGCCGAACACCCCAACCCCATGGTGGCACCGCAGGCCAATGCCATGGCTGCCATCATCGAGCCCTTGATGGCGGGCAGCGGTGTCAGCTGGATGCTGCTGGGCGTGGGCGCGGTCATTGCCATCCTCATTAACTGGTTAGGCATCTCGCCCTTGGCATTCGCGCTCGGGATGTTTATACCCATCCAATTAAATACCCCGCTAATCGTGGGCGGATTACTCAACCACTGGATCAACAAGCGCGGTAAAGACAAGCAACTGACAACTGCCCGTCACCAACGCGCGATCCTCATCTCCTCCGGGTTTATCGCGGGAGCGGCCCTCTTTGGGGTGCTCGGCGCGCTGATTATCTTCCTTACAGGAGACGGCAACGCGCTCAATAGCAACTTATGGACAGACCCGACCGGTACCGGCGCGCAACTCACGGCATTGGTAGCTTTCATCGGGTTGATAATCTATTTCGTGTGGGAAACCAAGAGAGCCAAAAAGGAAGATTAGGCAGCATGCACATGCCAGCAAAGCGCCACGAAAAAAGTTGTTATACAATCCTATCAAATCGTAAAAAAGCAAATTTAATTACGTGGCGCTCTTGGGAATTTCTATTTTTGCCCTTTCATAAAATTAACGTAAGCACGCGTATAAATCGAACAAAGGGACGCGTGAAAGTGTAAAGAATAATCATATGAAGAAAGTAGAAGCGATAGAAGTGGAAGATCCGCAATTATTCGGCCACCCGCGAGGGCTGACCGTGCTCTTTTTCTCCGAGATGTGGGAGCGATTTTGTTATTACGGCATGAGGGGACTGCTGGTACTCTACCTCACGAAATCACTCCTTCAAGGTGATGCACAGGCATTCGCCATCTATGGCGCGTACACCGCGTTGGTCTACATGGCACCGGTACTGGGCGGCAGGATTGCCGATAATATCCTGGGATATCGCATCGCCATCATCTTGGGAGCTATCATGATGGCCATTGGCGAGTTCATGATCTTGAGCGGGAACGAGACGTGGCTCTACCTCGGCATGGGTGCTATCATCGTGGGTAACGGGTACTTCAAAGCCAATATCTCTACCCTCGTGGGAAAGCTCTACAAGCCCAATGACCCACGGCGAGATTCCGGGTTCACTATCTTTTATATAGGCATCAATATCGGTGCGCTATTGGCCACGCTGGTCGTGGTGTGGGTAGGCGAACGGTTCGGGTTCAAATACGGTTTCGGGTTGGCCGGTATCGGTATGTTGCTGGGACTTCTCATCTTCACGGCGGGACAGAAATTTTACAAGCACGTGAGTAACCCGCCCAACCCCGCGAAGCTCTACAAGAAGGTGATCGGCCCGCTCAACCAGCTGCATATCACCATCCTTCTTTCCTTCCTGCTGGTGCCGGTACTTTATTTCATGATCATCTATAACAACGTGGTGGGCATCCTGTTAATTTTCACCTTCGCGTACGTGGGATATACCTTGATAAAGGGTGGAATCGAAGGAGGCAAGATACTCCGGGACCGGATGATCATCTTCATCATCCTCTGCCTCTTTAACATCGTTTTCTGGGCACTCTTCGAGCAAGCCGGCTCGTCGCTCACCCTGTTTGCCGACCGCAACGTGGACAGGAACGTGTTCGGGCTCTTCGAGATGACCGCGGGGCAGACACAGTTCTTCAACCCTTTCTTTATCATATTGATGGGATCGCTCTTCTCGGTACTATGGGTCAAGCTCTCCGAGCGTAACCTCAACCCCAATATCCCGGCCAAGTTCGGCTTCGGGATCATTCTACTTGGGATTGGTTACCTGATCACCCGCTTCGGGTATTCCACCCATAACGAAGCGTTCTTGGTTCCTCTCTGGATTATCGTGGGCATCTACTTCTTTCACACCGTGGGAGAGCTGTTCATTTCGCCCATCGGCCTGTCGATGGTAACCAAGCTGGCGCCCGAACGATTAACCGGCACGCTGATGGGAGCCTGGTTCCTCTCCTTCTCGGGATCTAACTTCCTGGCGGGGCAACTGGCAAAACTCACCGGTGCCGGTGGTGCGGTGGAAGCAGGAGTAATGGCCACCGGTCCCGAATCGTTGAATAGATACATCGAAGTATACTCGGTATTCGGATGGATTGCCATCGGTACCGGCCTCTTGGTATTGCTGCTATCACCCAAGCTGAACAAGCTGATGCACGGGATCAAGTAATAGTAGCTTCCGGTAATAATGCACGAAGGGGCGTTCTCTGAATGGTGAGAACGCCCCTTTCTGCATCGCCCGCGCTCATCAGTGATGATGGTCGTGCTCTTCGGCCTCTGACGAGATCACGATCTCCCGTGCCACGAATGCTTCCTGCCCCGCCTCGTCGGTACAGTAAACCATAAAGTGGTAGTGCCCCTCTTTTATCGGTTTCGCCACTCCGTCCACGGTAATGGTCTCGGGGATCACGATATGGTGGTGATGCACCGTCACGCTACGCTTCCCCGCGATGGGTTCATCGCCCAACGCGATAAATTCACTCTCCAGCCAAGTCCGCTCGAACGGCTCGTTGTCTTCTTCGGCCCGGGTGGATAGCGTGGCGCTATGCGTGTGGTCTTCGCCCCAATGTATGTTCACTTTATAGGAGCCGAGTGCCACGTTATCCGAGAACTCCACGTCGAAGTGGATATCACTACCGGGGCGAATTTCCTCGTCCTCTTCGGGCGCTATCAACCGGATCACCGGCTTCTCGTTATCCACGTCGTCTTTCTCGCACGACGTGAACGCCGCGGTGCCTAACAGGATCAGGCTTGTCAAAAACAGTACATTTTTCTTCATCGTGTGATTGTTTTTAAATGATTAAGTTTGGGATGTTGTTGAAACAGGTATAGCTAAATGTGAGACCTATAGCTATTTCGTGGGGCACCCGTTCGATGAAATAGGCGTGATCTGATAAGCTGTTTGAGCGTAGCGAGTTATTTATCAGATAGCCTATGAATTTTTCCGTTAAGCTAAATGAGCAGTACCGAACTTGTTCGAGTAATGCCATAGCGAGGGAAAATCTAACTTTAGTGAAATATTTAGCTATAAGCACGATTAAATAGCATACGATATGTGTACACTCCTGACAATTGAAACATCCACTCCCGTCTGCTCCTGCGCCCTTTCACGCGACGGTGAGGTGCTGATCCGGAAAGAGAACCACGAGGGACAATCGCACGCGTCGCAATTGGGCCTCTTCGTGCACGAGATCATGGAGTACGTCCGGGAACAAGGGATGCAGCTCGACGCGATTGCCGTGAGCAGCGGCCCCGGCTCGTATACCGGCCTGCGGATTGGCGTGTCGGAAGCCAAGGGATTGAGCTACGGGCTCGGTATCCCGCTTATCGCGATCCCCACCGCGCGTGTCATGGCCTCGATGATGAAAGACAGGGTGGGGGAGAACGAACTGCTCTGCCCGATGATCGATGCCCGCCGCATGGAAGTGTACGCCACCTTTTTCGATCGCTCGTTAAACGTGATTCGTACGACTTCGGCCGATATCGTGGACGGCGATAGTTACCTCGACCTCTTGGAAAAACAGCCCGTCGTTTTCTTTGGCAACGGGGCCGCGAAATGCCGCGACGTGATCACCCATCCCAATGCCCGGTTTATAGACGATATCCATCCTCTCGCCCTGGGAATGGTGCCGCTCGCCGAGGAGGCATTCCGAAACGGGGACTTCGTGGACTCGGCCTACTTCGAACCTTTCTACCTGAAAGAGTTCGTGGCTACTATCCCGAAAAATAAGGTGATTGATCTAAAAAAGTGATTCCCTCGCGGTACCCACTGTCGCCCTGTAAATTCTCACGCGCCATCTTGGGATGCGCTGTCTCTCTTAACGGGCAGTTCACGGTGCTAACCGCTGTTTACTCCAACCCTCTTCGGTTTTATAGTAGGCCACCCGGTCGTGCAACCGACTGGGGCGCCCTTCCCAAAACTCCACCGCCGTAGGCCGAACCAAGAATCCCCCCCAGTGCGAGGGCCGAGGCACCGGTTGGCCGTTGAATCGTTGCTCCTGTTCTGCTTGCAACCGGTTCAATTCTTCCCGTCCTTTCACGATCTTGCTTTGCGGCGACACCCATGCCCCGATCCGTGCTCCCAACGGGCGCGAGTTAAAATACTCGTCCGATGCTTCGGCCGATAATTTTTCCACCCTTCCTTCTACCCGTACCTGGCGTTGAAGGGTATGCCAGTCGAACACCAACGCGGCATAGGGATTGGCAAGCAGTTCCTTTCCCTTTCGGCTCAGGTAATTGGTGAAGAAGACAAACCCCTCTTCGTTCAGCTCTTTCAGCAAGAGCACCCGGGCCGAGGGTTTCCCGTCGGCGGACGCCGTCGCTACTGTCATCGCGTTCGGCTCGGCCAATCCTGCCGCGATTGCGTGATTCATCCACTCGTTAAACACCACCAGCGGGTCTGAAGCCATCTCCGCTTCATTCAGGCTCCCGGCATCGTACTCCTGCCGCATTTCACTTAATTGACTCATCCTATCGTTGTTCTAATCTAATTTAGTAATTGAACTTTCGCGAGTGATTTTACAGCTAAATATAAGACCTATAACTATTTCG
>ERZ1032852.405-NODE-405-length-10424-cov-8.874241_pt1 | contig 10424 bp, 10 predicted proteins | sample MGYA00516689_ERZ1032852 | MGnify/ENA primary metagenome ERZ1032852 (study PRJEB33719, sample SAMN04262499) | wastewater metagenome | biome: rural village; feature: composting latrine chamber; material: composting feces with ash | place: El Salvador | collected...
AAGAGATCGTGCCGGGCATCGAGGTAATTACCATGCTGCCGCCCGATACCACCATCGAGAACAACGTGATGACCCTCGAGTTCAAGTACGTGATTACCTCGTTCGACTCTACCCTCTACCATATCCCCTATATCCCGATTTTCGACGGGACCGATACCATCTTCTCCAATTCGTTCGGGCTAAAGGTGACGTCGCCCGAGTTGACAGACTCTACCCTTGCTTACTTGGAACGAATAAACCGCGGGGAGACCGATTCGATCGACTTCGAGCAGTTGCAGCTGCATGACATCAAGCCCATCCAAAAGCCGCCGTTCGTGTGGACCGACTACTTGTGGATACTATGGATCGTGCTGGGCGTCCTCCTGTTGCTGGCATTGATAGGGGCGATTATCTACCTGTACCTCAGGAAGAAGAAAAAAGGATACGTCTTTAAGCCTCCCGTGGTATTGCCCGCCCATACCCGGGCCATCGCCGAGCTGGAGAAACTTAAGGGAGAAAAGATATGGCAACAGGGTAGGGTAAAAGAGTTTTACACCCGGCTAACCGATATCCTGCGCGTGTATATCCACGAACGAGAAGGGATTAATGCGATGGAGATGACATCGGGAGAGATCCTGAACGAGGTACGAAAGACGTCGGAAGTGGACTCGGTATATGAGAACCTGAAGCAGGTGCTGTCCACGGCCGACTTGGTGAAGTTTGCCAAGTACGAGCCGCTACCCGACGAGAATGACCTGAGCATGGTGAGCTCCCTCTTCTTCGTGAACCAGACCCGGGAGCCCGATCCGGTACCCACGAAAGAGGAGCTGGAGAGAATGGATAAGAACGAAGCATCGGAACCCGATGCGGATAAGCATACGTGAACATGGAATTTTTGAACCCCCGATACCTCTACCTGTTGCTGCTGCTGATCCCCTTGATCGCGTGGTACGTGGTGCGCTTGTCCAAAACGCAAGCTTCGTTCAAGTTGGCATCCACCAGTGCTTTCAAGGGGATGAAGCCCGATCTCAGGGTCTACATGCGGCACTTGCCCTTCCTGATGCGGGTGGTAGCCATTGCGCTCATCATTATCGTGATTGCAAGACCGCAAGCGGTGGATAGCTGGGAAGAGACGGAGACGCAGGGGATTGATATCGTGCTGGCACTCGACGTGTCAGGGTCCATGTTATCGCAAGATTTACAGCCCGACAGACTGCAAGCGGCGAAGCGGGTGGCCGCGGAGTTCGTGACCGACCGAAAGAACGACAACATCGGGTTGGTAATCTTCGCGGGCGAGAGCTTCACGCAGTGCCCCCTCACTACCGACCACAAGTTGTTGCTCAACCTGCTGAACGAGATCGACTTTGGCATGATCGAGGACGGCACCGCCATCGGGTTGGGATTGGCTACCTCCGTGAACCGGCTGAAGGACAGTGAGTCGGATTCCCGGGTGGTGATACTGCTTACCGATGGCACCAATAATAGCGGGCAGATCGCGCCCCTTACCGCGGCCGACCTGGCGCGTTCTTACGGGATACGCGTTTACACGGTGGGGGTAGGCACTACCGGGATGGCACCTACCCCCGTGCAGACCCCCTTCGGGATACGAATGCAAAATATGCCGGTGGATATCGACGAGAAGACGCTCACCGAGATCGCCGCTATGACCGGCGGGCAGTACTTCCGGGCACAAGATACCGAGGGCCTCCGTCAGGTGTACGAGGAGATCGACGAGATGGAGCGCTACCTGATTAGCGTGCAAAATGTCACGCGCCGCCAAGAGTTGTTCCTCTCCTTCGCGCTGGCCGCGTTGGGATTGATCCTGCTGGAACTGTTGCTGCGAAGGACTTGGTTAAGAAATATACCGTAACTGTTTAATTAAGTGACGAGCAAGAGATATGTTTAGATTCGGAAATCCGGAATACTTGTGGCTGTTCCTCGCCATGCCCCTGCTGCTGGCGTTGTACATCTTCTTGAATATCAAGAAGCGGAAGGACGTGCAAAAAATGGGCATCCTCTCCACGCTCAAGCAGATGATGCCCGAACTTTCGCTGAAACGGTCATACCTGAAGTTTTGGCTTATCTTCGCCGCGCTGTGTACCGGTATTTTCATGCTGGCCCGCCCCCAGTTTGGTACCAAGGTAGAACTGGTGGAGAAGGAGGGAATCGAACTGGCGATCGCGATCGACGTCTCCAACTCGATGCTGGCCGAGGACGTGTCGCCCAACCGCTTGGCGCGGGCCAAGCAGATACTCACGAGGCTGATCGACGTGCGGAGAAACGACAAGGTGGCGCTCATCGTCTTCGCGGGAGAGGCCTACGTGCAGATGCCGCTCACCTCCGATACCCAGTCGGCCAAGATATTCCTCAATACCATCGACCCGAGCCTTGTCCCCGTTCAAGGGACGGCCATCGCGCAGGCCATCGGGTTGGGCATGAGCTCCTTTTCCAGTGACCCGGATATCAGCAAGGCGATGATTATCATCACCGACGGGGAGGACCACGAGGGGAATGCTACCGGCATTGCCGCGGAAGCAGCCAAAGCGGGGATATCGATCAACGTGGTGGGGATCGGATCGCCCGAAGGCTCACCTATCCCCGCAACCGAATACGGGAGCAACTTCATGACCGACAATGAAGGCAATGTAGTAGTTTCCCGGTTGAACGAGCAGATGGGCATGGAGATCGCGCAAAGCGGACAAGGGCTGTACGTGCGTGCCGATAACTCTAACACGGCGGTGAGGGCACTGGAGGCACAGCTTAACGAGCTGGAGACAGGTACTACCACCAGCCTCTCGTACTCGGAGTACGACGAGAAGTTCACCATCTTGGCTTGGATCTTGCTGGTAATCCTTATCGTGGAGATACTGGTCTATGATAAGAAGAACCCGCTGTTCCGCAACGTGCGGTTATTTAAAAACGAAAATTGATGATACACGTATGTATACAGCTAAATATAAGACCTATAACTATTTCGTGGGGTCCCGTCCGATGAAACAGGCGTGATCTGATAAGCTGTTTGAGCGCAGCGAGTTATTTATCAGATAGCCTGTGAATCGTGAACGGGTCACGAAATAGTGGAAGTCGAGAGATTTAGCTGTATCGTACCGGTACGAAGATTGTTTAGTAACAAGAGAAGAGATGAATCGATTCATGATAAAATATATGCTGCTGTTGCTACTGGGCACCGCGCTCCCCGTTACGCTCTTCGGGCAAAAGGAGGTGCGGAAGAATATCCGTGAAGGCAACAAGCAGTACCAGCAACAAAAATACTCGGATGCTGCCGACCGGTTTGGTGCGGCCTTGGAAGAGAACCCTACTTCCAAAGAGGCTGCCTTTAACTTGGGAAATACCTCGTACCGCCAAAAAGAGTGGAGCAGAGCGGTAGAACAGTACCAACATTTTGTATCTTTGGAGCAAGAAAACCCGACAGATGCATCCGCGGGATGGCATAATATCGGTAACGCGATGCTGCAGCAGAAAGAGTTGCAAGCCTCTATGGAGGCATACAAGATGGCATTGCGGTTGAACCCGGACGATAACGAGGCAAGGTATAATTTGGCCGTGGTACAGAAAATGATCCAAGACGAAGAGCAAGACCAGGACGACGGGGAACAAGATCAGCAACAAGACCAACAGGATCAACAAGACCAGCAACAAGATCAACAGCAAGAGAGCCCCCAAAACCCGCCGGATCAAGAGAAGCGTCCCGAACAGCAGGAAGGTCCCGAGCAAATGTCGCGCGATAACGCCCGGCAACTCTTGCAGGCAATAGAGCAAGACGAACGCGAGACACAGGAAAAGGTGCAACAGATAAAAGCCCAAGAAAGGGAAGAAAAGGCCCAAGAGAACAGAAGACGTAATAAAAACTGGTAAGTGCTGCAATAATGAGGAACAGACAAAATCGAGGAGTATTTCTTTTTTTGCTGGTAGCATGGCTGGCGAGCGGCTTCACGGGAGCCCTGGCACAGGTCGAGTTTAAAGCAACCGCCCCCTCCGCGGTAGTGCAGGGGGAGCAGTTCCGGCTGAGCTACGTGCTGAACCAAGAGGGGAAGGACCTCCGATTGCCGGATATAACCGACTTCGACATACTGTTTGGTCCCAGCACCTCAACCAGTTTCAGCCAGCGTACGGTGAACGGGAAAACAACGTCGGAACGGTCGGTCACCTATACCTATATCTTGATTGCGAATAAAACAGGAACATTTACCATTCCGCCAGCGTCGATCCAAGTTGGGGGAAGCAATTACCAATCCAACTCTCTCACGATCGAGGTGCTCCCGCCCGACGAGACTTCGTCGCAGACTCCATCACAAGGGTCTGGAGGAAGCCAACAGGAACGCTCTTCGGGGGCTTCTCCCACGGTGTCTGTCAGCGACGCATTCATCCGCGCCATCATCTCAAAAAATAGCCCCTACGAGCAAGAGGGATTCACCGTGACTTTTCGCCTCTATACCACCCTCAATGTGGTGAGTTTTGGCAGGATACAGTTTCCCGAGTTCGAAGGGTTCATGGTGGAAGAGGTGGACCTACCCATGAATCGACAACTGGAGATGGAACGCTACGAGGGTAGGAATTATTACACGGCCGACCTGCGAAAGACGCTGCTGTTCCCACAGCGATCCGGACAGATAACGATCCCCACGGGGAGGATCGAAATGGTATTCTCGGTGCCATCCGGCCGCCGGGTATCTACCTTCTTCGGTTCCCAAGAGGTGATGGTGGACGTGAAAAAGGAGATGGTCACCAACCCCGTTTCAATCAACGTGAGGCCGCTTCCGGCTAACCGGCCCACGAGCTATGCCAACGCGGTAGGTACCTTCACCATGACTCCTTCGATCAGCACCACGCGAACCCGGGCCAATGAAGCGATCACCCTGCGGCTCGAGATTTCGGGGACGGGTAACCTGAAGCTGATTCGGGATCCACAGGTGTTGTTTCCGGATAACTTCGAAGTGTATGACCCTGTCGTTAATAACTCGTTTAACGTGACCACCAACGGGCTTACCGGGGTGCGAACCATCGAGTACATGGCCATCCCTCGTTACGAAGGGGAGTATACCATACCGCCGGTGGAATTCACCTACTTCGACCTGAATAGTAACTCCTACAAGACACTGACGGCACCGGAATACGAGCTACAGATTGCCAAGGGTGATCCGAGTGCTGCCACTGGCGGGACCTTCGTGAACAGGCAAGACGTGAGGGTGGAGCAAGATATACGGTTCTTGAAAACGGGTGAACCCTCCTATACCTCCAGCATCAATTTCTTCGTGGGCTCCTGGGGCTACTGGTTGTGGTACATTGTTCCGTTCTTGTTATTGCTGGTTGCCTATTTTATCAATCGGAAACAGGCCATCGAGAACGCGAACGTGGCACTGGCACGTACCAAGAGGGCCAATAAGATGGCAATCAGGAGGCTCAAGACAGCAGAAAAATACCTCAAAGAGCAAAATAAGGAACGCTTTTATGAAGAGGTACTCCGGGCCGTCTGGGGATACTTTAGCGATAAATTGTCGATACCGGTGGCACGACTCAGTAAAAACAATATTGAAGCCGAACTCTCCGGGTACGGGACAGATGGTGCCCTCGTGGAGCGATTCATGCATATCCTTGATACGTGTGAATTTGCCCGGTACGCCCCGGCAGAGAGCCATGCCGAAATGGATAAGGTATACCGGGACACCCTCGCGGCAATTGGTGAAATGGAAAACAGCTTAAAGAAAAAATAGAGATTTTATGAAGGCACGACTATATATTTTTTCTATCCTCCTTATGCTTTTTATTAACGGGCACATCGCGGTAAAGGCGCAAGAAATAGGCGATACGGTACCAGGCGAAGTTTCCGAGCCGATAGCTTCGGGGATAACTGCCTCCGAGGCAACCCCTGAAATAGGAGCCGTGACAACCCTCGAGATGGCTGCCCAAGCTTACCGGGAGCAGGACTACAAGAGGAGTATAACGCTTTATGAAGAGATCGCGGCAAGAGGGATTGAAGAGCAACGAGAATCGGCACAGGTTTACTACAACTTGGGTAACGCTTATTTTAGGGATAACCAGTTGGGAAAAGCAATCTTGAATTACGAACGGGCGCACCTGCTTGACCCGGGAGACGGTGATATTCGGCATAACCTGCGTTTCGCCAATAACCGGACCGAAGACAGGATAACCCCTACCAGCACCCTGTTCCTTACCAACTGGTTTACCGGGATACGCGACCTGTTCAGCTCCAACACCTGGGCTACCCTTTCCATCGTTCTCTTTTTACTGTTTATCGGCTGTGTCGCGCTCTTCCTATTTCCACGTGTCTCGTGGATACGAAAAACTGCTTTTTACACGGGATTGATACTGCTGCTGTTCACCGGGATAACAAACGCGTTTGCATTCAGCCAGAAAAGAGAGCGTGTCCAGCGAGACGCTGCTATTGTCATGGTGGGAGCCGCGTCGGCTAATGCCTCTCCCGACACGAATAGCAACCTTCTCTTCGAACTGCACGAGGGAACCAAGGTGAAAATACGAAGCAGCGACGGCAACTGGTACGAGATTGAAATAGCAAACGGCAGCGTGGGGTGGACCCTCAAGAAAAACGTGGAGGTGATATGAAGGAATGGGTAGAAGGATTACTCCCCTCGGAACGCGACCTTTTTTTCGCGCTCAACGGCAGCGAATCTATTTTTTTGGATAACGTGATGTGGACGATTAGCGGCCGGCTCATCTGGATACCGTTTTACCTGTTCATCCTGTTCCTGTTCTTCTACCGCGTGCCCCGGAAAGAGGGTATCCTGGCTGCCCTGTTTCTTATCTTGGTGTTTGTTTTATGCGACCAAGTCTCATCGTCGCTCTTCAAGCCTTTTTTCGAGCGGTTTCGTCCCACGCATCACCCCGACTTCAAGGATCTGGTGGATACGGTTAATAACTACCGGGGAGGGCGTTACGGGTTTATATCCGGGCATGCTACCAACAGTTTTGGACTGGCAGTATTCGTCTCGATGGTTTTTAAACACCGGGCAGTAACGGCAACTACTCTTCTTTGGGCATTACTGAACAGTTATACCCGCGTCTACTTGGGCGTTCATTTCGTGTCGGATATCGTGGCCGGGATGGTAGTAGGCTCTCTCGTTGCCCTGCTGGTATACGAGGCCTACTCTTGGACACGCGCAAGGATAATACAACCCTCCCCCGCACAAGCTCCATCACCCTACACGAAACATGGGGCACTCTTTGCCATTACTTTGGTCGTTTACCTCGCCGCCATTACTATTTTTAGTTCTCTTTTAGCAACTTTACCTCATTGAGGAGTGTTATAAAGATAGAAACGCTCAATAGGCAATAGTACATCACTTAACCAAAATGGAACATTTTAGTGAAGATTCTGGTCTAATTATTTGGTTTCTCTATTTTTTTATGATATGTTTATGGCACCAATTAATTACCAACTGTATTATCAACATAAAATTAAAAAGCCATGGCAAGAACGATCGCGTTTAATGATTTGAGAGCACTGAAAGATAAACTCCCTGATGGAAGTATCCATCGAATAGCCAAGGAGTTAGGAATGAAGCCCGAGACTGTCCGAAACTATTTTGGCGGATACAATTACAAAGAAGGCAAGAGTGTGGGAATACATATCGAGCCGGGACCTAATGGTGGTATTGTTGTACTCGACGATACCACCATTTTTGATAGGGCCTTGCAAATTCTTGGGCTAAGCGATTACCCGGAATCCGTTCCGGTTCCTATCGAAGCGGAAGAGGGAAAAGAGTAATACAATCCAAAAAAGAAGACCCAACTGTTGAACATGCCGATGCTCACTGTTGGGTTTTTTCATTCAACCCGTGTCTATTGGCTAACCTGTAGATGCCTAAACAAATAATAACATGAGACGAGAAGAGAAAAAAGAGTCGATGCATGACGACAAGCTGGTGACCGTGGCCATCCACACGTACGAGAAAGCATACATACTGAAATCGATCCTCGAGGCGGAAGGCATCCCCGCGGTAATCCACGGTATAAAGATGATTGACCCGGTGATCCCGGGCAACGTGCGCGTACGCATTAAAGAGAGTGACCTTCCCGAAGCATTGCGTGTAATAGAGAGGGTGGACCTTAGCGACACCAGCAGCAAGAAAGAAACCGTGGAGCCCATCCGGGAGGTGCTTGTACCGGTAGATTTCTCCGATTATTCCCTGATGGCGTGTGAATTTGGCTTCCGGTTGGCACGTGACTTGAATTGCAGCGTGAAGCTGATGCATGCCTTCTTCACGCCATTTTACCCGGCGTCTGTGCCCTTTGGTGACTCGTTTACCTTGCAAACGACCGACAAAGAACTTTACCAGGATGTAAGGGCAAAGATGGAGCAGGAGATGGACCGGATGAAACGGAAGTTGGATGAGAAAATCACAACCGGCGAGCTACCGGATATCTTCTATAAAACCGTGCTGGTAGAAGGGCTTCCGGAAGAAGAGATCATCAACTATTCAAAGAAGTTTAGACCGGTTGCCATCGTGATGGGAACACGGGGAAAAAGCGCGAAAGAATTAGACCTCATTGGAAGCGTTACGGCAGAAGTGATGGAAGGATCCAGGACTCCGGTCTTCGCGATCCCCGAGGGAGCCAAGGTGAAGAACCTTTCCGAAATGAAACAGGTGGTTTTTCTCACCAATTTTCGGGAACGGGAGTTCAGGGCATTCGAGATCATGATGCAATTCTTGAAACCCTACCCGGTGAAGGTTTTTTTGGCGCATATTGCCAAGAAGGAGGATGTATGGAACGAGATAAAACTGTCGGGTATACAAAAATACCTTGCCGAGCATTACCCGCAGCTTCAGACCGAGTACAAGCTGATTGACCAGAACGTGGGCTTAGAAGAGACATTGGAAAAATTCGTGCACGAAAACAAGATCGATATGATCTCCCTTTCGAGCTCGCGCCGCAATATTTTCGCGCGCATGTTCAACCCGGGAATAGCACGAAGGATGCTGTTCCACTCCGATACCCCCCTGTTGGTAATCAAAGGGATGTAACAAACAAAAAAAGGCCTCTTTCGGGAGGTCTTTTTTGTTTGGCAAAGTTGTGAACAGTTCGAGTTTACTGCAATCCCAACCTGGTTTTTACCAAGGGGGTGATGTCCGTGGCTGTCGGGCTCACGTACACGATGGGCGACTGCATGGTAGCCACGTCGAACACGAACGTGTAGTTATTCTCCGCACCCACCGCTTGGATGGCATCCGCGATTTTTTTATTGAGCGGCTCCAGCAGTTGCTGTTGTAGCTGGTTCATCTCTTGTTGGCTATTCTGGACATACACTTGGTATCTTTCCTGAATTTGTGCCAGCTGTTTTTGTTGGTCTTGTTGTAAGGCTTCAGAGGTAGCAGGAGCTTTATCAAACTCTTCTACCTTCTTGTTGAACTCGTCAATGAGCGCCTGTCCATTTTTCGTGATCTCTTCTTGCTTGGTACTTAGTTGGGTTTCAATGCCGGACAGTTCGGGCATGGCCGTGAAAATCTCCTGTGTGTTGATGTATGCAATTTTCACATCTTGAGCAACGGCCGCTAGAGGAGCCAGCGCGATACATACGATTAGTAATTTCTTTAACATGATTTCTGTGCATAATTTAAATTTATAATTTCTTAAAAATGGCTACAAAGATAAACCATTTATTTTTAATAGCCTAACCTCGAGAGTACTTGATCACTGATGTCGATATTGGGTGAAGCAAAAATAATGGACGTGGCCGACGCCCTGTCTACTACGACGGTGTAGCCTGAGGCAGTAGCAATCTCTTTGACCGCTTCATAGATATTGTCTTGAATGGGCTTGATGAGATTTTCACGACGTTTGAATAATTCGCCCTGAGCACCAAAGTACTTGTTGCGAAGTTCTTGAATCTCATTTTCTTTTGCCACGATTTCGTTCTCCCGTTCTGTTTTTTCCTCTCCCGCTAAAGACGCCAAGTCGGCCTGATATTTTTTATACATCGCATCCACGATTTCAACCTCTTTATCCACCTCGTTTTGCCACTGCAGCGAGAGTGATTCAAGCTGCTTGTTCGCGTTTTCGTATCCTGGGATTCGATTGAGGATATATTCCATATCAATCAAAGCATATTGTTGCGCGTTTGTACTGCCGAGCGCGAACACCATAAATAGGCTGATAAAAAACAATGTTTTCTTCATATTATTGTTGTTTTTATTATTACTCTGTACGAAAAGGGGGTGTCATGCCCCATATCGTGTCTGAAACTGTAATAATGACACAAGCTGCTGCGATTCGTTTCCCCTCGGCTCAATAAATAATGTTAAAGAGAGGTGTGTCAGAACTCTTGCCCGATGATAAAATGGAATTGGCTACCGCCTCTATCTCTCGTTCCTCTGCCATACACGGTATCGAACCCGTAGGCCCAGTCGATCCCCATCAATCCTATCATGGGGAGGAAAATACGTGCG
>ERZ1032852.407-NODE-407-length-10387-cov-4.428571_pt1 | contig 10387 bp, 7 predicted proteins | sample MGYA00516689_ERZ1032852 | MGnify/ENA primary metagenome ERZ1032852 (study PRJEB33719, sample SAMN04262499) | wastewater metagenome | biome: rural village; feature: composting latrine chamber; material: composting feces with ash | place: El Salvador | collected...
AAACATATACATTATAATAATGTGTGGTTTAAATATGACAATGATTGGGTAGTGAAGGGTGTTGACCTGAAGATTGAAAAAGGCAAGACCATTGCACTTGTTGGCCAGTCGGGGTCGGGCAAGTCAACAATGACCGACCTGCTCTCACGGTTTTATGATACGCAAAAAGGCGGCGTATATATAGATGATGTGAAGATAACTGACTGCACTATGTATGATTTGCGCTCCAAAATAGGGTATGTGAATCAGGAAGCAATTTTGTTTAACGACACTTTCTACAACAATATCACCTTTGGGGTGAAAGAGGCAACGGATGAAGAAGTGATTGAGGCAGCGAAGATTGCCAATGCTCATGAATTTATAGTTGCGACTCCCGAAGGATATCAGACTAACATTGGCGACCGGGGTGGCAAGCTATCGGGTGGACAGCGTCAGCGAATCAGTATTGCTCGTGCAGTATTAAAGAATCCTGAAATATTGGTTCTGGACGAAGCTACATCTGCGCTCGACACCGACTCGGAGCGCCTTGTGCAGGATGCTTTGGAAAAACTAATGAAAAACAGAACTACTATTATAGTTGCACACCGCCTGTCAACAATCAAGAATGCGGATGAGATTTATGTACTGAAGGATGGTGAGATTGTGGAGTCGGGAAATCATAACACTCTGTATGACATGAATGGGTATTACACGAAACTATGCATGATGCAGGGAGACCTGAATTGATAAACCTCCCGTTGTGGTATTAACAAAAAAGAGGGTGTCTCACAATGTGATTTCACCCTCTTTCTATTCGTACACCTATACGAGCACGTTTTCATTTTTAAGATTCTCAGAGGCTTAACTTCTATTCTGATACAGCCTCTTTTTTATTAATATCGCGAGAACTTTCTTAGTTTGAACTCTGTTTCTCTTTCTCCAGTATTCGGTCAACAGATTCGTAAGGAGAGTTGAGGCTGTGAAACTCTGGCACCAACTCTTTCATCTTTTTGACGGTTCTCATATTATCATAGTGATAGGATGTCAGAATAAGATCATCTATTTTCTCTTTTACCTCATTGTAGTCATACTCCTGCACGCGTGCAATCATAATCTTATCATGATGAGTCTTAATAGTATTCTCTTCGGTGTTGAGTAACTCCTCATACAGTTTTTCGCCATGGCGAAGCCCGGTGAACTCAATTCTGACTCCTCTAGCACCTGAAAGGGATATCATTCTTTTGGCCAGATCAATAATCTTAACCGGTTTACCCATATCAAACAGGTATATTTCTCCACCCTTGCCCATTGCCCCTGCTTCCAGCACAAGCTTACATGCTTCGGGAATGGTCATGAAATAGCGAATAATTTCAGGATGCGTAACTGTAACAGGACCACCATTCTTGATTTGCTCGCGGAAGTGAGGAATAACAGAGCCGTTGGATCCCAGAACATTTCCAAAACGGGTAGTTATAAATTGAGTTTTAACATTGCCCATAACCTCTAAATGCTTTGCAAGCGACTGAACATAAATTTCGCATATTCGTTTTGAGGTACCCATTATGTTGGACGGGTTGACAGCTTTGTCTGTTGATACCATTACAAACTTTTGTACATTATACTTTACTGCAAGGTCAGCCAATATTTTTGTACCAAGCACATTATTCTGGATCGACTCAGACACATTATCTTCCATCATAGGTACATGCTTATAGGCTGCCGCATGGAAAATATAATGGGGTTTGGCTTTTTTGAATATATTAGACATCCGCGACTCGTTGCTGATATCTGCCACAATGGTTTCTGCCTTGACATTCACCCATTTCTCTTTTAGCTTCAGACGCAAGTCATGCAGTGGTGTCTCAGCCTGGTCAATCAGTATAAGACTAAAGGGGTTGAACTTTGCAACCTGATAAACTATTTCACTACCGATAGAACCTGCAGCACCTGTAATCATCACACGCTTACCCTCAAGATTTGAAGCAATCTCTCTCATATTAATATTGATGGGGGTACGCGGCAATAGGTCTTCAATTTCAACTTCCTTTAGCTGACTGTTCAAATTGAGCTCTTCACCCCACTCACTAAATGGAGATGTAGTTGTAAGCAACTTGACGCCATGTTCGGCAAATGATTCCAGTACTTCCTGAATATTCTCATCTTCAAACCTCCCTTGAGAAACTATGATTGTGCCAATATTCTTCTTGTCGAGTACATCAAACAGTTTTTCATTGTATTCATAAACATCTACTCCGACCAGCTTTTTGCCTACCATATCGGAATCACTGGCAATGAATCCCATCAGTTTGTATTTATAACCTGTATTTCTTCTTATTCCCTTGCCAAGGTTCACTCCTATCTGCTGTGTTCCATAAATAAAAACAGGAGTTTGCTTTAAGTCATGCCCCACAACACCTTCGTACATCTCCTTAATAACAATACGGGAAAAGGTCATAAGGAAAACATTCACAAAGAAGATTGACGAAACGATGCGCAGAAGTCCGATTAACGATGTACCCAAATCCATTAAGTACAACACCAGGAACGACACAAGATAGCCAATAGTCAGAGCATATATGATCTTGATTAAATCGGAAAAAACAGAGAATCGAAGAACGCCACTGTAAGTTTTAAAAACCACAAAAGAGATGGCATTTATGAAAAGAATAACAAATACTGCAGTAGAAATCACTCTTATTGATGACATTGCGAAAGGCTCAAGCCCGAGAAAAAACACAAAAACGCCAATCGTGGAAAATAGTGTAGTAACTAAATCAAACGCAAACACGTATGGACGGGGTGAGACCTTTGACTGAAAATACTTTTTAATGATATTACTCATAATGTTTAATTTGATGAGGCTTTTTCAATTTTACAATTGTGTTCTGCAATTTATGAAATTATTTCAGTTTGACAAACAATCAAATTCATTTTAACATCAAAGTGAGTATGTGGTACACACTTCAATAACTGGAAGTCAAAACAGACCGCAACTCTCTGAGCGTCTGTTTTTTGCAATATTCCATCATAGTAGCCTTTTCCGTATCCCATCCTGTTTAAATCTCGGTCGAATGCGACGCCGGGCACTATAATCAAATCTATTTTTTCATAATCGGTAAACTCGGGGCCGGTTGGCTCAGAAATTCCAAAGTCTGATATCTGCAATTCTTTGTCCGAATTATACCTCTTCAAAATCAAACCTGATTTTGTTACGACAGGCAATAAAAAAACTTTTTCGCCACTATACTTTTTTATCAATTCATGAGTATGTACCTCCTGAGGCATACTATGGTAGATAAAAACTGTTTTTGCTTGCCGAAAACTATTCAGCTGCTCCAAATTACTCATTATCTGTTCTGAAAAAACATGCAATTCTTCGCCGGTATAACCTGCTTTCAACTCTGCGATATGTTTTCTCAAAGCATTTTTCTCTGCAAAAACGTCTTCACTTTTTGTCATATATATAATGATAACCTAAAATATACTCCAAAGACCTCTTATATAATTAGTCTTTGTATTGCTCAGCTTTAACCGCTGCCGGTGATGTCAGTCCTTTTTCAATTAGCTGCACTGCCTTCTGAAGAAGTTTGTCACTCTGTTGATAAATTTTGTAGAACTCTTCCTCACCTTTGAAGTTTCTGACTATATAAGATACCAGCTGACGCTCAAACATTTTTCGGGATTCTTCTATATAATACGGACGGGGTCTGATACCTTTGTTATCGGCAAAGCTGACAAGATTTACCAACAGAGGCTGTTTGAACAGGTGGTCTGCAAGCTCTTCTCCCGAGTTAAATTCCGAAAGTTTATTTTTGTACATATCGGAGTATGTCATTGCATATTCCAGAATATAGTCGCGATTTGCAAGTGAATTATAATAAGAATTATACCCAACTGTGTCTCTTGCCACAAAAATATCCGGCATAATACCATCACCACCATATACCACACGCTCACCATCAGTGGTGAACGATGTCATTCCCGACATTTCATCCTCATTTACATAATCACCCTGCATATAGCGATTGATTGCTTCCATCTCATATTCGTCATATTTGCCTTTCTCATATTTACGCTGGATTGATCTTCCTGAAGGAGTATAGTAGCGAGCCACAGTAAGCCGCACTGCCGACCCGTCGGGAAATAGTCGCTGACTTTGCACCGTACCCTTTCCGAATGATCGTCGCCCTATAACAAGTCCGCGGTCGTGGTCCTGAATGGCACCGGCAAATATTTCACTTGCAGATGCACTGAGCTCATCAATCAAAACAACCACATCGTCATCTTTACAAGTTCCCGAACCATTGGCATAATTATCCTGACGAGGAAAATCACGCCCTTCGGCATAAACAATAAGGTCACCTTTGTGCAAAAACTCATTAATCATTTGAATGGCAACCTCAAGAGAGCCTCCGCTGTTACCGCGCAAATCAATCACAAACGAACGGGCACCACTGCTCTTAAGCTTGGACAGTGCCGAAATAAATTCACTGAAAGTATTGAAGCCAAAGGTGCCTACTTTAATATAGCCCGTTGTTTCAGTTTGCATAAACGCAGCCTGCACGCTCTTCGTAGGTATATCACCTCTGGTGACCGTAATATCAACAAGTCCGGGATGTCCGGTTCTCACTATTCCCAGCTTTATCTCCGAACCTTTTTCGCCTCGTAATGTGTTGAGAACGTCAGAATTCACAAACTTTTGTCCTGCTACAAGTGAATCGTCAACATTCACAATTCTATCCCACTGCATAATACCGGCAGCTTCAGATGGTCCTCCCGGGACGATGCTTGTCACAACAATAGTGTCGCGCAAAAGGTAGAAGCTAACTCCAATACCCGAGAAGTGTCCTTCCAGGTCTTCGTTTACACGCTTCATCTCTTTGGCGGCGATATAGGTTGAATGGGGATCGAGCCCCTCAACAATTTTTGGCAGTGCGTCCTCTATAAGCTGACGCACATCAATAGTGTCAACGTATGATCGGTTGATATACCCGAGAACAGCGTCAATCTTTCCATTGACACGACCTCTGCCGGCACTGCTGCCAAAACCGGAATATTTATTTCCAATAAAGATACCAATGGCTATACTCACTCCTACAATAAGCGGTACCCATGTTCTTATCTTTCTTACATGATTCATTTATGATATATGTTTCTATTTTATATTTTCGATTGATATAAGTTCGATGTTAGCCCTTTTGAGAAGATCCACACCATCGCTCAGGCGATAAGAATCAGCATATACGACACGCTTTATTCCTGCCTGAATGATTAGCTTGGCACACTCGATGCATGGTGATGAAGTAACATACAAGGTTGCGCCCTCGCTGCTGTTGTTTGACCGGGCTACTTTTGTAATAGCATTAGCTTCGGCATGAAGTACATAGGGCTTGGTTACGTCATTTTCATCTTCACACACATTTTCAAACCCCGACGGCGTTCCATTGTAGCCATCCGATATAATCATTTTGTTTTTCACAATTATCGCACCCACCTGACGGCGTTTGCAATAAGAGTTTTCTGCCCAGATATATGCCATGCGCAGGTAACGCTTGTCAAGTTCAAACTGCTTTGTATCCATCTTCTGCATTATATTAAACTATCAATAATCTATTGCTATAAGGCTCATGTCGAGACTTTTCACTGAGTGAGTTAGTGCTCCCACCGAAATATAATCGACACCTGCTTCTGCATATGCACGGATAGTTTCGGAGGTGATACCGCCTGACGACTCCAGTTCAACTCTGCCATTTACAAGTTCCACAGCCTCTTTGGTTTGTTCGGGCGTGAAATTGTCAAGCATAATTCTGTCAATGCCTCCCAGACACAACGCCTCATTAAGCTCATCAAAGTTACGAACCTCAACTTCTATTTTCAGTTGCTTGTTCTTTTCTTTAATATATTCCTGAGCACCCAGAACAGCATTGGTTATACCACCTGCAAAGTCTATATGATTGTCTTTAAGCAAAATCATGTCAAACAATCCGATACGATGGTTTTCTGCCCCACCTATTTTAACAGCCTGCTTTTCGAGCAGTCGCATTCCCGGTGTTGTTTTGCGGGTATCCAACACTTTAGCTTTTGTCCCTTCCAGCAAGTTAACGTAATAGCCGGTTGCAGTGGCAATGCCACTCATGCGTTGCATGATATTGAGCATCAGCCGCTCTATCTGCAGCAATGACTGCACACTACCTGACATTGTAAACACAACATCTCCAGGTTTCACTGCCTGTCCGTCATTTATATTCACTTCCAGCGTAATGTTTTTGTCGAAGCGGTTGAGTAATGTTTTGGCCACATCAACCCCTGCAAGAATACCCTGCTCCTTTATTACAAGCTGAGCCCTACCCTGCGCATCAGAGGGGATACTGCACAGAGTGGTATGATCGCCTTCTCCGATATCTTCTGCCAAAGCAAGCTCAATAAGCTTATTGATTTGTTCGTTTACGTTCATAGTTGCTGTTATATTATTGAAAACGGCAATATCTATTACCTAAATTGCCGCTCCTATCCCAATTGAAACTGACCATAGTTTGAGAAGTGTCACATTTGTGTCTTTTAACCTAAAACAATCATTACGTTGCAATCACTCGCATGACACTTTACCAATCATAGTCAATCATTTGAGAATGCAAAAATATAAAAATAAAAGATTAACTTTGCAGTTAGTGTGCTAATTTAATGTAAAACAGTTTTTTAATAACACCGATGAGAGCAGTTTTATTATCTGTCGGTAAAACCGACGACGCGATTTATGCAGAATTGATTGAAGTTTACAGAAAGCGAATCAACTTCTATCTCCCTTTCGAAGCGGAGTTTATTCCTGATATTAAGAAAGGAAAGGGGATGTCGGAGAAGGAGCAAAAGATAAGAGAAGGCGAACAAATTCTGAACCGCCTGCAGCCGGGCGACTATGTGGTACTTCTCGATGATAAGGGCAAACATTACACATCAACCGAGTTTGCCCGCTTTATGGAAGTGAAATCACACTCAGTTCCCAAACGAATTGTGTTTATAGTTGGTGGACCTTATGGTTTTTCGGATGAAGTGTATGCCAAATCCAATGAAAAGCTGTCGCTTTCAAAAATGACTTTTACCCATCAGATGGTTCGCCTGATTTTTGCAGAGCAACTCTATCGCGCCATGACAATCCTAAGAGGCGAACCATATCATCATGAATAGCTTTAACCCACTTAACGTTCGGCTGTGCCCTCTATTACAATTTCATAATCAGACCTTACGGGAAGTCCCGAGTCACTCACTCCCTCAACAACAACCTGATATATGGTTGGCACATCAGCGGCATAAAACTCGACCCGCGCCTCACCTTCTTCCGAAAACAACAGATTGGGTTTCCACAATATCGTTGTGCGTAAGTCGGGTGCATACGAATCTTTCTCTTCCTCGGTTTCATACTTTGGAGAGTAAAACTCAGCAGCTACCTGATAGCCCAACGGAGTTATTTTATCTATATTGGGTGCTTTTTTGGGTTTTGCCTTAAAGCCTATTTTGGTAGTTATGACTATTGCACCTTCGGTGCCGGGAAAATAACCCGGCATCATCGAGTTATCGCGAATCACAAAAAGGCTCTCAATAGAGCTAACATCAATATCGTCCAAACGCTCGCCGAAATCGGCATAGCGCATATTGTCGATAATAAATAGTATAGGTTGATCTGATCGGGTTGTTGTTACTTTATCACCTTTGACTATAACCCCCGGTTGCCTGTAGAGCAGCGAACGGAAACTGCTCACGCTCATTTTCTCGATATCGTCGGCTGTTCTGACTCCCGTAGCGGCAATAGGCGAATAATATACCGACTCTTTATACTTCTCAACTGCCTGTGCTGTCACCGTAAACTCATCAAGCATAATGGTTCGAATGCCATGAAGTCGGGTGTATTCATCATCTGCTTTTTGCAGATATGCATCTAGGTCTTCATTGTGCCGCTCCTCTGTGTTTGCCCTCAAAGGTACACGCGAACCAAGCACCTCAGGAAAAGTTGGTATATCAAGATTGATTAAGTTTATCTTGCTCCCTCTTTTGCTAAGCGACTGAACCAGAATTGTGGTTCCTGCGGGATATTCCACTTCAAACACAAAGCGGCCTCTGTTGTCAGCCTCAGTAACAACGGTGCTAAGCATCGAATCGAGCGTTGCCATCAAACTGATTTCACCTTCCTTGAGTGATGAGAAAAGGCCATCGGCCTTACCCGTAATCCGTTGTGACAGCTCGGGCGCATACTTTTCAGGAATTTCAATCCTTCCTTTCAGCACTGCGGGAATATCATAGCGTCGCCATCCCTGTGTCATCAGCAGAGCATCAAGTGCATTTTTGTTAATCTTGCCATTATTAAAATATGACATAGGCGACTCAATATGTCCCCTCAACTCTGACGAAAGCAACAACTCTGACACAATACTGTTTGTCGTATCCTGCATCACACCGTTTTTGTCTGTCACAGATACCGCCATATTGCCTGCCATGGGGCTGTCAGCTCCGTCTGCCAACTTTATGGTCAGATTTACCTTTTCTCTTCTCTTATATTTCTCATCCGACACAAAACCAAGCTTCGCAACGTTGCTCCCAAACTGATTGAACAGCATGCGTTCACTAAGAATATTATTATGCTGGTCAAGCAACAGGATATTAATAAGCCCAAAGGGCAAGCTCTCTGCAGGAAACGTAAGTGCGGCAGCATCAGTACTGATTGTCTCATGATATACAGCCAGCCCCTTGTGGTGAACAAGCAAAGACAATTGCCCATGTTCATCTTGCGGCGTACCCAAAACTGCGGCAATAATTCTACTACCTATCGAACGTGCCGAAATAGTGAGTGCATTGCTATTGGCTTCCGGCAACGCAACGCGCTTGGTAATTCCGCTCCCGTTACGTGTCAGCACATAATATGTTTCGCCATCCAAAACATTAAAGTTGAAGAACCCCATCCCATTATGCACGGATTTGAAAGTCAATATCTCCTCATCCTTCGAGTTATATAATTCACCGCTTATATCCTCGCCCAATCCCGATGGATTAATTGCCTTGTATGCAACCTGGCATATGGCGCCGGGCACAAGATATCCACCCTCAGGAAACAGAGAGACTTCGAAATCATTTTCATCATAAGGTATTGTATAAAAACGGTTATATTTCCGATCATTGTATAACACACTGAGAAGCATTGTTCTGTTTTCGACTTTCGACGGCAGCTTCACACTCCAGCGGTACCTGTTGTCTCCGTCTGGCTTCAGTACCTTTTCCTCTTTATGAACCAGTTTACACGAAACAATACTTGGCACTGCCTGCTCGCCCGTTTGGCGGTCATTAAAAGTGATTGTTGCCACCACATTGTTCTTATCCACATCAAATGACAGCACAGGCTCAATCTGCAGAGAGAAAGGGTCTAATATTTCTATACTCTTTTTGAAAAAGTGCTCCTTACCGTTGTTTCGCATATAGTTGGTATATGCCCGCAGGGTGTAAGTGCCCTCAACCAAATCATCGGACAGGTCGAAATAGCCCGAATACGCACCGGTACTGTCAGGGCGTATCATCACCCGTTCGGTCAAGTTTTCTATCGGACTTATCAGCTCCACATATACATATCGGCTCAGGAAGGCAGGCTGATGAGTGAGCGCATCCACCAGATGCGACCGAAACCATATCCTCTCACCTGAGAGATAGTGAGCTTTATCTGTTTGCAAGTATATTTTCTCCTGAGGCCATGCAGTCAGTTGCTTATTCAAATATGCTTCAACAGAGTCAGTTATTTGGGTTTGTGCCTTGGCCGGTTGAGTATAAAATCCGAACAAAAGCAGCACAGTGAGTAGCAGTTTGGTTTTTTTGGGGTATTGGGTTAGTGACATCTGTGTTAATTCTCGATTTACAATTCATTTTGAATTGGCGAATATAGTGATTATTGAGCGGTCGAAGCGATTAATTATTGCCAAATTCAAATTATTCTGTAATTTTGTATCAAATAAATTTAACTTTATAGTTTTGAACAAGAAAATCTTCAAAGTATTGTGGGTAGTTATTGCTCTGATTGCAATAGCTGCGATAGTTGCACTGATAGCAATGCCACACTGGAAAGGGATCTTCCTGGCAGGTGCAGGCGGCTTCCTTATCCTCAATCTGCTGATAATGATGTTCTTCATCAAAAGCAACTATGGCAACAGGAAGTAATCACAACTACTTATAAATCCCCATTCTGTTTAGTGCCTGCTGATAGCGGGCAGCATTGCGTGAATGCTCGGCGTGAGTAGTGGCAAAGTTGTGTCGCCCCGACAGGTCATCCTTGGCACACATAAAAAGATAGTTGTGCTCCTGAGGTGTCAGCACCGCATCAATAGCCCTAATATCGGGGATACGAATGGGTCCCGGAGGCAAGGCTTAGAAGATCGGA
>ERZ1032852.408-NODE-408-length-10377-cov-17.422399_pt1 | contig 10377 bp, 10 predicted proteins | sample MGYA00516689_ERZ1032852 | MGnify/ENA primary metagenome ERZ1032852 (study PRJEB33719, sample SAMN04262499) | wastewater metagenome | biome: rural village; feature: composting latrine chamber; material: composting feces with ash | place: El Salvador | collected...
GCAGGCGTTGAGCTCCAGCAGGCGGTTGCGGCCGGCGTCGCGCTCGGCCAGGCGGCTCTCGAAGAAGGCGCGGGTCTCCTCGACCACCTCGGCCAGGGCCTCCTCGTCGAGCAGCGCCTCGGCCAGGGGGTCGCCGAAGGCGTCGAAGATCTCGCTGCCGATGCCGTGGGGCGCGCTGAAGGCATCCATGCCGTCCCGGTACCAGCGCAGCAGGCGCTCGCCGGGGCTGCCCTCGAACACCGGCACATGGAGCTCGATGGCGTGGCGCTGGCCGATGCGGTCCAGGCGGCCGATGCGCTGCTCCAGCTGGTCCGGGTGGATGGGCAGGTCGAACATCACCAGGTGGCGGCAGAACTGGAAGTTGCGCCCCTCGGAGCCGATCTCCGAGCAGACCAGCACCTGGCAGCCCTCCTCCTCGTCGGCGAAGGCGGCGGCGGCGCGGTCACGCTCCACCAGGGAGAGCCCCTCGTGGAACACCGGGGCGTGGTAGCCGCCCAGCACCCGCAGCGCCTCGGCCAGCCCCTGGGCGGTCTCGCGGTCGTGGGCGATCACCAGCACCTTGTCGCCGGCGAGTCCCCCCTCGCCGTCGTCGGCCAGCCGCTCCAGCAGCCAGTTGACCCGGGGGTCGATCTGCCACCAGGGCTCCTCGTTGAGCGGGTCATCGGCCAGGGCTCGGTACATGGCGTCCAGATAGATCAGCACCTCGGGGTGGTCGAGGCCGGTCTCGATCAAGAGCTCGTCGAGGTAGTCCTCGTCGCGCTCCAGCTTGCGCAGCACCCGGCGGTAGGCGGAGGGCGGCGCGAGCTCGGTGACGTGGAGACGGCGCTCCGGGAAGCCGCCCACGTGGCGGCGGCTGTTGCGGAACATCACCCGGCCGGTGCCGTGGCGGTCGAGCAGCTGGTCGCGCAGCTGGTCCCGGGCGGCGGCCTGCTGGGCCTCGCTGGCCTCGGGGTTGGCCAGGGTCTCGAGCAGCGCCAGGCTGTCGGCCTCGTCGATCACTGCGGCGACCCGCTCGCGGTCCGCGGCCTCGCCGGGCAGGCGCTCCAGGGCATCGATGGCCTCGGCCACCTCCACATAGTGGGCCTCCTCCTCCCGGAAGGCGGCCAGGCTGTGGTAGCGGTCCGGGTCGAGCAGGCGCAGCCGGGCGAAGTGGCTCGCCACCCCCATCTGCTCCGGGGTGGCGGTGAGCAGCAGCACCCCCTCGCTCTCGCCGGCCAGGCGGGCCACGCAGGCGTAGCCCGGTCCCACCTGCTCCTCGCTCCAGTCCAGGTGGTGGGCCTCGTCGACGATCAGCAGGTCCCAGCGGCAGGCCAGGGCCTGGGACTGGCGGTGGGGGTTGGCGAAGAGCCAGTCCTGGCTGGCCAGGATGAGCTGCCCGGCCTCGAAGGGGTTGGCGTCGCCGTGGGCCTGGCTCTGCTGCTCGTCGAGCAGGGTCACCTCCAGGGCGAAGCGGCGCAGCAGCTCCACCAGCCACTGGTGGCAGAGGCTCGCCGGCACCAGGATCAGTGCCCGTTCGGCGCGGCCGGTGAGCAGCAGGCGGTGCAGGATCAGCCCCGCCTCGATGGTCTTGCCCAGCCCCACCTCGTCGGCCAGCAGCACCCGGGGCGCGTGGCGCCGCGAGACCTCGTCGGCGATATAGAGCTGGTGGGGGATCAGGTCGATGCGTGGCCCGGCCAGGCCGAGTGCCGGGTTCTGCTCGATGTGGTGGTGGTGGTGCAGGGTGCGGAAGCGCAGGTCGAACCAGTCGTTGCGGTCGACCTGGCCGGTGAGCAGGCGGTCGCGAGCCTGGTCGAACTGCATGGTGTCGGCCAGCCGCGCCTCGGGCAGCTCGGTGAGCTCGCCCTGTTCGTTCTCGCCGATGTAGACAATCAGCCCGCCGACCTCCTTGGTGTCGTCCACGGTGAGGGTCCAGCCCTCGGCGGCGCGGATGCGGTCGCCGCTGCCGAACACCACCCGGGTGAGCGGGGCCTGGCGGCTGCTGTAGGTGCGGGTTTCCTGGCTGGCGCCGAAGAGGACGGTGACGCTGCGGGCGTCGACGCCGAGGATGGTGCCCAGGCCGAGTTCGGCCTCGCCGTCACTGATCCAGCGCTGGCCGGGGGAGAAGTCGCTCATGGTGCCTCGGAGGATGCTGAGAGTTGGGTGCGCTCATGGCCGCCGGGACGGGGCGGACCGAACAGGGCGCGGTATCTTACAGCAAAGCCTCGCGGGGCTTAAGGGCCAGCGTGACTCGAAGCGGCGCCGTGGCGGTCGAGCCAGGCGCCGAGCTGGGCCCGGGAGAGCTCGCCCACGTGGCGCTCCACGGCGCGACCGGAGGCATCGAACAGCAGCGTGGTGGGCAGGCCGGGGGACTCCAGCAGCACCATCAGCTCCTGGCGCGGGTCGAGCAGCGGGTAGCGGAACGCCAGCCCCTGGTCGTCCAGGTAGCGGATCACCTGGAGCAGCTCCTCGCCCTGGTTGGCCACCATCACGCTGACCCCCTCCCGGGCGTCGGCCTCGGCCAGCAGCGGCATCTCGCGCAGGCAGGGCGGGCACCAGGTGGCCCAGAGGTTGAGCACCACCGTCTCCCCCTGCAGGTCGCGCAGGCTGACGCTCTCGCCGTCCAGGGTCTCCAGGGTGATATCGGGCAGCTCGTCGATGACCAGGCCGCTGCCCAGGGGGGCCAGGGTCACCAGCACCAGCCACAGGCTCGCCGCGCCCACGGTCAGCGCCATGGCGCCGATCAGTCGCAGCAGGTGGTGGCGCAGGGTCCAGCCGGTCCAGACCAGCGCCGCCAGCAGCCCCCACAGGCCGTGAAAGCCCGGCTGCCACAGCTTGAGCACGTCCAGGGGGGCGGCGGCGTAGGCCTCCAGGTGCGTCAGCACGTGGCCGGCGCGGGCGCCCACCAGCCAGGCCAGCACCAGGCCGTTGAACCAGCGGGCGTGCTCGCGCCTCGGCAGGCCCAGCAGCCAGGCGCTGAGCGCCAGCAGCAGCGCGGCGGCGCCCAGCGCGTAGAGGCGTGGCACCGAGATCAGCACGGGCCCGAGGGCGATGGCATCCATGGGGGGCTCCTGGACATGGCACGGGATCGGCGTTGCAGGGTCGGCGGCTGGCGCCGGAGCGGTTACACTTGGGCACCCGCGGGACGCCACGGCGGCGTCACCCCTCACCATGCCAAGCCTACTGTCGGCCGGCATGGCTGTCATCCGTCAGCGATCCTCGTCACGGGAGCCACCATGGCCAAGTCAGCCTTCGACACCCTGCGCGCCCTGGCCATCGCCAGCCAGGCGCTGGGCTTCATCCTGATCATCACCCTGGAGACGCTGATGGGCGACGCCGCTCGCCCCTGGCAGGGCTGGACCCTGGCGGCCATGGTGACGGTGGCGCTGGGGATCGCCCTGGTGCGTCTCTACCGGCGCAACCGGGCGCGCAAGGCCTTGGCGCGACGGCTGGCCGACGATGACGATGCCTGACGGCAAGCGCTCCGGCCGGCGCTGGCCGGCGGGGCTCCTGCTGCTGGCGCTGACCCTGCTGGTCGGCTGTGCCGGCGCGCCGGTGCCCCGGGAGCATGCCACTGCGCTGCCGCCCTGGGAGGTCGCCGAGACGACCCTGGGGCGCTGGGCCGCCGAGCAGGCCGAGGCGCATCCGGGGCAGAGCGGCATGGCGCTGCTGGCCAACGGCAAGGACGCCTTCGCGGTGCGCGGCCTGCTCACCGCCCGGGCCGAGCGCCGCCTGGATATCCAGACCTACCTGATGGGCGATGGCCTCACCACCCGGGCGCTGCTGGCCAGGGTGCTGGAGGCCGCCGAGCGCGGGGTCGAGGTGCGCCTGCTGATCGACGATATGGGCGCGGTGGGGCAGGGGCAGCGGCTGGCCGCCCTGGACAGCCACCCCCGGGTGCAGGTGCGGCTCTTCCATCCGCTGCCGGTGGGGCGTGCCAGCCTGGCCACCCGGGTGCTGGTCACCCTCCCGGTGCTGCCCCGCCACCATCGCCGCATGCACAACAAGCTGTGGGTGGCCGACAACGCCCTGGCCATCGTCGGCGGCCGCAACCTGGGGGACGAGTACTACAACGCCAGCGAGCCCCGCAACTTCGCCGACCTCGACCTGCTGACGGTGGGCGAGGTGGTGGCCCCCCTGTCGATGAGCTTCGACCTCTACTGGAACCACGGCCTGGCCCAGCCGGTCGGCCGCTACCACCGCGCCGATGCCGACGCCTGGCGGGCCCTGCGCGACGAGCTCGCCGCCCGGCTCGCCGAGGAGAGCGACTCCGACTACTTCGCCGCCCTGCGCCAGCGCCACGAGGAGCGCGAGCGCAGCCGGCTGGTGGATGCCCTGCACTGGGGAGAGGCCGAGGCGCTGTGGGACCCGCCCGGCAAGCCGGCCCGTCGCGGTCGCCCGGCCCTGGCCGAGACCATGGGCGGGCAGCTGTGGGCCAGGGTGGCCCCGGAGGCGAGTCTCAGCCTGGTCTCCGCCTACTTCGTGCCCACCGCCGAGGGCAGCCGGGTGCTGCAGGCCCTGGCCGGCGCCGGGGTCGAGGTCGAGGTGGTCACCAACTCCCTGGAGGCCACCGACGTGCCGGTGGTGCATGGGGCCTATATGCCCTATCGCCGGGAGCTGCTGGAGAGCGGGGTGGCGCTCTTCGAGCTGCGCGCCGAACATGACAACGGCGAAGCGGTCGCCATGGGTATGCCCGGCACCTCCGCCTCGGCGCTGCACATCAAGGCCCTGGCGGTGGATGACGACACCATCTTCGTGGGCTCCGCCAACGCCGACCCGCGCTCGGTATGGTGGAACAGCGAGGTGGGCGTGCTGGCCGAGAGCGAGGAGCTGGCCCGGGAGTTTCGCGAGCTGGTGGAGGAGGGAGCGAGCCCCGAGATGAGCTACCGGGTGACCCTGCACGAGGGGCGCCTGGTCTGGGAGATGCGCCAGGACGACGAGACGCAGCGCCTCGCCCGGGAGCCCGGCGGACCCTGGCGCCACGCCAACGCCTGGCTGAGCCGGCTGCTGCGGCTGGAGCGCTGGCTGTAGCGCGCCGCCCGTCGAGACGCGAGCAAGGACGCCCTCGGTCTCGTTCTCGCTGCCCGGGCATCGGCGCCGCTGCTGGGCATCCCCTCGGCTTCGGCTGGCGGCTTGATCCAGGGCATTGCCGAAACGTGCACAGGGTCTAGTCTGAAGGGGCAGGGGAGCCTTCCCCCCTTCCTCCATAACAGCGAACAAGGGCATTCACGCCATGTACAAGACCCTACTGGTTCCCGTCGACGGCTCCGTTCATGCGGAAAAGGCGCTGGCGGTGGCGGCCGAGCTGGCGCGCAGCGGCGGCGGCACTCTCCATCTGCTCAACGTCGCCGAGGCGACTCCCGACAATATCGGCATCCTGGTGGGCGGCAGCACCGAGCCCATGTCCGAGGCCGAGCGCGAGAAGCTGGCCGAGGGGGTGCGCAAGGCCGGTGAGAAGGTGATCGACAAGGCCAAGGCCGCGGTGGATCTGGCCGGCCTCGAGGTCAAGGCGCTGGTGCGCCAGGGCAAGGCCGGCGAGCGCATCATCGAGGCCGCCGAGGAGCTCAAGGCCGACGCCATTGTCATGGGCAGCCGCGGCATGAGCGATCTCAAGGGCATGGTGGTGGGCAGCGTCTCCCACCGGGTCAGCCACACCGCCGGCTGCAGCGTCATCACCGTGACCTGACGCCCCGGCGGGCACTGCCTTCGGGAGGCAGAGGTCGCCTGGCGTACCATGAGGCGGGCATACGAAAAAGGCCTTGCGGATAACCGCAAGGCCTTGAATTCGTGGTCGGAGCGACAGGATTCGAACCTACGACCTCTGCCTCCCGAAGGCAGCGCTCTACCAAGCTGAGCTACGCTCCGACGCGTTGGGCTGATGCCTCAACGGGGTCGCATTATACCCGCCGGCGTGGGCTTTGCAAGCCCTTCGTGAGGCCTCGGCGTCACGCCTGGCGATCCACCGCCAGGTGGGCCAGGTCGGCCATGCTGTCGCGATAGGGCGAGGCGGGCAGCTTCTCGAGCTCTGCCAGCGCCAGGTCGGCCATCTCCTCGGCCCGGGTGCGGGTGTACGCCAGGGCGCCGGTGGCGTTGACGATCTCGAGCACCTCGTCGAGCTGGTCGAGGCCGCCATTGCGGATCGCGCGGCGGATCAGGGCGGCCTGCTCCGGGGTGCCCCGGGCCATGGCCTGGATGAGCGGCAGGGTCGGCTTGCCCTCGGCCAGGTCGTCGCCGACGTTCTTGCCCATGGCCTCGGCGTCGCCCTGGTAGTCGAGCAGGTCGTCGATCAGCTGGAAGGCGAGGCCCAGGTAGCGGCCGTAGTACTGCAGGGCGGCCTCCTGCTCCGGAGTCGCCTCGGCGAGGATGGCGCCGCTGTGGCTGGCCGCCTCGAAGAGCATGGCGGTCTTGCCCTGGATGGTCTCGAAGTAGGCCGCCTCGTCGATGTCCGGGTTGCCCACGTTGGTCAGCTGCTGCACCTCGCCCTCGGCGATCACGCAGGTGGCCGAGGAGAGCACGTCCATGATCCGCATGGAGCCCACCTCCACCATCATCTGGAAGGAGCGCGAGTAGAGGAAGTCGCCCACCAGCACCGAGGGGGCGTTGCCCCAGGCGTCGTTGGCGGTGGCCTTGCCCCGGCGCATGTGAGACTCGTCCACCACGTCGTCATGCAGCAGGGTGGAGGTGTGCATGAACTCGATCAGGGTGGCCAGGGTGATGTGGCGGTCGCCCGCGTAGCCCAGGGAGCGGGCCGCCAGCAGCACCAGCAGCGGGCGCAGGCGCTTGCCGCCGCTCTGGATGATGTACTGGCCGATGGTCTCCACCAGCGGGATCCGCGAGCCGAGCTGGCTCATGATGGTGCGGTTGACCGCCGCGAAGTCGTCGGCGACCACGGCGTGGATCGGCGAGGGGGCGGCAGTTTCGGTAGTGGCGTTGGCAGGCATGTGGGCGGTATCGACAGGGAAGTGGTGGGGCCGGGGCTTGGCGGCCCCCTCTGGCCATCGGGTTGCCGGCCATGCTATGGGGCCCCCATGAGGGCGTCAAGGCGCGCCGCGCCGGCCTCCGGCGGGGGTGGGGCGGCAATCCTCGCGCGGGTTGTGTCGCCCCTTGCCCGCGGTTATAATGCGCGGCCCACTCATCCCGCTCCCTGTCAGATGGTGCCGAAAGGGGCGCCACTCGAAGCAGGTCGATCAAGAGCCAACCCCGATGAGTCCTGGAGAGAAGAGCATGTACGCAGTTATCAAGAGCGGTGGCAAGCAGTACCGCGTTCAGGAAGGCCAGACCCTCAAGCTCGAGAAGATCGAAGTCCCGACCGGCGAGTCCATCGACTTCGACGAAGTGCTGCTGGTCGGCAACGACGACGAGGTTAAGGTCGGTGCTCCGCTGGTCGAGGGTGCCAAGGTCTCTGCCGAGATCGTCTCCCACGGCCGCGGCGACAAGGTGACCATCATCAAGTTCCGTCGTCGCAAGCACAGCATGAAGCGTCAGGGCCACCGTCAGTGGTTCACCGAAGTCAAGATCACCGGGGTCTCCGCGTAAGCGGCCCATCCCCTGAACGGAGGAATTATCCATGGCACATAAGAAGGCAGCCGGCTCCACGCGTAACGGCCGCGATTCCGAATCCAAGCGCCTTGGCGTCAAGCTGTTCGGTGGCCAGGCCGTCACCGCCGGCAACATCATCGTGCGTCAGCGCGGCACCAAGTTCCACGCCGGCACCGGCGTCGGCCTCGGCCGCGACCACACCCTGTTCGCCCTGAACGACGGTGTGATCAAGTTCGAGACCAAGGGTCCGAAGAACCGCAAGTTCGTCAGCGTCGTCTCTGCCTGAGACGCCTGACCCTTGCCGCAGGAAGGCCCCGCCATGGCGGGGCCTTCTTGTTCCTATACTATGGCGGCTGGGATGTCAGGTGCCATCAGGAGAGTGACAGATGCAGTTCGTCGACGAAGCCTCGATCATCGTGGAGGCCGGCAAGGGGGGCAACGGCTGCCTCAGCTTCCGCCGGGAGAAGTACGTGCCCAAGGGCGGCCCCGATGGCGGCGATGGCGGCCACGGTGGCAGCGTCTACCTGATCGGTGATGACGCCCTCAACACCCTGATCGACTTCAAGTACCAGCGCTTCTACAAGGCCCAGAACGGCCAGCCCGGCATGGGCCGCCAGATGAGCGGCCGGGCCGGGGAGGACCTCCACGTCAAGGTGCCGGTGGGCACCACGGTGATCGACGAGGACACCCTGGAGGTGATCGCCGACGTCACCGAGATCGGCCAGGTGGTGCTGGTGGCCCAGGGCGGTCGCCGCGGGCTAGGCAACATCCACTTCAAGTCCTCCACCAACCGCGCGCCGCGGCGGACCACGCCGGGCACCGAGGGTGAGCGCCGCAACCTGCGCCTGGAGATGAAGGTGATGGCCGACGTGGGCCTGCTGGGCATGCCCAACGCCGGCAAGTCGACGCTGATTCGCGCCGTTTCCGCCGCCAAGCCCAAGGTCGCCAACTACCCCTTCACCACCCTGGTGCCCAACCTGGGCGTGGTGAAGCTCGGCATGCACGAGCACTTCGTGATGGCCGACGTGCCGGGGCTGATCGAGGGGGCCTCCGAGGGCGCCGGCCTGGGGCTGCGCTTCCTCAAGCACCTGACCCGCACCCGGCTGCTCTTCCACGTGGTGGACGTGGCGCCCTTCGATGAGTCCGACCCGGTGGAGGCCGCCGAGGCGATCATCCACGAGCTGGGCGAGTTCTCCCCGGCGCTGTCCGAGCTGCCGCGCTGGCTGGTGCTCAACAAGCTCGACCTGCTCCCCGCCGAGGAGCGCGAGGCGAAGGCCGAGGAGATCGTGCGCCGCCTGGGCTGGGAGGGGCCGGTGTTCCGCATCTCCGCCATCTCCGCCGACGGCACCGACGCCCTGGTGCAGGCCGCCCACCGCTGGCTCACCGAGCAGCGCCAGCTGGAGAACGAGGACGAGGAGGCCGCCGAGCGCGCCCGCGAGATGCGCCAGCGCATGGAAGAGGAGGCGGTCGCCCGCACCGAGGCGCGCCTGGGCCGCCGGCGCAAGCGTGCCGATGACGATGATGACGACTTCGATGACGACGACTACGACGTCGAGGTCGAATACGCGCCGTGATGAAGTAGACTTGCGGTAAATAAGTCGTACGGGAGGTGCAGGATGAATGCTCTGTTGAGTCGAATCACGATCAATCCTGCCCAGTGCGGGGGCAGGCCTTGCATTCGTGGCATGCGTATTCGCGTGGTCGATGTGCTCGACCTGCTGGCGCAGGGGCTGACCACCCAGGAGGTGCTTGAGGAGCTGCCGGATCTGGAGCAGGAGGATGTCCTTGCATCGCTGCAGTTTGCAGCACGCCGCCTCGACCATCCCGTCCTTGCGGCATGATCCTCTGGGTCGACGCCGAGCTAGTTCTTCCCACGAAACTTCAGGAATTCACATGACGGAAGGGGTTATGAATCCCGGCCGCGAGGCACTGACGGGTGCCCGGCGGGTGGTGGTGAAGATCGGCAGCGCGCTGCTGACCAACGACGGGCGCGGCCTCGACGAGGCCGCCATCGGCGGCTGGGTCGACCAGATCGCCGCGCTGCATCGCCGCGGGGTGGAGGTGGTGCTGGTCTCCTCCGGCGCCGTGGCCGCCGGCATGGTGCGCCTCGGCTGGCAGGCGCGCCCCTCGGCCGTGCACGAGCTGCAGGCCGCCGCCGCGGTAGGGCAGAACGGCCTCACCGAGTGCTACGAGGGGCACTTCGGCCGCCACGGCCTGCTCACCGCCCAGGTGCTGTTGACCCACGACGACCTCTCCAACCGCAAGCGCTACCTCAACGCCCGCTCGGCGCTGCGCACCCTGGTCGACCTGCGGGTGGTGCCGGTGATCAACGAGAACGACACCGTGGTCACCGACGAGATCCGCTTCGGCGACAACGACACCCTGGGCGCCCTGGTGGCCAACCTCCGACTATAGGAATCGAACCTACAACCTGCTGATTACAAGTCAGCTGCTCTGCCAGTTGAGCCACGTCGGCATAAGTGGCGGAGCTGACGGGAGTCGAACCCGCGATCTCCTGCGTGACAGGCAGGCATGTTAACCGCTACACCACGGGACCGTATCTTTATATATTCTTAGTGGGTGTAAACAAAATGGCGGAGTAGGAGAGATTTGAACTCTCGCGCCGGTTTCCCGACCTATACCCTTAGCAGGGGCACCTCTTCAGCCTCTTGAGTACTACTCCAAACGCGCTTATATATGATAACTTATTTTTAAAGTTTTGTCAATTCTTAATCATTGTAAGTCCAACTTTACCGCGTTTGGTATCGATATTTAGGACATATACTTTAACAATATCACCAACATTTACAACATCAGATGGATGTTTAACATATGATTTACTCATCTTTGAGATATGTAGTA
>ERZ1032852.409-NODE-409-length-10356-cov-5.911853_pt1 | contig 10356 bp, 9 predicted proteins | sample MGYA00516689_ERZ1032852 | MGnify/ENA primary metagenome ERZ1032852 (study PRJEB33719, sample SAMN04262499) | wastewater metagenome | biome: rural village; feature: composting latrine chamber; material: composting feces with ash | place: El Salvador | collected...
CAGGCGTTTGTAGACCGCCTTCGCCAGAGCCCTTCGCCAGAGCCCTTTGCCAGAGTCACCCGTTATAATTTTCGTTCAACAGCTTCAAGATATCCGACTTCTTGTAGTAGCATTTCCCGCTCACCCGCGAGTAAGGAATCATCCCGCTGATACGCCATCGTTGCAACGTACGCGAGCTCACGTGCAATTTCAGCAGCACGTCTTGCGCGTCAATCCAGTCCGACCATTCGGTTAAATCGATTTTTCTCATAACATCACCCTTTTTTAGAAGTTAAAAATGCCCCCTCCGTCGCTTCGGAAGGGGCATTAATATACATGTCGTAAAAAGGGTTACCCGGGGCATCCGGGGGGGCAACTTTTGCTTCTACAGGGGATCCAGGTCGTTGAGGATCTTCTGCTTGATGTCCGGGAATAATTCCGAGAAGAGGGCCGCCACGTTCCGGAGGTACTTCCGGGTGACCTCCCGATCGAAATCAATGACAAAGGCCTCTCTTAGGCGGTTGAAGCTTCTCCCCGTTAACCGGTGGATAAACCTCGCCCATTGCGTTTTGTGTGAATTGATGAAATTCAATCCCAACCCGTCAAAGAGGTAATAAAAGGCCAATGCCATCTCGGCGTTCGTCATCCCTTTCTTCCCGGTTTTCTTGCCTTGGGTCAACCGGCTTTCCAGTGCCTTCACTTTCTCTTCCAGCACCACGATGCGCTCTTCCGCCAAGGCGCGCCCCGCCATCAACTCCTCCATCTTCTCCTGCCGCGCGGCGTTCAACGCGCGGTTACCTTTCGCGATCGCGATGTAGGCCCCCCACCGCTCGCGCAATGTCGTGGGCCATTCAAAATAATTATTCGTCCTCATATGCATTAAATTGCTGGTTTTACGATATTTACAAATATAAATAAAAATCCGAACCTTTCGATATAGAAACCGGCCTTTTTGCCGTCAAACCCGCCACCAAGGATAGTCCAATGCTGGGTCAAGTCCAGTGCCTCCTCGTTACCCCTTCGTTATATCCTCATTCACACCTCATAAAGATACGAGGAGGAAGTGGCGTTGGCATCGCCTTTGTTTGGAATTGAGCCATTATTTCAGTAACATTGCAATATTCACTAACCATTAAAATAATTCATCATGGGAACCTATGACTCCTCAAAATTAAGCGGCCTTTCCGGCAGGATAGGCCCTGTGGTCTTTTACGTCACGAAAAACGGCAAGCAAGTATTCAGGCACTACGTTAAGCCCACCGACCCCCGCACCCCCGCACAGCGCGCTAATCGCGCGCGGTTCGGGTTAGCCAACAAGTCCCTCTCGCCGTTAAACAACGTAATCAAACGCGGCCACCCCGGCGTGCCGAACGCCTACCGCGTCGCGCTGGGCCTCGCCTGTCGCGAAGCCATCGCGGGCGAGTACCCCGACTACACCTTCGATTACAGCAAGATTCAAGTCGCCTCGGGCGGCCTTCCCTTGCCGGGCGATATCCGGATGGAATACCATCGTCGGGCACGGGAAGCGACCTTCACGTGGGATCCCCGGCTTCCCGACGGCCTCCGAACAGGAAAGGGCAACGACCGGGTATTCGTCGTTTGTTTCAACACCGCCCTGCCCCTGGAGGTAAAAACGCTTCAACGGGGCTTCCGCTCCGCGGGGCACGCCTCCATCCCTCTCCCCCGAAAATGGCGGCCCGCCGCCACCTGCTTCTGGCTCTACCTTACCGCGTACAACTTCGAGAATCTATCCAACAGCGTGTTTTTCGCGCTTTCGTGAATACGTGAAATGCTTTACTGGCATGATGAAAAGGCAATGATCGAGTTACGCTAATAAAAATGTAGGCTGAATAAATTTGTAGACTGAATAAAAAAGAGTTATTTTGCATCTAAATACAACATCGCTATGAGCCAGTATGATTTAATAAAAGAGATAGCCCGGTATAGCTTGAATGACGATAAAAATCAATTAGTCGAACGATTGAATGAGCTCGTGGAACATTCAAAGCGAACCCGGAAGACCAACTTTGCCATACAACTTCAATCGATTATAAAAGATGGGGTCAGAAGGCAAGAGTTAGGGGGATTGTCTGCTTATGGCTCATCTAAATACAAGCAATTAGAGGAAGATAAAGAGATCCAAGAACTGATCATTGAAAAGCTAACCTCCGATTACAAGTTATCGGACCTGATCAGTTCGGACGAAACCAAAGAAGATTTACTCTATTTCCTGAAAGAGCAGCAGTCCATCGACATGCTAAATACGCTCGATCTGCCCGCAGCGAACAAGGTTTTACTCTACGGCCCGTCGGGTTGTGGTAAAACGCTGGCATCGTACGTGATTGCCGGCGAGATGAAGCGATTGATGTACGTGGTTAACTTAGGGGCCATCGTCTCTTCGAGATTAGGAGAGACCAGCAAGAATTTATCGAAGCTCTTTAAAAGAGCCTCCGAGGAAGACTCCATCATTTTCTTGGACGAATTCGACAGTTTAGGCAAAGTCAGGGATTACGACCAAGATCACGGGGAAATGAAGCGGGTGGTGAACACGATATTGCAGCTGTTTGACTTTCTGCCCAAGCGCACGGTGGTTATCGCGGCAACCAACCAGATAAACATGATCGACGAGGCATTAATCCGGAGGTTCGATCTTTCCTTAAAGTTAGACTTGCCCGATAAATCGCAAATCAACGAGCTTGTCAACAATACACTCCGGGGAAAGAATATATCTTTCGACAACAAAAGTAGGGCAAACTCAATCATGAATAAATGTATGGGATTATCCTATTACATTATTCAGCACACCCTGCTAACCGCATTAAAGCGCAGTCTGTTAGATTTGGAGGTGGATATCCTGCCCAATAAAATTTTGATTAATACGGCTACTTGGGAGTCCCTTATAGATAAAGAGATTCAACAAAAAGATAACGGCGTCTAATCCGCTATTTCTATATCTATATCTATTCCGGCGTCGAGTTCCGTGATAGCCCTCACCTCGTTGATCGCTCTGATTCCGGTATATAAATTTCCCTCCGGAAGAAACAAAATCATCGGATATAGTAAGCATTTGCAACTTTTTAGCGTTAATAAAGTCAGAATGCTTTATAAGTTATTTTTTACAATTGGCTGATAATATGCCCTATCCTACAATATAACATTTGACTCACTCCCCCGTAACCTCCTCCTTTTCAGGCGATTCATTACAAGAGGTATATTTCTCACCTTTTTCCCAAGCATTAGCTATTCTTTTATAATCTGGAAAACCGGGTGACGGATCTTTAAGCCAATTCTCAATGAACCGGGGATTATTACTGTTAGGTATCGGGTTAGCGGTATTCATTCTTGCTTGAACGGGAGTTCTTACCGCGTCACCCATTATTACCACATGTTGCTGCGGCAATATAGGTAACTGCTGAAGAATATCCTCGTTGGCAGCAGATACAAGTTGTTTAACGTACTTCTGATCTTCCGGATTTTGAAGCCGATGCACGATAAACGAATTACACTGCGAAAGCACCGTTTTTGAAAGTTCTGAAGGCCTTTGACTCAAAACGAGAAGCGAAACACCATACTTGCGCCCTTCCCGGGCAATACGTTCAAATACTCTCTTGGAAACAGACTCTTTTTCCCTACGATCCTTCTCGGGAATATAGTTCTGTGCCTCCTCCAATGCAATAACAATCGGCATTGTCCCTCGTGTTTTTTCATCGAAGCGAGATGCGAACTCAAGAATCAACCTCCCGATCAGTCCCGTTACTGTTTCCAGAACTTCAAATGGCAAAAGCGACATATCTATCAACGTAATCTGAGATGGCTTCTCCTTCTCAATTTCTTTGTTTTTCAACTTAGAGTCAGTATACTTAGAATACACATCCTCAGTAGTATCATCCTCATTAGCTTCATCAGTTTCATTAGTATGAAAAACTCTACAGAAATCACCGAGAATAAAAGCAAGAAATTTAGCCAAGAAATCGGGAATTTGTACGATGTGATTTAATAGTAAGGGGGAAGCCAACCTTTCATCATTCAAGTAAGATTGCATCCGAAGTTTTAAAGTAGAGATATATTCCTTCATTCGATTGCTATTCTCATTGGTATTTTCGGCAATTGCTTGATCTATATATTCATCTATCAAGTCCTTGAATTTGAAAAATGTAGGAAGATCGATATTTCGATCTTCGGCCATCGTCTCATTTGCAATGGACAAGTTGTATTTCCCAAGTTCAGAATTCAAAGTATCCGCACACTTCTGCAAGACTTCTGTGCTGACGGTTCCGTTGACAAATCCGTTGCTCTCAGTCAAGCGCTTCTTTTCTAGACCTAACGCTTTAAGAGCGTTAATAATTTTATCTTTATTAAAATCCGTGTCCCGTACTTCAAAATTGCTGATAAGGAGTTCTAAATCACGATAAACACTATTTCTTATATTCCTACCATTCTCTTCACACTCATTGGCTAAAGCCTTTAATCTCGATAAGTAAGCTGGCGGGATTTTTTTAGTCTCGCTGGCAGTTGTTTGATTCTTGGCCAAAGCCAATGCACGTTTTAGAATGGGGGCCTGTGTACCGGAGGTGGGCTCAAATAGATAGTCAAAATCGTCGTAATTCATGAACCAAAACGGTACTTTCAATCCATCTTTGTCGATATGAAAAGGATTGACCTCTTTCAGGTTGACGTAAGGGTGCTTTTCGGTTCCCTGAAAAGCTTGTTTATATTCCCCGTTCGTATCGAACACCACGAAATGAGCACTCTGAAGCTTGCTTCCATTGTAACTAAAGTCGAAAAGACTCTGTATAATGGCCGCGAACGTGCACGACTTTCCCGACCCCGTGTTACCCAATATGGCCGCGTGCTTTCCGAAAAACTTATCCGGGTTAATTTTGATCTTGTAATCAGGAAAAGCAGGCGATGTGCCGATTGGCAGGTAATAATCTTCATCGAAATCGATTTTATCGTTCTCCTCCGTCTTATCTGGCCCGTCACCCTTCTCTTCAATAGAGTTCCTCGTGTAAAGCGGATCTTCCTTCTGATCGAAAATTCGATTCAAGTCATCTCGCGTCACGTACAAAACAGGATTATCAAGTACCGGGTAATTATATACCCCCTGAATGTATTTGCCCGTGTTCCCAATAGTACCAATCATCGTTGCCACCAGGTAACGTGCCGGCTTCGTGAGAAAAATAGCCTCTTTGTTTTTGCTTAGCTCGGTCTCGTCCACTGATCTCACGCTAGTGACCATCGCTACTATTCGGTCAGCCCCTATCGGGATTATCACGTAGGAATTAATTCGAGCAACCTCGTATATATCTTCATATCCACTTTTGTACAAGCTTTTTAAATCCTCGTCCAATCGTATAAAAACCCTAAAGCTATCCACGGATATAACTTTACCTATGCTCTTATTTCTCATTCTCTTGTTCTTTTTCTGGATTAGATGGCTCAACGTTGGTTCTCAATATTTTATCCATCGTGCGCGCTATCTCCTCGTTCTGATTCACATCGTGAAAATTAGGCATTAACGTATCCGCTAAAGTCAGGAAGTCGCCGAAGAACTCCCCCTCCAATACGATAATCCGGGGATCATTCAGCTCTTTCAAGCGTTTGATTTCTGAATTTTTCGTTCCATTAAAATCAACGATGATAAGCGTAAACGTGGGATTCGACAGTGTCTGGTAGATAATATCGTTCAAGTGTTCATCAAAAAAAGAGTATCCCACTGTAATCAACACCGATTGAGAACAGGTGATCGCGCTAGCGAATTGCCGGAACAACTCCGAGTAGGGAAGATCGAGTGTATACGATTTTTTTACAGCGGAAGGATATATAATAATCTCCCCTTTCTTTTGTAGTTTTTCGATCACGTCCAAGGTTTTCTCTTCAATACCATAGAGATTATTTGCATCCCGCTTCTCGGAATTAACCCACGATAAGGAGCCATGGAGTTTAAAGTAACGAACCACCTTTTCGATACGCTGCACCTTACCCGAAGTGGTTGATCCCGGGAAAAATAGATCATAGTCGAAAGTTTCCGGCTTGAAAAATCTTTTGTGAAATCCCGAGAAACCGTCGATATAATGAATCCCGAGCCTGTCGAACGCGTATTCAAAGGCTAAGTCATAATTCGTTGTGAAAATATTTGCACGCCTCAAGTTAAGCGGTCGCTGTAGGAGTGCTTTTAAAAACATCTGATGAAAATAATACTTGTTATTCAATGCATTTTTAAAAGCTTCTTCTTTTCCTCGAGCATTGATTTTCTCTAATTGAGAAGCTGAAATTGTTCTTTTGTCCACATTGCACACCTCGAACAACCCCTCTTTGATAGCCACTATAAGATTTTTTATCTTATCCGTACGTTCGTTGGGCTGTTTTTGAGATAACACGTAGTCATAAGCAATCAGGTAATTAAGAATCTTCTCGTATTCAATGGCTATTTCACCCGATTCCTTATCTCTCACGATAGAATCTAGGACTACAAACTCCCATCCTCTACTGTCGGTAAACTCGAAATCAAGCTTTTTGGGATCGTCCACTTCCTCTATTTTATCCGGGTTTTCCTCATGATCTTCATCATTGTTAGGCTCTGCCATTTCCGCGGGAGCGTCCTGAAGCTTCTTTTTGTATTCCTCCTTAACAAGATCGGACTGCAGTGCTTCAATTTCAGCATAAAGCACATCATCTAACCCTTCAGACTTCACGTGTTCTTCAACTTCTATTGGAAAGTTTCTTATGGATGCCGCACCTAAATGCAACGAAGCACCGGTGCCGAAGAGAAAACTCACGTTATCGAGTTCGAGGTAATTTTTAAGTGTCATTCTCACTTTATCAATTATTTCCTCGTGACTTTTGCCATCATTTAGCCAATTTTTCAACCTGTCGTTACCTCCAAAAAAAATTTTGTTCTTCTGGGGTTCAAAAATTTGTTCATCTCCTGAATTCATACACTACATCTTTATCATATCACTTACTCCATCTATTTAGTATAGCCTATCCTTTATGGAAAGCAGGTCAACCATGTATTCTTGTCATATTTGCATGAATTTCATCCATGTTTCGAATTCCCGATCTGTTTTTCCAAAAATAAGACAATTACATCAATTTAACAAAAATCCATCGATATAAATAGCAAAAGATCAACCTTTGTTAATGAGCTGTGATTTCGATGAAAAATTCAGCAAACAATCGGCCGCCTAGGGTGTTTATTAGAGCGAAAACTTTACAACGTACTTTATAAGGTTCGCGCATCGTGCCGCTGTCCGTACGGCGTTACGGAAACTTGACCCACGTACCGCGGTTTTCGTTGTCCGAAAAGGTCGAAATGTGGGTTTTTAGTTGTAAATTTGCAGGTATCATTTCAGGGGACTGCCTCGCATCGAGCATGTGACAGGTAGTCACGAAGTGCGCCCAAAACTGGACTACGAGTATAAACATGTGCAAGATAAAACGGGTGATGCTGGTGTTTGACACGCGCCTGGAAGCCATTAAAATGGCTCCATTAGTTAAAGCGTTTCAGAAGGAGGCCGACCGCTTCGAAACCTTGGTGTGCGTTACCGGACAACACCTCAAAATGCTTGATCAAGTTTTGCGGCTGTTCCAGGTTGTTCCTGACTATGACCTGAACATCATGAAGCAGGGACAAGACCTTTACGATGTAACCGCACGCGTGTTGGTTGGCCTTCGTGACGTGCTGAAAGAATCGCGACCCGACGTGGTATTCGTGCATGGCGACACCACCACCTCCATGGCCGCCGCGCTGGCCGCCTTCTACCAACAAATACCGGTCGCCCATATCGAAGCAGGATTACGCACGCGCAACATATACAGCCCGTGGCCCGAGGAGATGAACCGGCTCATCACCAGCCGCATCGCTACCTACAACCTCTCGCCCACCCCGTTGAGCAAGCAAAACCTGCTTGATGAAGGGGTAAAAGAAGAGAGCATCACCGTCACCGGCAACACCGTGATCGATGCCCTGTACATGGTAATCGACAAGATCAAGGACGACAAAAGTATTCAAGGAGAGATAAAAGAGACCCTGTTGAAAAGCGGCCTTCCATCTCGAATGATCGAGGATTTCATGTCCCCCGTGGAAAACAAACGCGAACTGGTATTGATTACCGGACATCGTCGCGAGAACTTCGGCGAAGGATTTTACTTCATGTGTACTGCCATAAAAGCGTTGACGGAGAAATACCCCGACGTGGATTTCGTGTACCCCATGCACTTGAACCCCAACGTGCGCCAACCTATTCGTGAGATTTTTGGTGAAGAAGCCCTAAAGAACGATCCTTTATCCGAAGGCCGCAACATCTTTTTTATCAATCCGTTAGAATACCTGCCGTTCGTCTATTTAATGAATCAAAGCACCCAGGTACTTACCGACAGTGGTGGCACACAAGAAGAAGCCCCCGGTTTAGGTAAACCCGTGTTGGTTATGCGCGACACCACCGAACGTCCCGAGGCATTAGATGCAGGAACAGTAAAGTTAGTGGGGACCAACTATGATCTGATTGTCTCTGAAGTATCTAACTTAATAGATGATAAAGATTATTACAACTCCATGGCGCAGGCGAATAATCCCTATGGAGATGGGGAAGCATGTGGAAGAATCATTGATTTTATAAAAATGAAATAAATGCTAGATTTAAATGGAAAAAGTATCCTGATAACCGGTGGAACTGGTTCATTAGGTAAAGCCTTAACCAAAACCATTTTCGAAAAATGGCCCAAAGTCAAAAGGCTTGTCATTTACTCGCGCGACGAGCAGAAGCAATTTGTAATGGATCAAGAATATCCACATTCAGAATACCCTGCAATACGCTTTTTCGTAGGTGATGTTAGGGATAAAGAGAGGTTAACACGAGCATTAAGTGGAATAGAGTATGTGATCCATGCTGCTGCAATGAAACACGTGCATATTGCAGAATACAATCCCACCGAATGTGTGAAGACCAATATCGGGGGTGCGCAGAATGTGATCGATGCGTGCTTGGGCACCAATGTAAAAAGCGTTGTTGCCCTTTCAACAGACAAAGCGTGTGCCCCGATCAATTTATATGGTGCTACAAAGCTTGCTTCAGATAAGTTGTTCGTGGCTGCCAACAATATCAAAGGAAGTAATCCTATAAGATTTTCAGTTGTACGGTATGGAAACGTGATGGGATCAAATGGTTCTGTAATTCCTTTTTTCATAAATAAGAAAAAAGAGGGGGTAATACCGATTACGGATCCAAATATGACACGCTTTAATATTCCTATACAAGGTGGGGTTGACATGGTGTTGTATGCATTAGACAATGCATGGGGAGGAGAAATTCTCATACCTAAAATACCTTCTTATCGAATAACGGAAGTTGCTAAAGCCATTGCCCCAGAATGTGAACACCGTGTGGTGGGAATTCGTCCCGGTGAAAAAATTCATGAGGAAATGATTACTCCCTCTGATGCGTTTCATACGTATGATCTAGGAACTTATTACACTATACTACCACAGAAACCAACGTGGGATATGGATGACTACATCACACATTTTAACGCAAAAAAGGTTCCCGAAGGCTTTAGTTACAACTCGGGAGATAATTCCGAATGGGAAACTATAGAAACACTCCGTGCTAAAATAATTGAACATGTTGATCCAAATTTCCGTGTAGAATGAGAGTACAACCAATTCCTTATGGACGCCAGCACATTACCGAGCAAGACATTCAAGCTGTAGTTGAAGCATTACGGTCTGATTACCTCACGCAGGGTCCTCGTATTAAAGAATTTGAGGATAATTTCGCCAATTACCTAGGTAGCAAATATGCTGTTGCTGTATCAAATGGAACAGCCGCACTCCATTTATCAGCGATAGCTCTAAATATAAAACCAGGGGATAAAGTGATTACTACTCCAATAACTTTCGTGGCATCTGCAAACTGCGTACGTTATTGTGGGGGCAAAGTGGTATTTGCTGATATTGACCCGAGCACTTATCTTCTAGATATTAAGGCTGTTAGAAAATTACTGGAAAATTCACCAAAGGGAACTTACAAGGGAATAATACCAGTAGATTTCGCGGGAAGAAGCGTTAACATGGAGGAGTTTCGAAAATTGGCCGATGAGTTTAACTTATGGATTATTGAAGATGCCTGCCATGCACCAGGAGGATATTTTATGGACTCCAATAATGAAAAACAACTTTGTGGGAATGGTAAGTATGCCGATCTTGCTATATTTTCCTTTCATCCCGTTAAACATATCGCAAGTGGAGAAGGAGGTATGATCACAACTAACAATGAAACTCTTTATAATAAACTACTTCTTTACAGAACTCACGGAATAACGAAAGGTGAACCTGTATATCCCTATGAAAATAGTGTTGAGTTCGCGACAGGCGGG
>ERZ1032852.411-NODE-411-length-10308-cov-10.038233_pt1 | contig 10308 bp, 6 predicted proteins | sample MGYA00516689_ERZ1032852 | MGnify/ENA primary metagenome ERZ1032852 (study PRJEB33719, sample SAMN04262499) | wastewater metagenome | biome: rural village; feature: composting latrine chamber; material: composting feces with ash | place: El Salvador | collected...
GTTGTGAATTGCTTTCAAAAGTTTATATCTTTGATATTAGAGACAACAATGGTGAAACCTTTTTGGGATAAGGGGGCGTTGTGAATTGCTTTCAAAAGTTTATATCTTTGATATTAGAGACAACATCTGTATAGTTTTAAATTAATCAGCAACAGTTGTGAATTGCTTTCAAAAGTTTATATCTTTGATATTAGAGACAACGGTGGCTAACCCGAAGGTTAACTCCCAGGAGTTGTGAATTGCTTTCAAAAGTTTATATCTTTGATATTAGAGACAACATTGGACGAGTTCACCCAGATAGCGGAACGGGTTGTGAATTGCTTTCAAAAGTTTATATCTTTGATATTAGAGACAACACGCGGAAACTAAACGCAGTTTTTGTTCGGTTGTGAATTGCTTTCAAAAGTTTATATCTTTGATATTAGAGACAACTTTAAAGCAGGAGAATGAGAGTCTCAAGATGTTGTGAATTGCTTTCAAAAGTTTATATCTTTGATATTAGAGACAACCCGTGAGGAAGCGACCAATAAGTTCAACACGTTGTGAATTGCTTTCAAAAGTTTATATCTTTGATATTAGAGACAACCAAGAAGCATTAGAGTGGTTAGACCATCTGTTGTGAATTGCTTTCAAAAGTTTATATCTTTGATATTAGAGACAACTTAAAGATCTTGAAGACTTCTTAGCAGCTAAGTTGTGAATTGCTTTCAAAAGTTTATATCTTTGATATTAGAGACAACTATCAGAGCAGGAATAGATAGATTGCTTTCGTTGTGAATTGCTTTCAAAAGTTTATATCTTTGATATTAGAGACAACTTTTGTTTGGTTTTAAAAATATGTGCTATGTTGTGAATTGCTTTCAAAAGTTTATATCTTTGATATTAGAGACAACTGAACGTGTGTAAATTCTGCACACGTTCAAGTTGTGAATTGCTTTCAAAAGTTTATATCTTTGATATTAGAGACAACATTTGGTATAACTGTTTCGCGCGGAAATAAGTTGTGAATTGCTTTCAAAAGTTTATATCTTTGATATTAGAGACAACATGTTGAACTGTTCGAAATTCCCGACACGTGTTGTGAATTGCTTTCAAAAGTTTATATCTTTGATATTAGAGACAACAGCGATTGAAGAAGCACCCGAAAGCCAACCGTTGTGAATTGCTTTCAAAAGTTTATATCTTTGATATTAGAGACAACGATATGCTTCAAGAATACGAGTTTATCGCGGTTGTGAATTGCTTTCAAAAGTTTATATCTTTGATATTAGAGACAACAGAAGAAAAAGAGGAAGCGAAATTAATTTCGTTGTGAATTGCTTTCAAAAGTTTATATCTTTGATATTAGAGACAACTGGATGTGTGTTTTACACTAGTAGTCAATACAATATCAAAGAATTTTGAATTAAAAAAAAGAGTTGTCTTTATAAGAAAATCCCGCTACATGAGCGGGATTTTTTATTCTAACACATTATTTTTTTGTTGTTATAGTAGTTGTCTAAAACAACTCCAATTGTTGATAAGGCGTTTTCACCTCTTCTTTCTTTCGGCTAATAAAGAGTTCCATCTTGCCAAATTGTTTATCAGTTACACACAATATTCCTATATGTCCATTGGGTGGGAGCATGTTTTTAACCCTATTGATATGCACTTGCGCATTTTCTCTGCTAGCACAGTGACGCAAATAGATTGAAAACTGAAACATGGTAAAGCCATCATTCAAGAGTTTCTTGCGAAAAACGGCATAGTTTTTCCTCTCTTTCTTTGTTTCAGTTGGCAAATCGAAGAAAACAAACACCCACATAACTCTATATTCATTTAAACGTTGCATCATTGCTCAAAAGAGGGATACTTTATTTTTCTAATTTCGCCCATAAAGCACTGTGCCAACGATGCCGTTGTCTGTTGCACAGCAATCATCAATGGGCTTCTTCTGTTATTAATAATTACATCCAAAACAGGAATACTCAACAGGCTACTTTTATGCTCTTTAGTTATTCTTGAAATATCAGATGAGCTGTTCATTATCTCTATCACTAGCTTATCTACAAACGGACGATATGGCTCCATAATATCATCTGCCAAGCAGTATGCATTGTACTTGTTGCGATGATGAATGCCCAATGAGGGCAATAAACCACTAGCTACTAATGAACGAGCTACAACTGCACGCAAAACAGCATAGCCATAGTTGAGCAAGCTATTGGGAAGCATACCCTCTCTTTCTCTAACAAACCCTTCGACTTGTGGAAACAGATTTGCCCAATAATATACTGCTGCACGTGCTTCGTAATTATCTGGATCGCCACTTTTTACATCGTTCTGCCATTTGCGCATATTCTTTATCACTACACCCGTAGAGCTTGACAGCAGATGTGCCTGATTGCTTATCTTTGCCATTACTGTTTGTTGCCACAACTGTTTTTTTAGTGGCAATGAGGCTTCAATTTGATGTCTATATCGCTCCGTTTGTGTTGTGTTGCCTACCAACGGAAGCATCAAGCCGTATGGCATATGTTTGCTATTGCACGTAATTAATGCACAATTATTCTCCAATAGCTTCTCCATCAAACCATGTGTAAGTGTAATTTGCCTGTTATCTAGCACCATCACACCCACATCCTCAATGGGGATTGTTTTCACAGCCTCTGCTTTAAAGCTTTCGGGCAATGTTTTGTTTTTCTCTACTTCGGGTAGCCGTATTACCAACTGGCTGTTTTTTAATGAAAGATAAGCAGGATTGCCAAAGTAGAGGGTTTTTTTAATCATGTCACATCATCTAATTATACTAACAATATTCCCCAGTCTATCAACCTTCATTTTCCAACACGTGTCTTTTATTGGGACAAATTCAAAACTTGCGGTTTTTGTATCAAAAGAACCTTGTAGCTTGCCGCTTTTTTCATCTATCTTTAAATCAACCTCTTTTGCAGTTATATTATTTGCTAGTGAGTTTGGGGTAAAATATATTGTAGGTCCAGAAAAATCATTAACAGTAAAAATTCTGCCAATTTGCTTTCTAGTCAGATTATCAATATCAACAAGGCTCGGATTTGCCATCTCTTCATCTGTAGGCACATACACCAAATCGTTGGGCGATAGCGAAAAAATAAACTCTCCAAGTGCTGGCTTTACTGGAATATATAGGGTGTCCTTCATCACCTCTTTGCTTAAAGTTGCACGTTGTTTTTGATGCTCTACCACTTCGTTAAATGGAATTGTTTCAAACACACGTTTCTGTTTCTCCTCGTCCCAATATATAGCAAAGAAAAGATTTGTGCCCTTTGCTGCTTCCACATATTTGGTTGATTTAGCACTGTTTTTATTATCCGATACCGGAAACTTTTTGCCCTCTTCGTATATGCGAACACTGCGAATGGGTTTGTGCCTTTTACCATTGTTTAGTGCAACAATGTTTGCGTTCATATCCTCTATACCCTCTTGACTAAAAGCTAAACTAAATTGCTCTTTACCATTTTCATCAACATATTTTTTTAGATGGTTGTTTAGTATTCTCTGTATTCCACAATCGGTTATCGAATCCAACTGCTTGCGTGTAAGCTTGTCAGACAAAGGAGTGCGAGTTGCTGTAGCTCCCTCTGTCCATTCATACACTTTAATTTTGTTTATTTCCTTTCCATCTATTTTTAAAGGATGTTCTCTGAGATGTTTTTTTATCTTATTCAGATCACCAAGAAAGACACCATGTAAATAAATAACTTTTTCCTTTATTTTTTTATCCACAATAAGTTCCGGTCTATCAAGGTAGTAGTTTAATGTAGCTGTTCCCTTTTTTATTCGTTTTATCTGCACTGCGCCCGACACAGTTTCTTTGTGTAGCGATTTGCGTATTGCCCAGCTATCACCTTTTGTTTGCTTTACCAACTCTTTTTTAAAGCCGCCATTTTTATCTTTTACCCACTGCCAAGTTTTATTGTTAGCCTTGTTTATTACTCGTAAATTTTGCTTAAAGCTAATGATAGCCCTCTCTAGTGAGTTTTTAGCATCTGCAGGAAAGCTCCTCCATGGCAATTGAAATGTTTTAGTGTAGTGTCCATGTTCGTTTTTTATTAATAATTTTTCTCGCAAATCATATTTATCCTTTCCTGCACTCAAAGTATTTAAATATTGCACATGCTCTCTAGTGCAACATGCTACTGTAAGGGCATCCATGGCATGATGACGGTGATCGATTCTTTTTTTATCAAATCCACCTTTTTCTATCTCATCGGGCACTTGAGTTCTAAAAGCATTGATACTATTATCCCAAAATCCAAAATCATTTGAATTGGTCATCTCATTTAGACGTATAAAACGTGGAGCAATCAATTCATTCCATTTATCATTCAAACCCCAATCGTGTTTCAATTTGGCAGTAACAGCACCAGGCATTGTTAGCAATGCTTTAGATGTTGCCTCTCTTTCATTTTCCTCCCGCACTATGTTGCTAAGCAATCCTTTCACAAAACGGCTTATATAGCGCGAATCGTTTAACTGACGGTCGGAAAACCGTTCTGGAATATCTTCAATTAATAGAAACTCTAGCTTTCTTCTGTTTTGGCGAAAATAATTTTTACAATGTTCTTCATATTCATTTTGTTTAAATATTCTCATTGTACCTCTACCATTGTTTAGCTGTACTACCGAACCTCCCATTCTTTTAATAAACTCCATTGCTGTTTGATTTCCCTTATAGGGCGATGGATTTATTTCGCTTTCGCAAATAACTTTGTTGCCCAAAGAATTGTCAAAAAATCGCGCTTGTGGTATAATATGTTCTATTTGATAATCCTCTGTAAACAATCTGCTTAAAGGAATAATTCTGCCTGTGTATGGCGAGATGTAGCCCTGCTCTAACCATAATTTATAGCGAGTAATATCACTTTTCTTTAAATTGTTTGAGTTGCGTATTTTTCTCACTTCGTCTTCACTCAACACATCAAAAGAGGCGCGAGGGTTTTGATAAACACCCTCTTCATAAATTTTTAGTATCTCTTGATGGCTTGGTGAGTAGGGCCGAATATCCTGTTGTGAATATTCACTTTGCAACTCTTGTAGCAGCTCTTTAATACGTTGATTAGTACGCTCGTTTTCTCTATTTCTATCCGATAGAGTTTTACGTCTATCGGCAGTGTTCTTCATATCTCTACCAATCTCTACATGAATCTCATTAAACAATCTCTTCCCCTCTTCTCCAAAGTGCATCCAAATATCACGCACTGTGCGCAATGTTTCTGTTACCACCTGCTCTACAATTGGATTACGAAGTGAGTGTTGTTTAAAATCAGCTAAATAGTTGTCAATATCTTCGGGCGACTTCCACTGCGATATATCGCTCACTTCAGAGTGTCTTTCATAAACAGCATAGCATGCTTGATAAGTATTCAAGCCCGACAACGGATTTTTATTTTTAAAAGGAAGAAAACTACGGATAAACTGCTTTGGCACTTCGTCGTCAGACACTGCAGCTATTGCCTCTTTTAGTTTGTCATCTTTTAGGGGTTTATTATCGTCTATTTGCAAATGCTCTATGCGCTCTACTATAGATTGAATACGATTGCTTGCCTCTTCTAAAACATCGTCTCTATTCCAATATCTACCAACCCTCATTAATGGGAGTAGTTTTTTAATTGCTTTTAAAGAGTAAGCTCCATATTCTGAATTGTAAGGTGGATGGTTTTTAAAACTGTCAACAAAACTATCTTTATCAATATCATTTTTTAGAGCAAATGTTTCTAATGCCTTCTCAAACTCATGCTTGTCTTTTACAGAGTAGATAATGTGCCAAAGGTTCATTTGAAAATCGAATGAGAGATCTTCTTTTAAATCAAAATCTTTTACTTTTTTTAGACGAGATACAAATTGAGCCTTCGTATCATTCATTGGATATGTTGCATCTTCGGGGTAGTTCCAGCGATACTCTTCGCTTTTAGATTTATCTATGGTTTTGTTATCTATGAAGTATTTTATAAGTTGCTTTTGCTGTACATCTTTTCTATTCATTAAAAAATCGAACAGGTCACACCAATCGTTCTCATTTTCGAGAAACTTATCTGTAACATCAATATCGCTAGTAGCTTGTTGTTTGTAAATCTTTAAATTTCTCAAAAACTGCCACATTCTAAATTCAATAAACAAAGGATGCGAACGAGGAATAGCTTTTAAAGGTTTTCTCACCTTCTCTAAACTACCCGTTTCATTATTTCTTCGCCAATATGTTGTGTGCTCGTACTGACAGTTGGAGATGGTGGATTTTTTACTCTTTAATGGTCGTTGATAAAAGATTATATCGTCTATAAATAGATAGTCGAAACCATTGTCTTTAATGCTGTTTCTATGAGCATTATTGCGAGGATACAGCTCTTCGATACAAGCGTAGTAGAGTGCTCTATCTTTCAATTCATCATGTAGTTCTATTTGCTTCTCTAATATAGCTTTTAGCTCCTTTTTGTAAAACTTCCTCTCTATAGTGCTTATTAGCTTGCCTCTTATCTTTTGAGTTGGATTGGCTAAAAGAGATTCATAAATATATTCGCCTACCTCTTTATTAGATCTAGCTATTTCTTGTTCGGTTTTCTCTTTTATTGCTATCCAATCTGTTTCCGAATCAACTGCTTTGTAGCTTCGTTTTACTGTACCATCTTTCAATGTAGAAGTGGTTACTATAAACTCTCTTGTTTTATTTAACCAATTGTCAGGTTTTGTTGTTTTGGTATCATATTTCCAACCATTTTCGAAATAGATATCATATAGAGCCTCGCCACTTCTCTTTATTGTTTCTCCAGTATCAACTACTCTGCTGACTTTCAGTTCTTCAAAAGATTTGTTTTTGTTGCTATCTTCTATCTCTTCTTCTCCTCTTAATTGGTAGTAACCTCTCTTTTGATTAAAATTGAGAAGAATCCATGCAAGCTCTTCTTTACTTACTTTTTCAGTTAATGCTTTTTTACGTAGATAATATATTGTCCAATCTAGAGGGATTTTAGTCTCTTCGCCATTCTCTTTTTTATAAAACAATGAAGGGTTTGTTTTTTTAAACTCTTGAAGCATTTCATAAAACGAATCCATAAAAAGAAACTCATGAGTACCTTCTTTCGTTTTTCTATAATTCAGCTTTACCTCTTTCTTAAACTGTCCTAAATGCTTTTCAAAATCAATGTTATCAGCATAATGCGTTGGTAGAAAACCAAGAATGTTTAATACTCTGTGCAAACGCTCCCTTCTTAAATTATCTCTCTGATACAAACGTCTTACACCTCTATATCCAGTTCTATCGGCAGTTTGAGATACTTTCTGTCCTTGCCCAAATGCGCTTAAAATATCTTGTGACATTGGAATAATTCTACTGCTTAAACCGAGAATATCTCCTTCTTTCTTTTCGAAGTCATGCTTTATTAAAGCCCATCCTATACTATTTGTGCCTAAATCTAGTCCTAGAATAGTTTTCGCACTGTTTGTTGTGTTCTCTTTCATGACAAATGATGTTTTTTTGTATTACTTTAATATGATGCCCCAAAGTTAATGATAATTTTTAACACAAAAAATTATATTAGCTGCAAAATTATACTCATATTTGTCGTTATAAACTTTGAAAGCAATTCACAATAAGGATTATTCCGTTGTGAAAACATTTGGAGCGGGGATAGCGATATCCTCGCTTTCTTTTTTCAGCGTTGCCACCCACACTCTGTTACTACAATAATGCTTTCGGCAATCTCTACTACCACCACCCCAAACCCAACATTATGCACCCCCAAAATGGGGTGCGATATAAAGGTTTTTTGTATTTTTGTTGCAAAAAATAAAATTAACGATGTAAAACTATAATTAATAATGCACGTAGAGTTGAAAGAGAGGTTGTTAGCCCATAGCCAGTCGGATTGTTGGGAAAATGCAAAAGAAGAGTGGTACTTCGACAATGTATTTTATGCAGAAGAGGGTGTACCTTGTTTATGTACAGATTATCCAATAAAGCATGTTTGTGTAATAGGTAATTGTGAGAATGCAGATACAAAGTTTATTTGCAGATCGTGTGCAAATGAGGTTTTGGAGGCGGATATTGCTGAAGAAATATTTTCATCGGTTGAAAAACTGAAAGAAGATATTACTAAAAGTATGACTTCTAGAGTTTTAGAGTACATGATGTTTAAAGGGCTTGTTTCGGGCTTTGAATTTGAGTTTTATTCCAATGTAATGGATAAGCAAGACATTTTGGAAGGGCAAATGAATTCGAAGAAAATTATTAATCAAAAACTGATTGATTTTACAACGTATGAAACCTTCTCAACTTTTTCGAAAATACGCAGCATTCTTTTGTGGGCTAGTGGTAACAAACGGTATAGAACCAATTTTGTGGAGTCGATAAAGAGGGCTGGCGAAAGAAATGGGCTGTTTTCTAAAAAGCAGATACAAAATATAGATGAGATATACATGAAAGATGTAGTAGAGTAGCAATTTGCACTAAAAACGTGCATACACACCAAAAAAAAGAGCCAGCCAATATTGGCTAGCTCTTTCTTTTTTAATCTTATAAGCCTAGATTTATTTGTTACGAAATTTCGATACGTTTTGGACTCGGTTTCACCTCTTCCATTTTAGGAATGCTGAGCGTTAAAATACCATCTTCGTATTTAGCGTCAATTTTTTCGTAGTCTACCGTGTCGGGTAGGTTAAACGAGCGGCTAAACGACTGATAGCTAAACTCCCTGCGGGTGTATCGTCCGTCCTCGTCTTTTGTTTCGTCTTCTTCTTTCTTTGCGCACGAAATTGTCAACACACTGTTGGTAAGTTCTACATTAAAGTCTTCCTTCTTCAAGCCAGGAGCCGACATTTCGATTTCGAAACCATCTTCCTTTTCCTTCACATTTACTGCTGGAAGGGTAGTGTTGGTTTCAGAAAAATTGCGGTTTGACCAATCTATTAAATCATTATCAAAAAAGTGGTCAAACAATCTTGGCATTCGATTTGAAAATCTAATTAGTGACATAATATATAATCTCCTATTTTTTTATTGGTTAAACATTCAATCTTTGTTCACCAATAATAGTACAACAAATATGCCATTGTAGACATTGCTACAAGATGCAGGGCGTGAAAAGTGCCTCTAATGAGCTTGTGTAGAGGTTTTGAGGGTGGTTTGAGCAGCGATGTTTACCAAAACAGCGTGTCTGCAATTATGTCAGTATAGGCTCTGTTTGAGGGAGTTGGTCTGCAATATTGGCATATATGTTTATTTGTCGACAACGCACTTTCTTGTGCACGTCATCACAACGTGCACAAGAAAACGCACTTTTGTGTGCACGTCATCACAACGTGCACAAGAAAACGCACTTTTGTGTGCACGACAGCACAATGTGCACAAGAAAAAGTGTTTTAGTGTGTATATCTATATAATGTGGGCAAAGAAACTACACCATCGAAGTAATCCTCACCACAATCTTTACCAGCGCAATAGCCCGCACAGCGCTCACCGGAATTACCATATCTTTATGATGCTGATTGTAACTTACAAGACGAAGCGAGGTGTCTTCCTCTTCCCATTGCACATATTTAATTACCAAAAAATCGTCGCCATCGATATGAAAATCCACAACATACATTTCGCCCGATATAAGGTTGTTTATGTTGTGCAGCTGTTTGTAGGCAATGGTGTCGCCTGTTTTTACTAGCGGATACATACTATCGCCCCTGGCAAATATTGCGCCATCGCATTTGGGTGCATTCATTATTTTAATCTCGCCAAGCAGGTGATGGCTACTCTCTGTAAACAATGTTTGCAGGTTGGCAGCGGCACTTATATCGTATACAGGTATCAGTTCGTGCCCAATATCTCTCGAAGGAGCGTTGTATATAATCTCTACTTCATGTTTTTGCATGTTTCCTTTGCCTGTAAGTAGCCAGTCGCCACTAATATTTAGTGTAGAGCAATCTACTATTTTGCTAAGTGTCTCAAAACGAGGCTCTACTTGCCTGGTGCCCACAATATCTCTAAGGGCAGGCTGATTTACACCTACAGTTCGAGCCAACTCCGACACGTTTCCACCACACAATTTATCGGCAATTTCCTTAACTCTCTGATTGATTGTTGTGTTCATATCTGTTCGTTTTTTGTAAGTCGATTTCCTGAATTTAACATGCGTTTTTATTTTTGTATCTAGATTAATCTGCATACATTTGTCGAGCAATCTATAAGGATTTTCACACCTTGCAGATGCGTAGACAAAGGTAATACTTTTTTTTACTAACATTCAAATAAACACTAATATCAATGAAACAAATTGCTGAAAATCTAAAAAACGTAACAACTAT
>ERZ1032852.412-NODE-412-length-10307-cov-7.834179_pt1 | contig 10307 bp, 8 predicted proteins | sample MGYA00516689_ERZ1032852 | MGnify/ENA primary metagenome ERZ1032852 (study PRJEB33719, sample SAMN04262499) | wastewater metagenome | biome: rural village; feature: composting latrine chamber; material: composting feces with ash | place: El Salvador | collected...
CCAACGAGGAGGAGCTGGAAAAGATGCGGACGGCCCACCCCATCATCGACAAGATTTTGGAACAGAGAGGGCTGAAAAAGTTACTTGGTACCTATGTTGACGCGTTCCCGCTACTGGTCAACCCCAATACCAACAAGGTCCATACCTCGTTCAACCAGACAGTGGCTGCTACCGGCCGGTTGAGCAGCACCAATCCCAACCTGCAAAATATCCCCATCCGTGACGAGCGGGGTAGGGAGATGCGAAAGGTGTTTATCCCCGATGAAGGGGCGGTATTCGCTTCGTCGGACTACTCGCAGATAGAGCTGCGAATCATGGCGCATTTGAGCGAAGACCCCAACATGGTGGAAGCATTCAACAAAGGGCAGGACATCCACGCGGCCACCGCCTCCAAGATTTTCAAGGTACCGCTGGAAGAGGTCACCGGGGAGATGCGCCGCAAGGCAAAGACAGCCAACTTTGGGATTATCTACGGCATCACGCCCTTTGGCCTATCGGAACGGTTAAATATCCCCCGGGGGGAAGCCAAAGCGTTGATCGACGAGTATTTCACGACCTTCGCGGGGGTAAAAAACTACATGGACAACAGCATCGCTGTTGCCCGGGAGAAAGGATACGTGGAGACTATTTTCGGGCGCAAACGGTTCCTCTGGGATATCAACTCTCGAAACGCCATCGTGAGAGGCTACGCGGAACGAAACGCCATCAACGCGCCCATCCAGGGAAGCGCGGCAGACATCATCAAAATCGCGATGATACGTATCGACGAACGGTTTAGGAAAGCAGGGCTGAAATCAAAAATGATCCTTCAAGTACATGACGAATTGAATTTCAACGTGTTGCCGGATGAACTGGAGACAGTCCGCGCGATCGTGGTGGAAGAGATGGAAAATGCCTGCCAACTCTCCGTACCCCTGAAAACAGAATTCGGGGTGGGGGAGAACTGGTTAGCCGCCCATTAGTCAACGTGCCAAGGGTCATTTATCTTTAACCCTCAATTTATTGGCATATTGACATATTAATCACATTAATTTCATGCTCGAAGGATTCACTGAATACGGCTACTGGGGACTATTCTTGGCCTCCTTCCTGGCAGCTACTATTTTGCCCCTGAGCTCCGAGGTAGTCTTTGCGGCCCTCGTTGCCATGGGGATGGATATTTGGACCTGCATCGCGTATGCCACCTTGGGGAACGCGGCCGGGGGAGCTACCTGTTATTACTTGGGAAAGCTGGGCAAAACAGAGTGGCTGGAGAAATGGTTCAAGATAAAACCAGACAAGATACACCGCACCATGAAATGGCTCCAAGGAAAAGGGGCCATCATGGGTTTCTTCGGTTTCCTACCCGCCGTGGGCGATGTCATGCTGGTAGCGCTGGGATTCATGCGCGCCAACATGCCCGTGGTAATGGCATCGATGACACTGGGGAAATTCACGCGGTACGCCGTGCTGGGATTTGGCATGGACCAGTTCCTCGGCATGTAACACCTCATTAACTAAACAACTACATGGCAACCATACTGTTTCACGAGATTGTTTTCGGGCCCTTGCATAGCCGCCGGATGGGCACCTCGTTAGGCATGAACCTGCTGCCGTACGACGGAAAGCTTTGCTCGTTCGACTGCATCTACTGCGAGTGCGGGCTCAACAAGGATTTCAGGACACGCACGAAACTCCCGGACCGCGAAAACGTCCGTTTGGCGCTGGAAGAAAAATTGAAATTGCTCCGGGAAGAAGGGATCTTGCTCGACGTGATCACGTTCGCGGGGAACGGAGAGCCCACCCTGCATCCCCAGTTTAGCGGGATTATCGACGACACCATCGCGCTCCGGGACCGTTACTATCCCACTACCCACATAAGCGTGCTCTCGAACGGGATGCACATCGATAAAAACGAGGTATTTGAAGCGCTCAAAAAAATCGACCACCCCGTGTTAAAGCTCGATTCGGCTCGTGATGAAACGGTTCGGTTAATCGATCGCCCCAACTCGCCCACCTATAACGTGGCTAAACAGGTGGAGCGCTACAAGCGGTTTAAAGGTGATTTTGTCTTGCAAACCCTGTTCTTACGGGGCGAGTTTGAAGGAAAAAAAGTGGACAATGCCACGGAGGAAGAAGTTTCAGCGTGGTTAGCGCTCGTGAGAGAGCTTAACCCGCGCGAGGTAATGATCTACACCATCGATCGAGAAACACCCGTGAAAGGGCTGGAAAAGGTATCTATCCAAGAGCTGCAAAAAATCGCCGACAGGGTAGGGGAGCTGGGAATAAAAACCAACGTGGCAGGGTAAATTGAACAAAATCTACCGGGAGCGGTTAAGATATACGGGGATATACCCCATCCTGATAGTAACATTTAAAATAATCACGACAATGAAAACTTCAATAGAGATCAGCTATTACCCGTTGAATAAAGAATACAGGGCCCCGATCAAGAATTTCATCGCGGCATTGCAAGAAAGCAAGAAAATCAATGTTAAAGCGAACAGCATGTCAACCCAAGTTTTTGGGGAATACGACGAGGTGATGGCGGCCGTGACAAAGTGCATCAAGAACGCGTTCGAGTTACCGGAAAGCATTTTCGTGCTGAAAATAATCAACATGGACCGGAACAAATAACACCTTGGTTAGGAATAACCCATACCATACATGCCTCCTTGTATTGAATTAAACAACGTTATTCCTCGGTTACCTGACTCCCCTTTCACCTCTCCCATCAATTGGCATATCCGCACTGATGAGGTGTGGGGTGTTGTAGGCCCTAACGGGAGCGGGAAATCCTTATTGGCCGGACTGGTGCAGGGAAAAATAGCCGTTCAATCGGGAAATATCCGGTATCATTTCTTGAAAGATACAGAAGACGCGAACGGCTTCATTCACCCCGCGCGACAGATAAAGAAGATAGATTTTAACTCGGCCTATTCTCTGCTCGATTACCGGGAACTATTTTACCAGCAACGATTCAACAATTTCGCGAACGAGGAGATCCCGTCCGTGCGGGAAATATTGATGCCGGAAAGTATCTCCGAAGAGAACCTTCTTATTTTCCGCGCATTTCATCTTTTTGATTTGATGGATCGAAAACTCATCCATTTGTCGAGTGGCGAATTACGCAAATTTCTTATTGCTAAAGAATTACTCGACAATCCGAGGATGTTAATCTTTGACAATCCTTTCATTGGCTTGGACGAAGAGTCAAGGGGATCACTCAACGAGATGTTCGTTTTTCTGCTTGAACACCGTGATCTACGGCTCTTGTTCCTTGCCCCCTCGATAGAAGATTTGCCTGCCTGTGTCACGCGCGTTTTGGATATGAAGGGGAGTAAAATAGAAGAATCGTCTCCACCTAGTTCCTTTCCAGAGATTGATTGGGACGATTTCACGTTGGAAAACCGTGGATTCGAAGGTAATGAAATAGTATCCATGATAAATGTAGATATTGCTTACGGGGAGCGGATCGTGCAGAAGGATATAAACTGGACCGTCAAAAAAGATGAAAAATGGGCACTGTTGGGGCCAAACGGATCGGGAAAATCAACCCTCCTCAGTTATATTTTTGCTGATAACCCGCTGTCATACGCGAAAAACATACGCCTTTTTGGCCGTAAGAGAGGGACGGGAGAGAGTATTTGGGATATCAAACAACGCGTCGGTTTCACCTCTTCCGAAATGCATCTTTACTACCGAAAAAACGTGGACTGCCTCACGGTGGTCGCCTCCGGTTTTTTCGATAGCATCGGGCTATTCAGGAAATGCAACGCGCAACAACTACACCTGGCAGAAAAATTATTGGATATAATTCGTGTTTCCCGCCTGAAAAATAGGTCGTTCCTTACCGTTTCTTCGGGAGAACAGCGGCTCATCCTCTTCGCGAGAGCCATTATCAAGAATCCAGAACTATTGATCCTCGATGAGCCCTTTCATGGGCTGGATAAATACAACAAAAGGCTATGTACCGCCATCGTGGAATCTTTCGCCCGGCAAACAGGAAAATCACTTATCTATGTAACACACCGGAAAGAAGAGATTCCCGATTGCGTGAATCGTTACATGATCCTAAAACCAACGTTGGAGGACTATTATCCCGAAAAGTAACGCTTTAATTGCCAAGGTATAACGTGGGGATGAATAAAGACCATCAAACAGGTCAGTATTCAGGTCAGACGTTGAATCTAAAATGCATGATATCCCCGTCTTGTACGACGTATTCCTTGCCTTCCACCGACATTTTACCGGCTTCCTTGACCGCGTTCTCGGTTCCGAGGGCAATAAAATCATCGTACTTGATTACTTCGGCACGGATAAACCCTTTCTCGAAATCGGTATGAATTACCCCGGCACATTGGGGAGCCTTCCACCCCTCGTGGAAAGTCCAAGCACGCACCTCTTGAACCCCGCAGGTGAAAAAGGTTTGGAGTTTTAGCAAACGATAGGCTGCTTTAATAAGGCGGTTTACCCCGGATTCTTGCAAACCGATCTCGTTTAAAAACATTTCACGCTCTTCGTACGTGTCAAATTCCGCGATTTCCGATTCAATCTTTGCTGCCACGACCAATATTTGAGCATCTTCGTTTTTCACGGCTTCTTTTACTGCTTCCACGTGCCGGTTTCCGGTAACCGCGCTTGCCTCGTCCACGTTGCAGACATACATCACCGGTTTGGAAGTTAGCAAATATAGATCAGCAGCGGCTTTCATTTCGTCTTTTGTATCAAACCGGACCGTTCGCGCGGACTCTCCCTTCAACAGTGCCTCTCGTATGGCAGAATAGACCTCGAAGGCCAGTTTCGCATCTTTATCGCCTCCCGTCCGGGCCTGTTTCTCCACTTTCGCTATACGTGCTTCAATGGTTTCCAGATCTTTTAGTTGCAGTTCGGCATCGATGATTTCTTTATCCCGCACCGGATCCACGGAACCATCCACGTGGGTTACGTTTTCGTCCTCGAAGCAACGCAATACATGTAGAATCGCGTCGGTTTCACGAATATTGGCAAGGAACTTGTTGCCCAATCCTTCCCCTTTGCTTGCTCCCTTTACCAGTCCGGCGATGTCGACGATTTCAACGGTAGTGGGCAAGACTCGCTGCGGTTTCACCAGTTCTGCCAATGCATTTAGCCGTTCATCGGGGACCGTGATTACCCCCACGTTGGGTTCAATGGTGCAAAACGGGAAGTTGGCAGCTTGTGCCTTCGCGTTCGACAAACAATTAAAGAGGGTGGACTTCCCCACGTTGGGGAGCCCCACTATGCCGCATCTAAGAGCCATAGGTGTTGAATTTTAATATTGATGGGCCGCAAGTAAAAATTTCCTTGCATTACATGACGTGATTTTTTTCGCGGTTGCAAAGGTACAAAAAAAGAGTCAAGAAGAAAATACCCCCAGTCAATTGTAAAATCAAGACCAAGGGTTTCTCATTAAAATGTACTGGATTGCCCATCACCCATTGCACGAAATCACGGAACGAAACGTTTTCCGCGTGGTCCTGATCATCGGGATCGATCTATAGGCCGTGTTTCGCGGATAATTCCAGCATCCGCTCGATCGGCTTCACGGCTTTTACCCGGGTTTCCTCGTCGACCATGATTTCGGGGCGTTCATTTTTCAAGCAGAGGTATAATTTCTCCAACGTGTTCATCTTCATGTAAAAACACTCGTTGCACGCGCAGGTTGAATCCTCCGGTGGCGCGGGGATAAACTCCTTGTCGGGATTCTCCAACTGCATCTGGTGCAGGATCCCTGCCTCGGTGGCCACGATAAACTGGCGATGCTCCGATTGGGTAGCAAACTTCAAAATGGACGATGTAGATCCCACGTGGTCGGCAATCTGCAACAAGTAACCTGGGCATTCGGGGTGGGCCAACAAGAGTGCCGAAGGATGCTCCTTCTTCAGTTCGAGGATCCGTTCCAGCGAAAACTGCTCGTGAACATGGCAAACCCCGTCCCACAATAACATATCCCTGCCGGTGAGCTTATTGATGTAATCCCCGAGGTTTTTGTCCGGTCCGAAGATAATCTTCTCGTCTTCAGGAAGCGAGTCCACGATCACTTTGGCATTCGTTGAGGTGACCACGATATCGGTCAATGCTTTCACGGCCGCGGTGGTATTCACGTACGAGATAACGGTGTGATCGGGGTGCGCGTTCACGAAAAGTTCGAACTGGTCTGCCGGGCAACTCTCTGCCAACGAGCAACCCGCCTTCAGGTCGGGAATAAAGACTCGTTTCTCGGGACTCAAGATTTTGGCCGTTTCTCCCATGAAGTGAACGCCGCATAACACGATGATATCGGCAGTGGTTTTCGCGGCCCACTGCGCGAGCGCGAGGCTGTCCCCCACGAAATCCGCGATATCTTGAATCTCGGACTCCTGGTAGTAATGCGCGAGAATAATGGCATTCTTCTGTTTTTTAAGGGCAGCTATATTTTGAATGATTTCCTCTTTCGACATATTTATTATTATATATTTTTTAAACTTAAATTGGAATGATGATGATGATAGCCTGTTGAAAGTGTCGATGAATTTATCCTTGAAAATTTGCACATCTCGTTATTAAAACGAGAACGAGAATTATTAAAACTTATCCACAATCTTTTTTTTATTTTAAAGTTGATATACAGTTTCTTGTGACTGTTATCATAAATTGTTCACAAAGGGCAAAGTTAATAATTTATTTCATTTTTGTTACTTTCAGCCTGTTGAAAAAAAGAGAAGAGCCAAAGGATAAGAAAGGATAGTTCTTTTTCTTTGTTTGAGAAATTTTTATAGGGTATCATTTTTTTAAACAACCAAATTAGTTTTTCAAATTCTAATCACATTCCATGCACAACTTATCAACAAATAAAAAAACTAGACGGGAAAACCTTTTAAATATCTAAAATATAGTCCATTCTTACTTTTTATCCCTTAGTTGCAACAAAGTTTTTTGTACATTTGTAAAATAGTAGAGGCGTTTCGGAAGTGTTCAAGCCAGCTTGACATTTCTCTTGGCTTTCGCTACATTTGCATAATATAGGATGCGCCTTGGGAAACCATGAGCAAGCTCACGTTTCCTCTCGGCTTTTGCTATATTTGCATAATGTAGGATGCGTTTCGGAAGTGTTCAAGCCAGCTTGACACTTCTCTCAACTTTCGCTACATTTGCACTAGCGTTAGAGGCGCCTCATGAAATGATGGTCTTCATCGCTTGGGTACAAAATTAATAAAAGGAAAAAGGTGCAGAGGTTATTCCATATATTCCCGTTATGCACGTTGCTCGTGCTTATAAGCGGTTGCGCGTCCACCGTCAAAATAACTTCCGTGGTTGAAAAAGACAGGGAGGGCGATTTCCTGTTGAAATGGGAGGTGAGCCCTGATCAGGAGGGGAATATCGAGATATATTCCTCGCTTACAGATAGCTCCCTTACCAGCTTTACCCCGCTCACTTCGGCACGGATTGGAGACCAGGTGATGCGTGTGAACCCAGCCGGATCGGGATTACGAGAGTATTTTATCTTACGCGCGGCTGGAGTTCACTCGGGCGTGGTGGCTAACCGCGTTATCGACATGGATAATATAAAGAACTTCCGGGATACCGGCGGCTATTTTACCGTGGACAATCACCAGGTTAAATGGGGTGAAATTTACCGTTCTGCCGATTTAAGCAGCGCGACCCTATATGATCAAGAACGAATCAGGCGGCTGAAGATCAAAACCGTGGTCGATTTTCGTTCGGAAGCTGCCGCTAAACGATACCCCATCCTCCTTCACCCCTCCATTCGCAAGGTGTCGCTGCCGCTGGCACCCATGGACGCCGAGAAGCTCGATGAACAGATAAAGGATGAACAATTCGATCGAAGCGACGCGATCCGTTACGTGCAGGAATCCTACGTGGATATCGTGGAAAACCACAAGAAGCAGTTCGGGGAATTGTTCGACCTGCTAATCAACGACAGCAATTACCCGATTCTCCTGTCGGGTTCGTTGGGAAAAGACGGCGTGGGATTGGCTACTTTTTTTATCCTCCACGTCTTGGGTGTACCGCCCACGACGCTCGAGCAGGACTACATGCTTTCAAACCAGCATATTGACCCTGCCAAAGCAAAACTCGACGCGCGAAACCTGCCGGAACCGATGCAAGAGGCCGTTACTGCCATGCTTTCCGTGAACCGGGCATACCTCAACTACGCGATCGAACATATTAATCAAACGTACGGTTCGGTGGATAACTACTTGGAGAAAGAACTCCGCGTAACAAGCGGTAAAAGGAATTTATTGCGAAAATACCTCCTTTACCCCTTCTAAACCAATTTATTTTCATACCTTCGCGCCCGTTTTCACAAACCAGCCATTGAGTTTTTTCCTCCCTTATAATAGTATAACATGTGGAGCAAGGAGAAATATCAATACGCCCACATACTATATAAAAGATGACAACATTTGAAGAATTGGGCATTATGCCCGAAATACAGCAGGCTCTTGTAGAGCTCGGCTTCGAGCAGCCCATGCCGGTCCAGAGTGCCGTGATTCCCCAGCTTTTAGCGAATACACGCGATATCATCGCGTTGGCGCAAACCGGTACCGGCAAGACCGCCGCGTTCGGCATCCCTATTATCCAAAAAATAGATACAAACCACCGTTCCCCGCAGACATTGATTTTATGTCCTACCCGGGAGTTGTGCCTGCAGATAGCGGGAGACCTTACCGATTTCTCGGCTCACGTGGAGGATATCAAGATTTTGCCCGTCTACGGCGGATCAAGCATCGAGAGCCAGATCCGGGCGCTCAAGCGGGGTGTACATATCATCGTGGCCACGCCGGGGAGGCTTATCGACCTGATAAACCGGGGAACCGTTTCTCTCCGCGACGTGCATACCGTGGTGCTCGACGAGGCAGACGAGATGCTGAACATGGGTTTCACGGAGGACTTGGATGAAATCTTGTCGAACGTGCCCGATGGCCGAAGCATGTTGCTTTTCTCGGCCACCATGCCCAAAGAGATCGCCAAGATCACCCGGAAATACATGAAAGAGCCCGTGGAGATCACCATCGGCCGCAAGAACGAGGGGGCAAGCAGCGTGCGCCATATCTATTACATGGTGCACGCGAAAGACAAGTACCTTGCCCTGAAAAGGATCGTGGACTACTACCCCAATATTTACGGGATCGTGTTCTGCCGCACCCGGAAAGAGACCCAGGAGATATCCGACCAGCTGATGAAAGACGGCTACGATGCCGACGCGCTGCATGGCGATTTGTCGCAGGCACAACGCGACCACGTGATGAGCAAGTTCCGCAACCACAACCTGCAGCTGCTGGTGGCTACCGACGTGGCCGCGCGGGGGCTCGACGTGAACAACGTGTCGCACATCATTAATTACGGCCTTCCCGACGATACCGAAATCTATACCCACCGCAGCGGGCGCACGGGCAGGGCCGGGAAAACGGGTACTTCCATCGCGTTGATCCATCTCAAGGAGAAGGGAAAGATAGCCCGGATCGAGAAGGAGATGAACAAGCAGTTCGAGAAGCGATCGGTACCCGCTGGCGACGTGATCTGCGAGAAGCAACTGTTTAACTTCGTGGACAAGGTAGAAAAGGTGAAGGTCAACGAAGAGGAGATCGAACGGTTGCTCCCCGCCATCTTCCGGAAACTGGAGTGGCTGGAAAAGGAGGATATCATCAAACGGGTGGTATCGCTGGAGTTTAACCGGCTCATCGACTATTACCAGCAGGCCGATGATATCTTCGAGCCCGTTGAAAGCTCCGGCCGCCGCGAGAAAGGGCTCTTTTCCCGCGAGTCGAGGGGCGAAAAGGGCTCCCGACAGCCCGAGAAAGGGTATACCCGCCTATTTATCAATGCCGGAAAAATGGATGGCTTGAACCCGGCCATCCTGATGGGATTCATTAACGAACACGTCAAGGGAAAGGTGCCAGTAGGCAGGATTGACCTGATGAAGAGCTTCTCTTTCTTTGAAGTGCCCGAAGCGGTAGCCGGCAACGTGATACGCTCCTTCAAGGGAATGTACCTTGAAGACAGGAAGCTCGTGGTGCGCGTGGCTGACGACGAAAACCCCGGGAGCGGCACGAAAAACAAAAAGGGCAAGCAGGGCAAACCGTGGAAGAAAAAACGGTAAACACCCTGTCTGCCTTTCCTATTTTTCCTTACAACAGTTGCTTCTTAACCGGTTTTTCCCCGGTTTTTTGACCGGTCCTCGCTTGGTCTTCGGCTGATCTTTGGTCGTACCTTGCCCTAACCTCGCTCTTACCTTCGCCGGTGCAACTCCATAGTATCTCCATACCATCCCCATATCATCTCCATATGTATATGGAGTTGCA
>ERZ1032852.413-NODE-413-length-10264-cov-5.631698_pt1 | contig 10264 bp, 7 predicted proteins | sample MGYA00516689_ERZ1032852 | MGnify/ENA primary metagenome ERZ1032852 (study PRJEB33719, sample SAMN04262499) | wastewater metagenome | biome: rural village; feature: composting latrine chamber; material: composting feces with ash | place: El Salvador | collected...
GTGGTATTCAATACACCCGGTGCAAATGCCAACGCAGTAAAAGAACTTGCCGTAACGGCATTGTTAATCTCATCGCGAAAAGTGGTGGAGGGGATTTCCTGGACTCGCACATTAAGCGGTGATGACGTGGCCAAACAGGTTGAAGCTGGAAAGTCGCAATTTACAGGTCCCGAAATCAGAAATAAAAGATTGGGTGTAATCGGTTTGGGTGCCATCGGTGTGATGGTTGCAAATGCTGCTGTAAATATGGATATGGAAGTTTATGGTTATGACCCGTATATCTCTGTTGATCACGCATGGGGGCTGTCTCGTGCAGTGAAGAAAGCCAGTGAGCTTAAGAAATTGTTTAAGCACTGTGACTATATCACGCTGCATGTTCCTCTAAATGGTGAAACTAAGGGATTGCTCAATAAAGAAACCTTTAGTCAGATGAAGGAGGGGGTGCGCATTATTAATCTGTCGCGTGGCGAATTGGTCAACGATGACGACATGATTGTGGCATTGGCAAGCGGGCAGGTGAGTACCTATCTGACCGACTTCCCGAATGATAAACTCCTTACCGTGCCCGGAGTAATTCCCGTACCTCATTTAGGAGCATCTACACCCGAGAGTGAGAATAACTGCGCTGTTATGGCAGTGAAACAAACCACTGACTTTTTGGAAAATGGTAACATCAAAAATTCAGTCAACTTTCCGGATTGCAACATGGGGTTGAGCACATATCACCACAGATTGACTATAGTACACAAGAATGTTCCCAAAATGCTGGGACAAATCTCAGCCGTACTTTCGGAACAGGGGGTGAACATTGCCAACATGATGAACAAGAGCCGTGGAGATTATGCATACACTATGGTGGATCTGGAAACAGAAATCACGGAAGAAAACATCAGAAAGATTAATGATATAGAAGGAACTTTGAAAGTCAGAGTTATCTGATTTCTAAAATATAACGATAGTAAGTCGCTTCTCACATTTATTTGTGGAAGCGACTTTTTTATTTTTATTGAAAATAATGTGCTATTTTTGCACGCTGAATCGAGATAACAAAACAAAGGATGCTCGGATGGTGGAATGGTAGACACGCAAGACTTAAAATCTTGTGACCATTAAGGTTGTGCGGGTTCAAGTCCCGCTCCGAGTACTTGTTTTAATATAAAAAACCCCTGAAGTCAAAAGATTTCAGGGGTTTTTGTTTATATATGATTTCTGATTATATAAGCGAATCCTTAATCTTGTCAATATTGAGGCTGTTTGCCATAGCGTTGAATATATCGTAATAAGCACCTTTCTGCTGAAGCAGCTGTTCATGAGTGCCATCCTCTACTTTGCGACCTTTTTCGAGCACTACAATATGCTCCGCATCAATTATCTGAGAAATACTGTGTGAGATGATAATCACAGTACGGTTCGCCTTAATGGCATCAAGACTCTTTTTCACCTGCTCTGTGGCAATGGCGTCGAGATTGGCCGTCGGCTCATCAAGGAATATAATAGGCGGATTCTTAATAAACATTCGAGCAATGGCTATGCGCTGCTGCTGTCCTCCCGAAAGTTGTGTGGCATCTGACTCATAACCTTTGGGAAGCTCCATAATCTGCTCGTGGATATAAGCCTTTTTGGCAGCATCAACTATGTCTTCCTCGCTTGCAGTGATATTGCCATACAAGATATTCTCAGCTATAGTACCCTGGAATATATGATTTTTCTGCAAGACCAGACCAATATTTTCACGCAGATATTCAGTATTGAAGTCATTGATATTTACTCCGTCCACATAAATATCACCCGACGTGGGTTCATAAAACTTGTCTAAAAGATTAACCACCGTGCTTTTGCCCGCGCCGCTCAATCCCACCAACGCAGTTATCTTGCCCGGTTTCACAGTAAAGCTAACATTCTTGAGCGCCACATTGCCGTTGGGATATGTGAAGTCCACATTCCGCAATTCAAGTCTGCCGTTTAGCTCTTCAGGAATGTAACTACCACTCCTCTCCACCTCTTCTTCTGATTCCAGAATACTAAAGAAGCTTTCGGAATACACCAAAGCATCATTCATATCGTCATAAATTCTGTGCAGTTGGCTTATGGGTGCAGTCACATTATTAAACAGCATTATATGAAACATGATGGCACCTATGGTCATCTGACCGTCTAACACAAGAAATGCAGTAAGAATAATGATAATAACAACCCCAATTTGTTCAACAAAACTCTTCAGGCTGTTAAAAAGGAAAGCCGTCTTGCGGGTTTGCAGTTGATTCTCCGTCATGTCATACTGAATCTGCCACTGCTTTTCTGCTTCCACAGGCTCGCGCACAAACGACTTGATTACACTTATGCTTTCAATGATATTAATAATCTGGTTGTTCTTCGTTTCCCGATAAGTTCGCATACGGCGACGGAAGCCCCCAAGTTTTTTCACTTGCCTTTGACTGATGTAGAAATAGATAGGTACAATAATAATACCTACCAGCCCCACATAGAAGTTGGCCGAAAACATCACAACCAATGCCACAACAGCATTGGCAAACAAGGGCAACACATCAATGAAAAAGTTCTGAACCATTCGCGTCAAACCACTTATTCCCCAATCAATTCTGGTTTGCAGTTTTCCACTCTCATTTTCAGAAGAAGTAAAGAAAGCCATACGATAGGTAAGAATGCGCTCCACCACTTCCTGCGACAAGTCGCGGGCAATCATTATGCGCAGCTTCTCCCCAAAAAACTTTTGCCCAAACTGAATGACAGCATACAGCACTTCTTTCGCAAGAAGCACAATAGTAATGGTGAGCAAAAGGTTAAACCCCTCGCTCAACATTCTGCCTGCCACCATCATATCGCTAATGCTGTCCACCGTGTATCGCAACACATAAGCATTTATCTGTGCAGCGAAAGAACCTATTAGTGTTAGCAGCAACGTATAGAATATAAGATTCTTATACGGCCTGGCAAATGGTAGAAGTTTGCTGAATAGTGAACGAAGGGTCATCTGTTTTACTTATCTTTCTTCAGCAAGTCGCGAATTTCAGTAAGTAAAGTTTCTTCCTTTGTTGGCTCGGGAGCTGCTTCGGGAGCCGGCTCTTCTTTCTTTTTAAACGAATTCATTCCCTTTATCACCATAAAGATGGCTGTACCAATGATAAGGAAATCAATCACTGTCTGAATAAATGAACCATAGTTCCATGTGATGGCGGGTGTAACAATTTCTGCACCTTCCATAACAGCCTGCTTTAGGGTAACACTAAGATCACCAAACTGACCATCGCCAACAATAGCTGCAATGGGTGGCATAAGGATATCGTTAACAAAAGATGTAACGATTTTGCCAAATGCACCACCAATTACAATACCCACGGCCATGTCAACCACATTACCGCGCATTAAAAACTCTTTAAGTTCTGATTTGAATGACATAATTAAATTAATTTAAAATAGTTAAGATTCTATACTACAAAGAAAAGATAATTTATTAAATAACCTATAGGTTATAAAAAAGTTCTAACAATCATCAATAAAATATTTCAGCAATCATGCACCTAGCCGATCCTCCCCCATTAGTCTCAATAGTAGAGAGATCGGCAGATATAATTTTATTGTAAGTAGAAATAATACGCACCTGCTCGGGAGTCAGTGCATTGCGAGCCGATTGCGACATAACCATCAGGGGATGTCCGCTTCTGTTTTTCAACTCAATCATATTTCCCGAAAAATGTTCCATTTGCTCCTGAGTGATATCCACAATTATCTTACCTGTGCTTTCAAGTCGCCTCACAAGTCTTTCACGATCATCCTCATTTTTGACAGCTTCAAGACAAACCACCACAATCTGAGTACCCACTTCCATCATCACGTTGGTGTGATAAACAGGCTTCCCGTTTCTATCTACAGCATCAAACAAAACATAATCGAATTGCAGTCTCGAACAGAAATCAATTAATACCTTTTCCGAAGTTCGTTCCGATCTACATGCATAGGCAATACGCTTATCCCTGTCAAGTATCATACTGCCTGTTCCCTCCAAAAACTCACCCTCCTTCTCCCAGTGGGTCAGGTCAATCAGCTTCGGATGATTCATTTTGCGACGCAAAAGTCGCAGCACCGCCGGTTTTCGTTCAGCCCTACGGTTTTCGGCAAACATAGGATAGAGCACCAATTCGCCCATTGTGTGCGATGAGAACCAGTTGTTGGGAAAAACCGAATCGGGTGTCCACGGCTCGGGAGTGTCTTGCACAACAATCACATCCACATCATTACTGCGAAGCAAAGCCACAAAAGTGTCAAATTCTTTGACAGCCTTGTCGTTCACATCCGTCTGGTCAGTCTTTTCCTGAAAGTGATTATTCTCAGCCGTCTCTGCATTGAAAGCAAAGTGTGCGGGACGAACCATTAATATTTTGGAAGTTGTTTGCATACCGTTTCAGTTAGGTGTTTTATTCAAGTGTCTTAATAGACTCTTGAATAATATTAATTGCCTCCATCAATTCATCCTCAGTTATCACCAGCGGCGGTGCAAAACGAATAATGTGCTGATGAGTTGGCTTGGCAAGCAATCCGTATTTTGCCATCTCGATGCACACATCCCATGCCTCTTTTCCATTGTGTGGCTCGATAACAATAGCATTGAGCAAGCCCTTACCACGCACCTCTTTCACAAACGGGCTGTCTATCTTTCTCATTTCCTCACGAAATATTTTGCCCAAAACACCCGCATTTATGTCAAGGTGCTCATCTCTGATTACCTCTAAGGCAGCAGTAGCCACCTTGCAGGCAAGTGGAAATCCACCAAATGTAGATCCATGCTGCCCCGGCTGTATGGTCAGCATAATCTCATCATCAGCCAACACAGCCGACACCGGCAACACACCGCCTGATATAGCCTTGCCCAAAATCACAATGTCGGGACGAATACCCTCATGATCGCAACACAGCATTTTGCCCGTACGGCCAATACCGGTCTGCACCTCATCCGCAATAAACAGCACATCATGCTGACTGCACAAATGACTGCAAGCCTTCAAATAACCATCATCGGGCACAAAAACCCCCGCTTCGCCCTGAATTGGCTCAACCAAAAAACCGGCAACCTTGTCGCCCTTCTCTTCAAGCAACCGCTCCAGCGCATCAATATCATTATAAGGAATAATCTCTATACCCGGGGTGTAAGGACCATAATCGGCACGTGCATCAGGATCGGTAGAAAGAGAAACAATAGTAATGGTTCTTCCATGGAAATTACTTTCACAGGCAATAATAATCGCCTCATTTTCAGGTATGCCTTTTTTCTTATACCCCCATTTGCGAGCCAGCTTAAGTGCAGTTTCAACTGCCTCGGCACCTGAGTTCATGGGCAACATCTTATCGTATCCGAAATAGTTGTGCACAAACTCTTCATAAGGGCCAAGCGCATCATTGTAAAAAGCGCGCGACGTGAGACACAATGTGTCGGCCTGCTCTTTCAAAACATCTACAATATGCGGATGACAATGCCCCTGATTGACCGCTGAGTACGCCGACAGGAAGTCAAAATACTTTTTCCCGTCAACGTCCCATACATAAATGCCTTTACCCTGCGAAAGGACCACAGGCAGCGGCTTGTAATTGTGTGCACCGTACTTGTCTTCTAAATCAATATAGTGTTGTGACTTTTCAGTAAGCTTCATTTTATTCGATTTTCAGTTATATATAATTATCTAGCCAACAGCGGCAATCATTACTCTACAGTTCGGTTAGTTTCAGATTGCGGAAGTAGATACCTCCACCCTCACTCTGCAAACCAATATGTCCTGTTTTCGCCGGACTTGTTCCGCGATTTTGATAAACATCGTTGATATAAACTTCCACAATACCATCTCGAACAGTAACTCTCACATTATTCCATTCGCCTACAGCCTTTTCGGTAGAAGCAGTCATCTTCTCAATAACAGGGAAATCGGGACGTTCTGTAACCCCCTCAGGCAATTCATACTCCTCCATATCAGAACCGCCAAGCAGAACAAAGTCGCCTGCTTTTCCTGCCATCAACTGGCACTCAATACCTTTAGGGAAAGGGTTCTTGGTTTCTTCGATTAACAGAAACACACCGCTGTTGGTAGCCTCTCCATCCCATCTGTACTCAACCTCAAAAGTGTAGTTTGTATATTCCTTTTTGGTGTACATATACCCAAAAGGATCACCCTTGATATAAATCTCTCCATTTTCTACCCAATAGACCTCAGCGGCATCCACAGCATTGTTTTCAACCACGAATTCCCAGTTCGACAAATCTTTTCCATTGAAGATTTGCTCTTTCGAGCCTGTGCAGGAAGTGCCCAAAAACAACAGAGCACCAAACAGTAATAAAAAAGTTTTTTTCATTTGATTAATAATAAATTGAATGTTAGATTTTACTACCAACAAAGATAGTTTTTTTATTGAAAATATAGAATAATTTCACTCTCACTTTATCCTTTATCAAAACCTGTCCTGACTTTTTCATACACTTTTTCCAAGACTACAATTGTATCTCCGTTTTTTCGTCCAACTCCAGACACTCCAAATGGCATCCCAGGTTTTTCACTCTCTTTATTCTTAAAAAACAAAAAATGATTGTGCAATAAGCAATAAATGGATAAATTTGTTTCAATATTGCTGATTGTAAGCAAATAACAGTACAACCAACATGAAGCGGGCAAAAATTCTCTGGGCTGACGACGAAATAGACTTACTAAAACCATACATCCTTTTCCTTCAGGAGAAGGGATTTGACGTGGTGCCCGTAAATAGCGGCAGAGATGCTATTGATAAAAATTCAGAACAGCATTTCGACATTATTTTCCTTGACGAGCATATGCCGGGACTTACAGGTCTGGAGACATTGGAGCATATTGGCAATACTCATCCCGAAATCCCCGTTATCATGATCACAAAAAGTGAAGATGAAGGGATAATGGAAAAGGCAATTGGCAAAAAGATTGCCGACTATTTGATAAAGCCCGTAAACCCTCACCAGATTCTTATGGCAGTTAAGAAAATACTGGAAAGGAAAGAAATAATAAGCGAAACAAATACAGAGAATTACCGCGATGCATTCAGCAAACTGAGCACCGATATCAGCAACTGCCAAAATGCAGACGACTGGGCAAAAGTTTACAAAACGCTGGTGACATGGGAACTTGAGTTTGCAAACTCACAAAATCCAATGCGAGAGGTGTTGCATCTGCAATATGATGAGGCAAACAACGAGTTTGGCAAGTTTATAAAACAGCACTACACTGATTGGTTTCAAACACAACAAGAGGAAGCACCAGTGCTTAGCCACCGGGTTTTTAAACAACACCTGCTACCACTTATGGACAAAAGTAAAAAGGTGCTATTCATTTTGATTGACAACTTCAGACTCGACCAATGGCATAGCATCAAAGATTTGGTAAGCGAATATTACACATACAACGAAAACTCATTCTTTTCCATTCTCCCAACAGCCACACAATATGCCCGAAATGCAATCTTCGCCGGCATGACTCCGCTGGAAATATCACGCTCGGCTCCTGATTTGTGGATTGATGAATCAGAAGATTACGGCAAAAACCTCTCGGAAGAAATATTGCTCTCAGGATTTATGAAGCGCAACAACAGGAAAGAAAAGTTTTCATACCACAAAATAAACTCAAACGCTGAGGGCGAAAAGCTTGTAAGCAACTTCACAATGCTGGAAAACTACGATCTCAACGTAATGGTGTTCAACTTTATCGATATACTTTCGCACGCACGCTCCGACTCAAAGATGATAAAAGAGCTTGCGCCCAACGAATCGGCATATCGTTCGCTGACGCGCTCGTGGTTTGTGCACTCGCCACTGCTTGAATTGCTGAAAAAAGCTGCGCAAGGAGGATATAAGGTGATACTCACAACAGACCACGGCACCATACGTGTCAACACTCCACAGAAGGTAATTTCGGAAAGGAGTATCAACAACAATCCCCGCTACAAAGTGGGTCGTCACCTCACCTACGAACCCAGGAAAGTATTTGAGATAATTCAACCCGAAAAGGCAGGGCTCCCCTCACCCAACATAAGCTCAAGATATATATTTGCACTGAGAGACGAGTTTTTTGCATATCCCAACCAATACAATCAGTTTGTCTCACGCTTCGAAGATACATTTCAACACGGCGGAGTTTCAATGGAAGAGATGATAGTGCCGATAATTACATTACAACCAAAGTAAAGCTCTAAAACAATAATGAAAATAGAAATCAAACATATATCAGATATTAACAATGCTGCCAAACAATTCATAGAACAAATAGGCGACAAAACAGCAATTGCCCTCTATGGAGCAATGGGAGCAGGCAAGACTACTTTTATCAAAGCTGTGTGTGAAGAGTTGGGAGTGACTGAAACCATCACCAGCCCCACCTTTGCAATAGTCAACGAATACAAAAGTGGAGAAGGAAATCCCATCTATCACTTTGATTTCTATCGCATCAATAAACTTGAAGAGGTTTACGACTTTGGCTACGAGGACTACTTCTACAACGGCAACCTCTGCTTTATCGAATGGCCCGAACTCATCGAATCGCTACTCCCTGACAACTGCCTCAAACTGAAAATAAGCGAGGAAGAAAATGGGGTCAGATTAATTGAAACATTAAGCATTATTTAAATAGTAATTAAACACCGTTCAAACAGCGATTAAACATTTCAGTAAATATTCGCTCTAAGTAAAGAAATCAATATAAAGCACAGCTCACAAAGCAATGAGAAAAATATTTAGTTCCATACTCCTAACTCTTTATATATCGGTGGCACTTTCGCAAGTCAACACAAACAGGGTAATGATTATAGGTAAGAATGCCCTCTATTTTGAAGACTACGTTGTGGCCATCCAATACTTTAATCAGGTAATCAGTGCCAAGTCATATCTTGCCGAACCTTATTACTTCAGGGCGATGGCTAAATTCATGCTCGAAGACTTTAAAGGAGCTGAAGAAGATGCCGACTTGTGTCTGGAGCGAAATCCCTACTACACAGCTGCCTACCAGCTGAGAGGTGCAGCCCGACAAAACCAGGACAAATTTGAACTTGCTGCCTACGACTATCAGCGAAGTCTGGAGTTTATGCCCGAAGATAGGCTAACGCTCATAAATATGGCAATCGTGAATGTGGAGATGAAAGATTATGAAATTGCAGATAAGTTCTTCGAGGTGTTACTGCGCCGCTATCCCGACTATGTGCCGGGATATCTGACACGCGCACAAATGCACCTGGAACAGAAAGACTCCATAAGTGCACTTGATGACTACAACAAGGCTATCGAGATGGACCCGTATACCGCACATTCGTTTTCGGCACGAGGGTTGCTATATTTACAACAGGGAGAATTCAACAGTTCTTTAGAGGACTTTGACGAAGCTATACGACTTGATCCATATTTCACCGGCAACTATATAAACCGGGGACTTGTTAAATACAATCTCAACGACCTGCGGGGAGCAATGTCCGACTACGATCGGGTGATTGATACTGACAATAATAATCTGATTGCACGATTCAACCGAGGACTGCTGCGTGCACAGGTTGCCGACAACAACCGGGCCATTGAAGACTTTGACAAGGTGATAGAACTGGAGCCCGACAACAGCATGGCATACCTCAACCGTGCAATGCTGTTTGCTGAAATTGGCGACAACATGAGTGCTCTCAATGATATCGACTTTGTATTAGACGAACACCCCGACTTCTTTAGCGGCTACTATATGCGTGCCGAAATGAAACGGAAACTTAACGATCTCAGAGGAGCCGAGGCCGATTATAACCTGGCACGCACAGAGGAAGCAAAGGCCAAACGACGAGCCACAGTAGATGCAGAAAGCGGTAGAAAATCTGAATCAAAAGAAACACGCGAGGAAACTGACAAAGACATAGACAAATTTAATCTCTTAGTTGTTGCTGACAAAGAGAGCGACGAAAAACAGAAGAGTAAATATCAGAGTGAATCACGTGGTCGTGTTCAGGACATGGGAGCAAGAATCACATTAGAACCACGCTTTGTGCTTACATATTACGACAAAGGCTTCGAAGTGAACCGTCCTGTATATTACTCCGGAACTCTTGAAGATGCAAACAATCAACTGAGGCTGACCTGGAGACTAAAGGCCGTCAACAATGAAGCTCCGCTAAATGAACTGCAGGTGCAGACACATTTCCGCTCCATCGACAACTACTCCGAGCTGATGCAGCAACGCCCCAACGATTCCAATCTATACTTTGGACGAGCAAT
>ERZ1032852.414-NODE-414-length-10258-cov-19.834264_pt1 | contig 10258 bp, 7 predicted proteins | sample MGYA00516689_ERZ1032852 | MGnify/ENA primary metagenome ERZ1032852 (study PRJEB33719, sample SAMN04262499) | wastewater metagenome | biome: rural village; feature: composting latrine chamber; material: composting feces with ash | place: El Salvador | collected...
GATGAACAGCGCCGCGGCCAGCCCCATGCCCACCGCCACCGCCAGTACCATGTCGAAGATCACGGTCAGGGCGAAGCAGATCACCAGCACCGCCACGTCGCTGCCCGGCGCGCTTTTCAGGGTGTGCACGAAGTGGCGGGCCTCGCTCATGTTCCAGGCGATGATGAAGAGCAGCGCGGCCAGCGCCGCCATGGGCACATGGCCCAGCACGCCGGCCAGCAGCACCACGGCCAGCAGCACCACCAGGGCGTGGACCACCCCGGCCACCGGTGACACGGCGCCGCTGCGGATATTGGTGGCGGTGCGCGCCAGGGCGGCGGTGGCGGTGATGCCGCCGAAGAAGGGGGCCACCACGTTGCCCAGGCCCTGACCCACCAGCTCGGCATTGGGGTCATGACGGGTGCGGGTCAGGCCGTCGGCCACCACCGCGCAGAGCAGCGACTCGATGGCCGCCAGCATGGCGATGGCCAGGGCCGGGCCCAGCAGCTCGCGGATCAGGGCGAAGTCCACTGTCAGGGGCGTGCCGTCGGGGCCCGGCAGCCGCCAGGGCAGCGCCAGGCTCGGGACGAAGGGGGGAATGCCGCTGCCGCTCTGGCCCTGGAGCTCCCAGCTGAAGCGCGAGGCGATGGTGGCGACCTCGACGCCGGCGGCGCTCACCGCCAGGGCCGCCAGGGTGCCGACCACCAGCCCCACCAGGGGGGCCGGCACCGGGAGCTTCAGCCGCGGCCAGAGGATCAGGGTGGCCAGGGTCACCAGGCCGATGCCGAGCTCCGCCGGGGCCAGGCTCGGCAGGGCGTGAACGATGGCGGCCAGGTTGTGCGGGGTGCTGTCGCCGAGCTCGACCCCGGCCAGCCCCAGGAAGTCGGGAAGCTGCAGCAGGGCGATGACCACGGCGATGCCGGCGGTGAAGCCCAGCACCACGGGGTAGGGCACGAACTGGATCAGGCTGCCCAGCCGGGCCAGCCCCAGGGCCGTCAGGATCAGGCCCGCCATCAGGGTGGCGATCAGCAGGCCCCCGAGCCCGTGGCTGGCCACGATGGGGAAGAGGATCACCACGAAGGCCGCGGTGGGGCCGGAGATATTGAAGCGCGAGCCACCGGTGAGGGCGATGATGGCCCCGGCCACGATGGCGGTGTAGAGGCCGTGCTGGGGCGGGACGCCGGTGGCGATGGCCAGGGCCATGGAGAGCGGCACGGCCACGATGCCGATGGTCAGGCCGGCCATCAGGTCGCGGCGCAGTTCCGCAAGCCCGTATCCCGCTCGCCAGGCCGCCACCAGGGCGCTGCCGGGAACGGGAAGGCGATAGCCTGCCAGGGGGGAGCGGCGGGACATGGCAATTCCTTCGCTTGCTAAAGAGCTTGAGCTCTCACATTACGCCCTCCCGCTGCGCTGCGGCAAGCCTGCCAAGGTCGCAGGACCCTGCCGCGCCGGGCCCCCGAAGGCGTCGATATAGGCCTTCGGGGGCGCCTTCGGCCTACTCCCGGGTGGCGTCGTCGGGGAGGTCGCCAATGGCGCCGGGCATCGCCTGCACCTGACCGCTCTCGCCGGCCAGGGCCAGGAAGTGCAGGTGGCGCTCGTATTCGGAGAGCACGTCGCCGATCACCTGGCCGCGGGTGTAGCCGTTGAGGTCCTGGCCGGTGCCGCCCTCGGCGAGGAAGACGTCGAGGCGCACGTAGTAGTCGTCGTCCACCGGCAGGAAGCTCGGGGTGCGCATGCGATGGGGGCAGACCTGGTAGACGAAGGCGGCCGCGTTCTCCAGCGTCACCTGCAGGGTCAGGCGGGGGAGCGGCTCGCCCTCCAGCGGCTCCTCGGTCACCGTGGCCTCCTGCCCGCGGCTCGTAAGCTCCCGGGCGAACTGGATCAGGGCCGGCCGGATGGCGTGCTCGATGGTGGCCTCGGCCCCGGCGCGGCTGGAGGTGTCCAGCGCCCGGTCGAGGCGCTCGCGCCAGTCGCCGCCGGGGGCGGTGCCGCTGACCTGGCGCCTTGCCTCGGCCTTGCTGCCCTCGAGCTTCAGCGCCTTGAGCATGCCGACCATGATGGCAAAGATCACCAGCGAGAAGGGCAGGGCGGTGATCACCACTGCGCTCTGCAGGGCGGCCAGCCCCCCGGCCATCAGCAGGGCCACGGTCACCAGGCCGATCACCGCCGACCAGAAGACCCGCAGCTTCACCGGGGCGTCGTGGTTCACGTCGGAGAGCAGCGAGGTGAAGTTGGCCAGCACCAGGGCGCCGGAGTCCGCCGAGGTGATGAAGAAGACGATGCCGAGCACCGTGACCACGGCGGCGGTGAGCCCGACCCAGGGGTAGTGCTCGAGCAGGGTGTAGAGGGTGGTCTGGGGCGTGCTGAGTGCCTGCTCGCCCAGCTCCACCACGCCCCGGTTGGCCACCAGGTCGATGCCGCTGTTACCCATCACCGACATCCACACCATCATGAAGGCCAGGGGGATGAGCAGGGCGCCGGCCACGAACTCGCGGATGGTGCGTCCGCGGGAGATGCGCGCCAGGAACAGCCCCACGAAGGGGGTCCAGGCGATCCACCAGCCCCAGAAGAAGATGGTCCACCACATCTTCCACTCGTTGGCCTCGTCGCCGGCGAAGGCGTAGGTATCGAAGCTCTTGGCCACGAAGCCGGCCAGGTAGTCGCCGGCGTTGTTCACCATCATGTCGAGCAGCGCCAGGGTGTGGCCCTGGAAGAGCACGAACAGCAGCAGCGCCAGGGCCAGCAGCATGTTGAACTCCGACAGGCGGCGGATGCCCTTCTCCACGCCGCTGACCACCGAGATGGTGGCCAGCACCACCACCAGGCCGATCAGGATCACCTGCACCGAGAGGCTCTCGGGCACGTCGAACATGTAGGCCAGCCCGTAGTTGAGCTGCATGACGCCGATGCCGAGGCTGGTGGCGATGCCGAATACCGTGGAGATCACCGCGGTGATGTCCACGGCGCTGCCGATGGGGCCGTGGATGCGCTTGCCCAGCAGCGGATAGAGCGCGCTGCGGATCGCCAGCGGCAGGCGGTGGCGATAGCTGAAGTAGGCCAGCGCCATGCCCATCAGCACATAGAGGCCCCAGCCGGAGAGTCCCCAGTGCAGGTAGGTCTGCACCACGGCATTGCGCATGGCCTCCTGGCTCTCCGGCGTCAGGTCGGGCGGTGCCAGGTAGTGGGCCACCGGCTCGGCGACGCTGAAGAACAGCAGGTCGATGCCGATGCCGGCGGCGAACAGCATCGCCGACCAGGAGAGCAGCGAGAACTCCGGCCGGGAGTGGTCGGGGCCGAGGCGGATGCTGCCGAAGCGGGAGCCGCCGATCAGCACCACGAAGACCAGGTAAGCGACCACGGCCAGCATGTAGTACCAGCCGAAGGTCCGGCTGACCCAGGCCAGGCCGGCATCGAAGAAGGCGCCGGCCTGTTCGGTGAAGAGCAGGGTGACAACGAGGAAGACCAGGATGCCGGCCACGCTGCCGTGGAAGACCACGGGGTTGAGCCGGTCCCGGGAGGTGTCGGGGGAGGGGGGATTCGCCATGGGCAGGCGGACTCCTGTGCGGTGAATGGGCGTCGGCCTCCCGGGACGCACTGTTGATTGTTCCGCACAATCGAGAGCACGCCAGCGCCGGGAGTCTTTGTTGAATGAACGTTCAAATAAAATACGCGCTCCGACGCGGCACTGCAACCTTGCGTTGAAGTCCGGTGAGAGTCCGTGGAAGCGAGCGGCGCCTTTTTCATGTCATCGGGCTATATCTTCAGTGACCGACGGTGACAGGGAGGGCTCAGGAGAGCAGCACCACTGCAGGAAGCCTCGGACAGGAGCGGTTCCCGCCAGCCCGGCGGGTAGACAACAACGACAAGCAGAACCGGAGATTCCGATGGCTCATGACAAGACCCCCGCCAGCGATGCTGGCCAGACAGCGCCCTCCCCGGAGGTCCAGGCGCCCCTGTCCACCACTCGGCGCCGCTTCCTTACCGGTTCCGCCGCCGCGGTCGGTGCCGCCGCGGCAGTGGGCTTCCCCAGCGTCGCGGTGGCCCAGACCACCACCCTGCGCTTCCAGAGCACCTGGCCCAACCAGGACATCTTCCACGAGTTCGCCTCCGATTACGTACGCATCGTCAACGAGATGTCCGGCGGCCGGCTGCGCCTCAACCTGCTGCCCCGCCGGGGCGGTGGTGGGGGCCCTGCAACTTCAGGACGCGGTGATCTCCGGCGCCCTGGACGGCGGCCACGAGGTGACGGCCTACTGGTACGGCAAGCACAAGGCCTTCTCGCTGTTCGGCACCCCCCCCGCCCTTCGGCTGGGACGCCCACCAGTTCCTCGCCTGGTTCTGGACCGGCGGCGGCAAGGAGCTCTATGCCGAGCTGCTGGAGATGCTGGAGCTGCCGCTGGTGGGCTACCAGACCGGACCGATGCCCACCCAGGCGCTGGGCTGGTTCAAGGAGCCGATCACCAGCGCCGATGACCTGCGCGGCCTCAAGTACCGCACCGTGGGGCTGGGCGCCGACCTGATGAACGAGTTCGGCGCGGCGGTCACCATCATGGGCGGCGGCGACATCGTGCCGGCCATGGACCGCGGCCTGCTCGATGGCGCCGAGTTCAACAACCCCTCCTCGGACCGGCTGCTCGGCTTCCCCGACGTCAGCAAGACCTGGATGCTGCGCAGCTACCACCAGGACTGCGAGGCGTTCGAGATCATGTTCAACAAGAACAGGCACGACAGCCTGCCAGAGGAGTTCCAGGCGATCCTCGAGTATGCCGCCAAGGCGGCCTCGTCGGAGATGTACTGGATGGCCATGGAGCGCTATCCCCGCGACCTCAACGCCATGCGCGATGAGCAGGGGGTGCCGACCTACATCACCCCCGACTCGGTGCTGCAGGCGCAGCTCGAGGCCTGGGACGCGGTCATCGAGCGTGAGTCCAGCAACGAGTTCTTCAAGAAGGTGGTCGATCACCAGCGCGCCTACTGCGAGCGGGTGGTGGGCTTCCACCTGGAGGGCAACACGCCCAAGGAGCCCGCCTACCGGCACTTCTACGGCAAGTCCCCCACCGACACCTCCACCCTCCTGTAGCGGTGCCCGGCGCTTGCCGCCGGCCCCGTCCGTCCCGGCACCAGGAGGGCGCCGGGCCCCGATTCCCGCTGGCCGCACCGGAGGGGGCGGCCAGCGGTGGTGAGAGGTTGCCATGCGCCTCATCATTATGATCGATCATCTCAGCACCTGGGTGGGCAAGCTGTTCGCCTGGGCGATCCTGATCCTGACCTTCGTGGTGAGCTACGAGGTCTTCATGCGTTACGCCCTGGGGGCCCCCACCACCTGGGCCTACGACACCAGCTACATGCTCTACGGCACCCTGTTCATGATGAGCGGGGCCTATGCCCTTGCCCACAACGCCCACGTGCGAGCCGACGTGGTCTCCCGCTACTTCCCGGTGCGTGTCCAGGCCAGGCTCGAGCTCGCGCTCTACCTGGTGTTCTTCTACCCGGGCATCCTGGCCCTGCTCTTCTACGGCTGGGACTTCTTCGCCATCTCCTTCCGCCAGAACGAACACAGCTCCTTCACTCCCGGGGGGCCGCCGATCTGGCCCTACAAGTTCGTGATCCCCGCCTGTGCGGCAATGCTCGCCCTGCAGGGGCTCGCCGAGGTGGCCCGCTGCCTGGTCTGCCTGAAGCACGGCAGCTGGCCACGCCGCCTGGGTGACGTCGAGGAGATCGCCATTCCGGTCAACAAGGAGGCCGAGGTCAGGGCCGCCCAGCAGGATTCAGGAGAGACGCGCCCATGAGTGAACCGGAAATCGGCATCCTGATGCTGGGCATGCTCGTCATCCTGATCATGCTCGGCTTCCCCATCGCCTTCACGCTGATCGCCATGGGCATCGGCTTCGGCTACTTCGCCATCGGCGACATCATCTTCCCGCTGCTGGTGCAGCGCGCCTACGGCGTGATGTCCAACGACGTGCTGATCGCCGTGCCGCTGTTCCTCACTGCGCGCACCAGCGCCATGGTCTGCTGGCTGTTCGTGGGCTCCTGGATCTTCTCGTCGGTGTTCTCGCTGCTCGACGGCCACTCGCTGATCGAGCACTGGATCAGCGGGCTCTCGCTGACGCCGCTGCAGTTCCTGCTGCTGGCCCAGCTGATGATCTTTATTCTCGGCTGGCCGCTGGAGTGGACCGAGATCATCATCATCTTCGTGCCGATCTTCCTGCCGCTGTTGCACATGTTCGGCATTGATCCGCTCTTCTTCGGCGTGCTGGTGGCACTCAACATCCAGACCTCCTTCCTGACGCCGCCCATGGCCATGTCGGCCTTCTACCTGAAGGGCATCGCGCCGAAGGGGATCGAGCTCAACGACATCTTCATCGGCATCGCCCCCTTCCTGCTGATGGTGTTCCTGGCCATGTTCATCCTCTACATGGTGCCGGGCATCGTCTTCTGGCTGCCGGGGGTGCTCTACGGCTGAGGCCCGGAAACGAGCGGACCCGACGCAGGGCGTCGGGTCCGGGGTGGAGCGTTTCTCAGCTGCCGCCGGCCTGGGCCGGCGGCCATCGCTGCCGGTGGCGGTGCGTCAGTTGCCGCGCTTCATGCTCTGGCCGCGATAGCCCTTGCCATCGCCGCGCTGCATCATGGTCTCGCGCAGCTCCTCGAGCTGCTCCTCGCTGAGGAGCTCGGCTAGCGCCTCCTGGTGGCGGTCGCGCATCTCGAGCATGGCGTCGCGGCGCTCGCTGCGGGAGTCGAAGTCGCGGTCGCGCAGCTCGGCCATGTCGGCGTAGATCGCCTCGCGGGTCTCGCGCAGCGCCTCGCGCTCCTCGTCGGAGAGGCCCCACTCATCCACCAGCGCCTCCAGGCGCTCCTGCATGGTGGCGCGGCGCTGCTCCATCATCTCGGTGCGGCGCTCCTCGCGCATCTCGCGGCGCGCCTCCTCCAGGGCGGCGCGCTGGTCGTCGTCGAGGATCTCGGCCAGGCGCTCCTGGTGCTGCTCGTGGAGCTGGCGCATCGCCTCGCGGTGCTCGGTCCGCGCCTCGTCCAGCGCCTCGCGGGTCGCCTCGTCGATGCCGGCGCGCTCGAAGATCGCCTGTCGCTGCTCGGCCTTGCGCTCGGCATGCTCCTGGTGCCACTGCTGGCGCTTCTCGGCCCAGGCGCCCTCGCCCATGCCGGGGGCGGCGGTGGCAGAGAGCGCCAGGGGGGCGATGGCGATGGCGAGCAGGGCCGGCGCCAGCAGCTTGCGGGAAACGGTCATCTTCATGGGGTCACTCCTTCGGGCCTAGGGTTGATGGTTCCAGTCTCGCCCGACGCGGTGCAAGCCGGGTGCAGCGATCGTGCAAAGGTGGTGCATGAGGCGTCGCGGCTATGCCTCGGGCTGGTACTTGTAGCCCACTCCGTAGACCGAGCGGATCACCTCGCGTTCCGGCCACACCTCGCTGATCTTGCGGCGCAGCTTCTTCACATGGCTGTCCACGGTGCGCTCGGAGACGATGCGGTGGTCGCGGTACATGTGATCCATCAGCTGGTCCCGGGAGAAGATCCGCCCCGGGGCGTGCATCATCACCTTGAGCAGCTGGAACTCCACCGCGGTGAGCCCCAGGTCCTGGCCGTCGGCCATCGCCCGCCAGCCCTCCTCGTCGAGCACCAGGTCGCTCGCCGCGCCGTCGAGGGGCTCATCGGCGGCCTGGCTGCGGCGCAGCACCGCCTTGACCCGAGCCACCACCTCCCGGGGGCTGAAGGGCTTGCAGATGTAGTCGTCGGCGCCCAGCTCCAGGCCCAGCAGGCGATCCACTTCCTCGACCCGGGCCGTGAGCATGATCACCGGCAGCGACGGCCAGCGCTGGCGGAGCTCCCGGCAGAGGGTCAGGCCGTCGGTGCCGGGGAGCATCAGGTCCAGCAGCACAAGGTCCGGGCCCTGGCCGGCCTGGCGCCCCTCGGTCAGCCAGGGAAGCACGCTGTCGCCGTGGTCCAGGTGATGGGTGGCGAAGCCGCTTCCCTCCAGGTAGTCGGCCACCAGCCGGGCGATCTTGGGCTCATCCTCGACGATCAGGACCTGCTGTCCCTCGTGTGCCTGCGTTGTCATGCGGTCTCCTCCCTGAAGCGGTCATCCGTCAAGCGGCGGAAAGGTGAGCGTCCAGCATAACCCACCCAGCGCCGAGGGCGAGGCGTGCATCCTGCCGCCGTGGGCATTGACCAGGGCCGCCGCGATGGAGAGGCCAAGGCCGCTGCCGCCGCTGGCGCGGTTGCGGGAGCCCTCCACCCGGAAGAGGCGCTCGGTCAGCCGGTCGAGTTCGCCATCGGGGACGCCCGGGGCGCTGTCCTCCCAGGTCACCCGGGTGCCGGTGGACGAGGCGTCCAGGCTCACGCGCAGCCGGCCCGGGGCCCGGGTATAGGCGCAGGTGTTGTCGAGCAGGTTGTTCCAGAGCTGGCGCAGGCGCTGGACGTCGCCGCGCATCCAGGCGCCCGCGCCGATCCGGGTCTCCAGGGTGATGCCGCTGTCGGCCAGCCAGCCGCCGGCCTCCTCCAGCCGGGAGAGCAGGCTCTCGGCCAGGTCCATGGGGGCGAGCTGCACCTCCAGGGCGCCGGCGTCGCTCTGGGAGAGCAGCCGCAGGTCGGCCACCAGCCGCTCGAGCTGGCCCACCTCCTGGGCCAGGGAGTGCAGGCTGTCCTGATCGAGGCGGCGGATGCCGTCCTGCATCGCCTCGATCTCGCCGCGCAGCACGGCCAGCGGGGTGCGCAGCTCGTGGGCGATGTCGGAGACCCAGCGGCTGCGCGCCTCACGGCTCGCCTCCAGGGTGGCGGCCAGCACGTTGAAGTCCCGGGAGAGCCGTGACAGTTCGTCCTGGCCGCGCTCCGGCAGGCGGATGCTGTAGTCGCCCTCGGTGAGGCGGCGGGTGGCGAGTGCCATGCTGCGGGTACGCCGCCCCAGCCACCAGGAGAGCCCGCCGGCGAGCAGCAGCGAGGCGACGCCGAGGGAGCCGACGATGATCGCCAGGTTGCGCTGCTGGCGGGAGAGGAAGATATGGTCCATGCGCGCCATCAGCTGTTCCGGCGGGCGGTAGCCCAGGGTGCCGACCCGCTCCCCCTCGTGGAGGATCGGCAGCCAGCGCAGGGTGGCGGCCTCCTCCTCGTCGTCCGGGGGCAGGCCGATCACCGGCAGGCCCGAGGCGTCGTGGAGCACGAAGTCCTTGGGGTCGCCCAGGCGGCGCTCGATGCCGTGGGGGGGCGGGCCGGCGCCGGGCCACAGCTGCTGGCGGACCAGGCGATGCCAGGCGGAGGGCGAGGTGCGCAGCCACTGCCAGTCGCCGCCGCGGCCGGCCCACTCCTCGCCGAGCCCCTCGGCCAGGGTCTCGGCGCGGTTGGCCTGGGTGGTGTCCAGGTACTCGATGAAGCCGCGGTCGAGGCTGCGCGAGATGCCGAGGAACACCATGGCCGAGATGGCCACGTTGACCCCCAGGATCACCACGAACAGCTTGATGCCCAGCCGGGAGACGGCGGGGCGGGGCAGGTTCAGGCTCATGAGGAGGCCTCCTCGGGTTGGGGGCTGCGGCCCTGAAGGCGCTCGCGCACCCCCTCCAGCATCAGGTAGAGGCAGGGCACCAGCAGCAGCAGGATGAGGGTGGCGAAGAGCATGCCGAAGCCCAGAGAGATCGCCATGGGGATGATGAAGCGGGCCTGGCGGGAGCTCTCGAAGATCATCGGCGCCAGCCCCAGGAAGGTGGTCAGGGTGGTCATCATGATCGGGCGCAGGCGGCGGGTCGCCGCGGCGACGATCGCCTCCCGGGCGCCCATCCCCTCGCGACGCCGGCGGTTGGCGTAGTCGATCAGCACCAGGGCGTCGTTGATCACCACCCCGGAGAGGGCCAGCATGCCCATCAGGCTGACCACCGAGAGGCCGAAGCCCATGATCAGGTGGCCGGCCACGGCACCGATGATGCCGAAGGGAATGGCGGCCAGCACCAGCAGCGGCTGCAGGTAGCTGCGGAAGGGAATGGCGAGCAGGGCGTAGAGGGCGATCAGGGTCAGCCAGGCGGCCCGGGAGAGGACCGAGACGTTGTCGGCGGCCTCCTGCTGGCGCCCGCCGGGGGTGACCTCGAGCCCCGGCCAGCCGGCCTGCAGGGCCGGGAAGACGTCGGCCTCCAGGGTCGTCATCACCTGGTTGATGCGCCCCTCGCCGGCGGCATCGGCGGTGACGCTGATGATGCGCCGGCCGTCGATGCGCTCCAGGGTGGTGGCGGCGCGCCCCAGGCTCAGGTCGGCCACCCGGGCCAGCGGCACCTGGCGCCCCTCC
>ERZ1032852.416-NODE-416-length-10218-cov-4.933976_pt1 | contig 10218 bp, 9 predicted proteins | sample MGYA00516689_ERZ1032852 | MGnify/ENA primary metagenome ERZ1032852 (study PRJEB33719, sample SAMN04262499) | wastewater metagenome | biome: rural village; feature: composting latrine chamber; material: composting feces with ash | place: El Salvador | collected...
AAAAAGTATTGCTTGCTTACCGTTTAAAAGAAGAAGGCTTGAAAGAGCTGGAGGGAAAGTACGAGCTAACGCTTCCCGAGGATACCTCCTACTTCACCAAAGAGGAAGTGATGGAACGGATACATGATTACGAAGTGTTTGTCCCCAACTTCAGTTTTTACACCGATAAAGAGATTATAGACAAAGCAGAGCTCAATTCTTTCCTGATTCTCAAGTGACTTGGCAAGCTCTTCCTTGAGGTTGTTCTTGTATTCTTCAATAGTATCGAACTCACTTACATCCTTGGCAAACTCATCATCAAGCTCAGGAAGCTCCTTAACCTTGATTTCCTTTATTGTAACCTTGAATACAGCAGGTTTTCCCTTAAGTGATTCCTCGTGGTATTCCTCTGGGAATGTCACTTCAACATCCACTTCCTCACCCTTGGATTTACCTACCAGACCTTCTTCAAAGCCTGGAATGAACTGTCCTGCACCGATTTCAAGAGTCTGGTCCTCTGCTGTTCCTCCCGGGAACTGGTCCCCATCAACAAATCCAGCAAAGTCTATTGTAAGAATGTCGCCTTCCTGTACTTCCCTATCTCCGGCATCAACCATCCTTGAGTTCATGTCCCTTGCCTTGTCAAGCTCTGCCTGGACCATTTCATCGGTTACTGAATAGTCCACCTTTTCAAGCTCAATTTCGCTATAGTCGCCAAGTTTTACCTCAGGTTTCACTTCAACACTGAAGTTTACCTTTATGGGTTCGCCATTCTTTATCTCTTCCACATCAACCTCTGGGCTATCCACCGGCTCCAGCTCAAGCTCTTCTATTGCACTTGAGTAAGCGTCTGGTAGCAACATATTGATTGCATCTTCATAGAAGATTTCCTCTCCAAAATTCATTTCGATGATTTTTCTTGGTACCTTGCCTTTTCTGAAGCCAGGGATATTGAATCTTCCCCTGTTCTTTAGATATGTCTGTTGAAGAGCCTTCTCAAAATCACCAGCTGGTAATTCCATATTAAAGTGTACCGTATTTTTTTCCTTCTTTTCAAAAACTGCCTTCATTGATGAACCCCCTAGTATATTTTTTTATTCTGATCCGAATTTTAGTCTCCATCATAGTATTATACCATATACGCAACAATTTTGGTATATGTAGAAAAGCATATCTTACACATTAAGAAGCTTTCCCAATACTCATATGAAAAAAACCAATGGCAATAACCACTGGTTTAATCTGGTGCGGGAAAGAGGACTTGAACCCCCACGTCAATGACACTAGATCCTAAGTCTAGCGCGTCTGCCAATTCCGCCATTCCCGCATGAAATGTTAAGTGAATATCACTCACTCTTACTATTATAGCATCGAAAAGGGATTTGTCAATTAATTTTTTGCCAAATCCCTCAACTTTTTTAAGATACCTAAAAGGATACTATTATCCCACCATCATTTACATACGCAGTGGAAAGTCCTTTGGTCTCCACTATGATTACATCCTTGAAACTGTATTTTTCCAGGTCTTTTTTAAGGTCTTGGGCCTTATCCAAAGCATTTGCATGTGATATGGCAACAATTCTGTCCTCAAAGTCAACCGCCGTCTCCCCGATTATTTCCGCAAGTCTCTTAAAGGCCTTTTTACTGCCTCTTACCTTCTCAACAGCTTCAATGTTACCATCATCAGTCGCCCTCATAATTGGTTTAATGTTTAGCACATTTGCAATCAGACCCTGTGTCTTTGATATTCGACCATTCTTGATCAGGTTGCTCAGGTCCTCTGAAATGAAAAATGTCTTAGTGGCATCGATGTAGCTTTCCACTGTCTGGACTATTTCCTCCCTGGTCATGCCATTGTTCAAGCACTCCTGAATCTTCATGGCAGTCAGTGTTTCCCCGACACTTGCCGACTTTGAATTGAATACGTGTACAAACTGGTCCTCATGCTCCTCCACTACCATTTCCTTTGCAAGCATGGCACTGTTATATGTTCCTGAGAGCTCCTTTGAAATTGTAACAACGAAAACATTGTCTGCATCCCCGTAAGAATCCTTGAAATCTCCAGGTGAAGGACATGATGACTTGATTGGATTTGGACTTGCCTTCATGGTAGCAACAAAATCCTTCATATCAATTGCCTCATCATCCGTAAAGGTCCTCTCATCTATGTCAATCTTGAATGGAACCTTGTGAACCTCCATAAATACGTCCAATTGTTCGTTTGTATCACAGCTGCTGTCTGCTACGATCTTATTTACCATATCATCACTCCCTGACTTATTTTGGTCCTATCACTGATTCAATGAATGCAGCAAGCTGGTGGGCTTTTTCAGATATTGCATCCTGGTTCTTTCCCTCTATCATAACCCTGACAAGAGGCTCCGTTCCAGAAGGTCTTATCAAGACCCTACCCTCACCCTTGAAATAATTTTCAAGCTTTAGGATTTCTTCCTTGATTTCAGGTATTTCCATGTACTTTGTCTTGTATGAATTCTCCACCCTGGCGTTTACAAGGACCTGAGGGTAATTCTTCATCAATCCATTCAGGTCTGAAGCCTTCTGTCCAGTTTCCTTGATTACCTGAATCAGTTGAAGTGCCGTCGCCAAGCCATCACCTGTTGTGTTGTGCTGGAGGAAGATTATGTGGCCGGATTGTTCTCCACCCAGGGAGTAACCTTCCCTAAGCATCTCCTCAAGAATATACCTGTCTCCTACCGCTGTCTTTACAATATCCATACCGTTATTACCCAGAAATTCATCAAGGCCCATATTTGTCATGACAGTTCCCACAACCGTATCCTTGGCAAGCTTACCCTTTTCCTTGAGGGATTTGCTGCAAATGGCCAGTATATGATCACCGTCAATAATATCTCCCTTTTCGTCAACCGCTATTATCCTATCAGCGTCACCGTCAAAGGCAATGCCTATATCCGCCTTCTTTTCCAAGACAAGCCTCTGCACAAGCTGGGGCTTGGTGGATCCACAGGCATCATTGATGTTCATTCCATCAGGCTGGGTGTTGATTGGGAATACTTCCCCTCCCATTTCTTCAATTAACTGGGGTCCTATTTCATAAAGGGCTCCATGACCACAATCCATTGCCACTTTAACACCTGATAGATCTGTTTCAATAGTGGACTTGAGGAATTCCTTGTAATCCTCTGCCGCATTCTCGTTAATATATACCCTTCCAACCAGGTTTTTAATTGGTCTGTCCTTTATTTCTCCCTTGTTGTACAGTAAGTCCTCAATTTCATTCTCTGTTGAGTCAGGGAGCTTCAACCCATCACTATTGAAAAACTTTATTCCATTGTACTCTCCTGGGTTATGAGATGCAGAAATAACAACCCCCGCAACTGCCCCATGCTTCCTTGTAAGATAAGCAACAGCTGGTGTAGGCATGACTCCTACCAGTTCAACATCCAGTCCCATTGAACAGATTCCTGCTGTCAAGGCAGACTCCAGCATGTCACCTGAGATTCTGGTATCCTTACCCACAAGAACCCTTCCTTTTTTCTCACGTGCCAGAACATATGCTCCAGCCCTGCCAATGTCAAATGCCAGCTCAGGAGTCAGGTCTTCATTTGCCACACCCCTGACTCCGTCAGTACCAAATAATTTTCCCATCAAAATTCCCCCATAATCATTAATATTTTAATCCAAAGGATAGATTTCCTCCGCAATCTTCATCAAGGATTCCTTATTGTTCAGCTCAGGCTTTTCCAAAACACAATTCAGAAGGTACTCAAGTATCTTTCCGATGATTTTCCCCTGTGTATAGCCCATTTTCTTAAGGTCATTCCCATTAATGGCAAGATGCTTTCTGCAGAAGGGTTCCTTTGCCGCAAGAATTGAATCAATCGCTTTTCGCTTTGCCAAAAGATTTGAAACATCCCTGTTCCCACTCTTGCTCAACCTATCTGCAATTTGTAGGTCTATCAGATCCTGTATCCTTTCTTCTCCAACTCGCTGCAGCTGTCTTTTCAACCCCTTCTTCTTAAGGTCTGGATGGTGGATCATATGGTCTTTAACCAGCTTAAGGGTCCATTCAGTCAGCTCTATTGAACATTTCAGCCTTGCCATTATCTCCTTGCCTATCTTTACACTGACCTTGTCGTGTCCGTAGAAGTGTCCAACCCCCCTGTCATCAAGGGTAAATGTGTATGGTTTCCCAATATCATGGAGCAATGCAGCCAGTCTAACATGAAGAACCGGTGGTGTGTTGTCCATGACAGTCAGTGTGTGCTGAAAAACAGACCTGTCATGGTAGGGATTCCGCTGATCAAATCCTATGGCTGGAATCAACTCCGGAATTACCTCCTTCAGTAACCCCAGGCTTCTCATAAGAAGAAAGCCCCTGGAAGGCTTTTTTGAAAGCAAAATTTTGAAAAACTCCTCCCTGATTCTGTCAATGCTTACCTTTTCAAGCTTGGGAGCCAAATCCATACAGGCTTCAGCAGTCTTGATATCTATCAGGAAATCAAGCTGAGTGGCAAATCTCACTGCCCTCAATATTCTCAAGTGGTCTTCCGAAAGCCTCTCCCGTGGATTTCCAACACATCTTACCAGATTATCCCTGATGTCTTCACCCCCATTGAAGGGATCCAGCAAACCTCGTCCAGGATGGTATGCCATTGCATTTATTGTAAAGTCCCTTCTCTTTAGGTCCTCAAGTATATCCTCTGTGAAGCTTACATTCTCAGGCCGTCTTCCGTCCTTATATATGCCTTCAGTCCTGTAGGTTGTAATCTCAACATTGCCTTCCCTCTCCACGATTACAACTGTTCCGTATTCGCTGCCTATATCAACGGTTTTCTTGTCCTTGAAAAGTGTCAATATCTGAATTGGCGTGGCCGAGGTAGCAAGGTCGTAATCAACTGGCGGCTTTCCCAATATGAAATCCCTGACACAGCCTCCAACCAGATATGCAGTAAAGCCTGCACCCTCTAATCTATCAATTATCTTTTCTATATATTCAGGTATAGATATCTCCATTTTCTACCTCCATTACTATACATATAAGTATAGCATAAAATAGGAAGTACTGGAAAAAAAAGTAGCTGACCGGTCCTTTTCCGATCAGCTACTTTGACTAAGCCTTGTACTTCTTCAAAAGTATACTTGCGTTATGTCCACCAAATCCCAGGGAATTTGACAGGGCATGTTCAATGTCCCTATGCACTGCCTTGTTTGGCGTGTAGTTAAGGTCACACTCCTCATCCTGAGTGTCATGGTTGATTGTGGGAGGAATGATTCCCTCCTTTAGGGCCAGTGTAGTTGCAATTGCCTCTATCCCTCCTGCGGCTCCCAGGAGATGACCTGTCATTGATTTTGTGCTGCTTATGTTTATCTTGCTGGCATGGTCACCAAAAAGTGTCTTTATTGCAAGAGTCTCAAGCTTATCGTTGAAATATGTGCTGGTCCCGTGTGCATTTATGTAATGCACATCCTCAAGCTTGATGTTTCCCTCATTAACCGCCATTTCCATAGCATTTCTTGCTCCCCTTGCATCAGGGTCAGGCTGGGTTATGTGGAAAGCATCAGATGTGGAGCCATAGCCGATTATCTCGGCATATATTGTTGCTCCTCTTTGGAGGGCATGGTTCAGATCCTCCAAAACCACAATTCCAGCTCCCTCACCCATGACAAATCCATCTCTGTTCCTGTCAAAGGGTCTGCTTGCAGATTGTGGATTGTCGTTATTTGCTGAGAGAGCCTTCATGGAAATGAATCCCCCCATGGACAAGGGAGTTATTGAACTCTCTGTACCTCCAGTAACAGCAAAGTCAAGATTTCCGTACTTGATCATTCTGAAGGCTTCACCTATGGCGTGGGTTGCTGATGCGCACGCTGTTGTTATTGTCATAGATGAACCCTTCAGCCCGAAAGCCATTGATACCTGACCTGCAGCCATGTTTGAAATCATCATTGGAATAAACAAGGGGCTTATCCTACCAGGTCCCTTTTCATCCATTTTTTCCTTTTCAGATTCCAATGTGGATACTCCGCCTATTCCCGAACCAATTATTGTACCAGCCCTGTCAAGGTCTACCTTCTCAAGATCAATCCCTGAATCCTCAAGTGCCTGCTTTGTTGCAGCAATGGCATACTGGCTGAAAAGGTCCATTCTCTTTGCATCCTTCTTGCCCATATACTCAGTGGGGTCAAAATCCTTTACTTCAGCTGCAATCTTCACATCGTGGTCCTTGGTGTCAAACTTAGTTACATATCCTACTCCGGATTTTCCGGAAACAATTGAATTCCAGAACTCCTCTTTACCCGATCCCACAGGTGTTATGGCACCAAGTCCGGTGATTACTACTCTATTCATCCTTACACCTCTCTTTGGTCTAAGCTAACTTAGCCTCCACGTATTTTACAATGTCACCGATGTTGGTGAACTTTTCTGCATCTTCATCAGGCACTTCAATTTCGAACTCGTCCTCAAGTGCCATCATGATTTCAACAGCATCAAGTGAATCTGCCTCAAGATCCTTCATTAGTGAAGTTTCCATTGTTACTCTTTCAACCTCTACATCCAACTGCTCTGCAATAATTTCCTTTACCTTATCAAATACCATTTTTATTCCTCCTAAAAATTTAAATGTTCATTCCACCGTCTATCTGTATTACCTGGCCAGTTATATAATCTGATTTCTCACTTGCCAGAAACGCCACCAAATTACTTACTTCATCAGGCTCTGCGAAATACCCCAAGGGGATGTTTGAAAGCATTGCCTCCTTGAACTCATCCTTAAGACTATCTGTCATATCAGTTCTGATGAATCCAGGCGCTATTGCATTTACCCTTATTCCACGGCCTGCCAGCTCCCTTGCCATTGATTTTGTAAAGCCAATGAGTCCTGCCTTGGAGGCAGAATAGTTTCCCTGTCCGGGATTACCCATGACTCCTACTACTGAGGAGATGTTGATTATCTTTCCATACCTTTTCTTCATCATTCCTCTGGCGACCGCCTTTGTTGTCAGAAAAGCTCCCTTAAGGTTAACATCCATCACAGAATCCCAATCATCCTCGGACATTCTGATTAGAAGATTATCCTTTGTGATTCCCGCGTTGTTGACCAAGACATCCACCGGTCCAAGGTCATTCTCAATTTCCTTGAAAAGACTGTCAACCTGGTCCTTTATGCTGATGTTGGCCTTGTAGCAGGCAGCCTTTACCCCTGATTCTTCCAGGTCCTTCACCACTTCCATTGCCAGGTCTTCGTTACTGTTATATGTTATGGCCACATGAAAGCCTTCTTTTGCAAGCTTCCCTGCAATGTTTCTTCCAATTCCTCTGCTGCCTCCAGTGACCAAAGCTACTTTTCCATTCATAATTCTAAGCCCCCTTTGTCAGCTTTTCAACAGTACTTCTAAAGCTATCCATGTCAGAAATATTCATGGATTTCACATCCTTGCCCATTGACTTTCCAATTCTCTTCACAAAGCCTGACAGGGATTTCCCGGGACCTATTTCAATGAATGTGTCCACACCTTCATCTATCATGTATTCAATTGATTGATGCCATAGGACAGAATTTGAAACCTGGTCAACCAGTTTTGACACTAGCTGATCCTTGCTGTTGATTGCCTTGCCGTCAACATTTGTAATAACCTTCTTCTGGAAATCACCTATGCATACCTTTTCAAGCTCAAGCTTGAGTCTCTCCCCTGCAGGAGAAAGCATTGATGTATGGAATGGAGCGCTTACAGGTAGCTCCACTGCCTTCTTGGCCCCTTCTTCCAGAGCCTTGGCACAAGCTATTCTAAGTCCCTTTTTCTCTCCTGAGATGACAATTTGTTCAGGGCTATTGTAATTAGCAACCTCCACAATCCCATAGTCCTTGGCTGCAAGAAGTACTTCAGGCAACCTTGATCTATCCAAACCTAAAATGGCCGCCATTCCCCCTACTCCATTGGGAACTGCCTCCTGCATGAACTTTCCCCTCTGTCTAACAATAGAAAGGGCGTCCTGGAATCTCAATGCCTTGCTTAGAACCAGTGAGCTGTATTCGCCAAGACTGAGCCCTGCTGTGTAGTCACAGTCAATTCCCTCCTTCTGAAGTGCCTTGAGCATGGCTATGCTGGCAGTTAGAATTGCAGGTTGAGTTGTCTCGGTCTTTTTCAGGTCCTCCTCTTCCCCTTCAAATATCACCTTAGAAAGTGGGCTTTTCAGAGTGTCGTCAGCCTCTTCAAATACCATCTTTGACTCTTTTATCTGCTGAAAAAAGTCCTGTCCCATACCAACATGCTGGGCTCCCTGTCCAGGAAAGATAAATGCTCGTTTACTCATGTGTCTCACCTCCCTCCTGGTTTTTCAGCTTGCCCAAAACCTGCTGGGCTTCCTGAATCAATTGTTGAATTATTTCATTACATGGCTTTATATCCTTGATCATGCCGGCGATTTGTCCAGACATTACAGATCCCTTGTCAACATCACCTTCCACAACCGCCAAACGAAGCCTGCCTGATCCCATTTTTTCAAGATCTTCAACTGATGCTCCAGACTTCTCAAGCTCCATGAACTCCCTTGTAAATTGGTTCTTAATTACCCTAACAGGATGACCTGTGCTTCTACCGGTTACCAGCGCATCCCTGTCCTTTGCATTTATTAGCTTGTCCTTGTAATTCTGGTGTACCTTGGCTTCAGTTGAACAAACAAATCTCGTCCCAAGCTGAACGCCGTCCGCTCCCAGTGCCAAGGCTGCGACTATACCCCTTCCATCGGCGATGCCTCCGGCAGCGATTATCGGTATCCCCACTGCATCACGGACCTGGGGCACAAGAGCCATGGTTGTTAGCTCACCAATGTGTCCACCTGCCTCGGTTCCTTCTACAATCAAAGCATCCACGCCCTGCTTTTCCAATCTCTTGGCCAAGGATACTGTAGGTACCACAGGTATGACCTTGATATTATGTTCCCTGAATCTTTCAAGAACCTTTCCTGGATTCCCCGCACCTGTGGTTACAACAGGGACTCCTTCCTCACATACAATATCTACAATATCCTCGACAAATGGTGACAACAGCATTATGTTAACACCAAATGGCTTGTCAGTCATTTCCTTCAATTTTCTTATTTCTTCTCGAACATAGTCCCCAGGTGCGTTGCCCGCTGCGATTATTCCAAGTCCCCCAGCATCTGAAACTGCAGCTGCCAGTTCACTTGTTGCAACCCAGGCCATCCCTCCTTGGAATATGGGGTACTTGATTCCAAGAAGATCCTTTACTCTTGAATCAAACATTTCTTACCTCCTTGTTCCATTTAAGGACTACAGATGCCCATGACAATCCTGCTCCAAATGCTATCAAAAGCAAATTGTCGCCTTTTTTTATAAGCTCACCTTTAACAGCCTCATCCAGAGCGACTGGCACGGAGGCTGCAGAAGTGTTCCCATATTTTGTAAGGTTAACATGGGTCTTATCCTTATTCAATTCCAGCTTCTTCATGGCTGCATCGATGATTCTGCTGTTTGCCTGGTGGGAGATCATAAAGTCCAGATCCTCTTTAGCCAGTCCTGCGCTCTCCAGAACCCTAAGTGAGGATTGCTCCATTACTCTCACGGCAAACTTAAACACTTCCTTACCATCCATCCTGATGGCATGAAGCTTGTTCTTTACCGTCTCCTCTGTTGCAGGGTTTTTAGACCCTCCTCCAGGTATTATTAAAACGTCTCCTTTGACACCATCTGACCCAAGCTCTGAAGAAAGAATCCCAAAACTTTCGTCACATGGTTCCAAAATGCACGCCCCTGCTCCGTCTCCAAACAAAACGCAGGTATTTCTGTCCTCCCAATCCACTACCTTGGATAGGATTTCTGCTCCAATCACCATTACTTTCTTGTACATTCCCGTGGATATGAAGTTAGCTCCGGTTACAAGTCCATATACAAATCCTGAACATCCGACGCTCATATCAAAGGCTGCTGCCTTTACTGCTCCAATATTCTTCTGAACCATTGCAGCTGTTGAAGGAAATATATAGTCCGGTGTGGCAGTTGCTACGATTATCAGGTCCAGGTCTTCAGGCCCCATTGCTGCATCCTCCAAAGCCTTCCATGCCGCCATGGTCGCAAGATCTGAGCTTGCCTGATCCTTGTCCGCAATTCGTCGCTCCTCAATGCCGGTTCTTGAGACTATCCATTCATGACTGGTTTCAACAATCTTTGATAGGTCATCGTTGGTCATGACATTATCGGGAACATAGCTCCCTATCCCGGTGATTCCTACGGATAT
>ERZ1032852.417-NODE-417-length-10216-cov-5.331463_pt1 | contig 10216 bp, 9 predicted proteins | sample MGYA00516689_ERZ1032852 | MGnify/ENA primary metagenome ERZ1032852 (study PRJEB33719, sample SAMN04262499) | wastewater metagenome | biome: rural village; feature: composting latrine chamber; material: composting feces with ash | place: El Salvador | collected...
AGGTTTTGATCCGGGCACGATCCGCGATTTCGAGATTCCGAAGAAGTATGGCCTGCGTCAAACCATCGCCGATACGATCGGCGTCGGTGGTGTCTTCCGTGCGCTTCGTACGATCCCTGTCATGCAGCAGTTTGCCGATGCCATCGAAGAAGTTTGTCCTGATGCCTGGCTACTCAATTACAGTAATCCTATGAGTATCCTCACGGGTTATATGCAGCGCTACACTAAGGTCAAGACCGTCGGTCTCTGCCACTCGGTTCAGGTGGTTGCAAGGGAATTGGTCAAAGGTGTCGGTCTGGAATACACAGATGACATCACCAGCAAGGTCGCCGGTATCAACCATATGGCATGGCTTCTTGAGACCGCTCCAGATTGCTTCTCCGTTACCGAAGCGATGTTTGAGAGTTGGCACATCTTGGCAATCACGCTGTTAAACCGGTCGTTGTGCTCCCCGGTCACGTGCAGCTCCAGCTTCTCCTTGTTAGGGATGTTTTTCTCCAATCGGACGGTACGTACGCCCGAGACCACCTCCTTGAGCGTTTCGAAGTCGCCCAGCAACTTTTTATCGACCTTATCCGCTCCCGGCTGCAACACGGTCATGATGCTCTCGCCTTTACCCCGGGGATAAAGTGCCTGCCACAACTCTTCGGTGATAAACGGCATAAAGGGGTGCAGCAACCGCATCAGCGCGTCGAAGAAACCCAAGGTCGCCTCGTACGTTTGGGTGTCGATGGGCTGCTGGTAGTCGGGTTTGATCATCTCCAAGTACCACGCCGAGAACTCGTCCCAGAAAAACTTGTAGAGCACCATCAGGGCCTCCGAGAGACGGTACTTCGAGAAGAGGTCGTCCACCTCCGCCACGGTCTCCGAAAGTTTATTTTGAAACCACTCCACCGCGATCGCCGCCGTCTCCGGTTGCGGGATGTTGTCGTCGGTTTTCCAGCCCTTGATCAGTCGGAACGCGTTCCATATCTTGTTGTTAAAGTTGCGTCCTTGCTCGCAGACCGACTTGTCAAAAGGCAGGTCGTTCCCCGCGGGGGAGGTCAAAAGCATCCCCATCCGCACGCCGTCCGCCCCGTACTTCTCCATCAGCTCGATCGGGTCGGGCGAGTTGCCTAATGATTTCGACATCTTGCGGCCCAGTTTATCGCGCACGATCCCCGTGAAATATACATTGCGGAAAGCAGGTTCGCCCCGGTACTCGTACCCCGCCATGATCATGCGGGCCACCCAGAAGAAGATGATCTCGGGCGCCGTCACCAGGTCGTTCGTGGGGTAGTAGTAATTGATCTCCTCGTTATCGGGGCGGTTAATGCCGTCGAACACCGAGAGGGGCCAGAGCCACGACGAGAACCACGTGTCCAGCACGTCCTCGTCCTGCTTCAGGTCGTCCATCGTGATCGGGTAATCCACCTTGGCTTTCGCCTTCTCGAGTGCCTCTTCGGGTGTTAACGCCACCACGTACCCTCCTTTGGGCAGGAAGTAAGCCGGGATGCGGTGTCCCCACCACAACTGGCGACTGATGCACCAATCTTTGATGTTCTCCATCCAGTGGCGGTACATGTTCTTGTACTTCTCCGGGTGAAAGCGGATGGTATTGTTCTCTACCGCCTCGGTGGCCGGTTGGGCCAGCCCGTCCATCTTCAGGAACCACTGCATCGAGAGTTTTGGCTCGATGATGGCGTCTGTCCGCTCCGAGAACCCCACGTTGTTGGTGTAAGGCTCTGTCTTCTCGAGCAGCCCCGCCGCTTCCAAATCTTTCTCTATCTGCTTTCGTACCTCGAACCGGTCCATCCCCGCGTAGTGGATACCGTGCTCGTTGAGCGTGCCGTCGTCGTTAAAAATATCGATCGAGGAGAGGTTGTACTTCTCGCCCAGCACGTAGTCGTTCGCGTCGTGTGCCGGCGTTACCTTCAGGCAACCCGTCCCGAATTCGATGTCCACGTAGTCGTCTTCGATCACGGGAATGGCCCGGCCGACCAGCGGCACGATCACCTTCTTCCCTTTCAGGTGCGCGTTTTTGGGATCGTCGGGGTGGATGCACATCGCTGTATCCCCCATGATGGTCTCTGGGCGGGTAGTGGCGACCAGCGCGTACGTCCCGTCGGGATCGCCTTCCACTTTATATTTCAGGTAGTACAGCTTGCCGTTCACCTCCTTGTGGATCACCTCCTCGTCCGACAGCGCCGTGAGTGCCTTGGGATCCCAGTTCACCATCCGCACGCCGCGGTAGATAAGCCCCTTCTCGTGCAGGTCACGAAACACCTTCAGTACACTCTCGGAACGGGCCTCGTCCATGGTAAACGCCGTCCGGTCCCAGTCGCACGACGCCCCCAGCTTCTTCAGCTGCTCGAGGATAATCCCCCCGTGCTCCCGTGTCCAGTCCCACGCGTGCTCCAAAAACTCCTCCCTCGAGAGGTCGCTCTTCTTCACGCCCCGCGACGCCAGCCGGTCCACCACCTTTGCTTCGGTCGCGATCGAGGCGTGGTCGGTACCCGGTACCCAGCAAGCATTCTTTCCCTGCATGCGGGCTCGCCGCACCAACACGTCCTGGATGGTGTTGTTGAGCATGTGTCCCATGTGGAGCACGCCGGTGACATTCGGTGGAGGAATAACGATGGTGAACGGTTCACGGTCGTCCGGTTTGGAATGGAACAGCTTGTTGTCCATCCAGTATTTATACCACTTCTCCTCTACCTCCGCGGGGTTGTATTTGCTTGCAATTTCCATTGATTGGCCGTTTTTTTGATTGTCAACATTTGCCGAGTCAAGGCAAAAGCATTTGTCGCCCCTCTTAACCCGACTTGAGTCATTTAATTTTCGTGATTTGCTTTAATATGCAAAAATACAAAAACTATTTGGTATAGGGTATTTAACGATTGGATATTCAGGCCGCCGGTGAATGGGGACAGCGTTGCAGGCACTTCCTTCGTTAGGAATGGGAAAGGAATGGGCTGATGATAAACCGTAGATAAAGTGGGATCTCTACTTATCCCCTCCGATAATTTATAAGGAGGCTACGGAGGGGCTACGGTGAGAATACGTAGAGGTATCGGAGGGGAACCAGAGAAAGACCATCCAAGGATCAGGAGAAAAAAAGATCAACTCGTGAGCGTATTACTCCTCAAAAATAAAAAGTAAACCAGAAAAAAGTCCTGTTTGCTCTCTTAAGGGATCAAGCTCGAACTAAGAGTCGCGTATGATATTTTGGATTTGTGTTTTTAAAATCGGAATGTCGTTTGTAATCGTTGCCCATATCTCATCGAGCTCTACTCCGAAATATTGATGTGTTACAAAATTCCTCATCCCCCTCATTTCTCTCCAAGAAACATTTGGATATTGTTCTTTTATGGAATCAGAAATCTTGACAGATGCTTCGCCTATAATTTCGAGATTGCGTATGACCGCATCTTGCTCAATCCACTTCTTCTCAAAAGCTGGGTAGTTTTTCAGTTTGTCTACGATATATTCTATTTTTTCGATGCACTCGAGGATGTGCTCTAATCTAAATTGATCTTGGTGTTTCATCATTATAGATTATTTTTAAATCTTTCATGATATAAGGTTTTAGCTTTGGATGTGTGTACTTTTCAGAGATAAGATCTACTTTTTTGTTTAATTTCTGTTCTAACTCATCCTTCAGGCGTATGAGTTTAAAAAGCCCGACAGAATCCCTTAGTTGGTACAAAATATCAATATCGCTGTTTTCAGACTCATCACCACGAGCTGTGGAGCCGAATATGCCTATTATTACCGGTTTGTAGGGTAACATAGCATTAATGATTATATTGATTTGACTTTGCTGTAACATCTTTTTCATTCTAAGAGCATAAATAGCGAGTTAGTTCACTGACTTGCTATAGCTTATATTGAACAAATATAACACAAAAGTTCTTTATAAAAAAAGTAAAATTTCGAAATGTTGTTTGAGCCAGTGATTTCTCGTGTCTCGTTCCGCGAGAGATTCGCATCAGGCGATAGCCGTATCTGCACCAGACGTCGCGATTGTGATTTCACTCCTCGTAAATCAAATAAGGTTCTCGTTGCTTCTTGAAGTTCTCCACGTCGCCTGTCCATTTGGCCTTGATGGCGTCGGCCGACTTTCCGGCCATGATATCTTGGCGGATGTAGTCAACGCCGACCAGCTTTTCGAAGAAAGAGGTGAAGAATTTATTGCCGATATTTAGATTATAATACGCGTCGATCACGTACGAGAGGTCGAACCCGTTTTCCCAGATCTGCTCGTGTGGGACGTTCCGAAGATCCACCCCGTGGCACAATTTATTCAGCAAGGGCGGGTTTTTGGCACCGGGTACGCTGCGAGGAGTGAATGAGAAGTCCGATCCCGTGTAGTCGGGATGCCCGTATGTTTCAAAAGGGAACGGGGTGCCGCGTCCCAGGCTCATTACGGTTCCCTCGAAAAGGCAGGTGGAGGGGTAGAGGTAGATCGACTGCACCGTGGGTAGGTTGGGTGAGGGAGCGATGGGCAACTCGTAGCGGGTTTGGCGGGAGTAGTTCTCGCAGGATACCACGGTGAGGTCGCATACTCGTCCTTCGGGCAACCACTTTTCGCCGTTGATCATCAATGCCAGCTCCCCTAAGGTCATGCCGTGCACCACCGGGATGGGGAGCCATCCCACGCCCGACTTATGTTTCATGTCGAGTAGGGGACCGTCCACGTAAAATCCGTTGGGGTTGGGCCGATCCAGTACGATCATCTGTTTGCCGTGCTCGGCGCACGCGTCCATTAGCCGGGCCATGCTGGCGTAGTAGGTGTAGAAGCGGAGCCCCACGTCCTGCAGATCGAACAGCAGCACGTCGAACTCTTCCATCTGCCGAGCGGAGGGTTTGCCGCCTCCGCTTCCGTAGAGCGACCAGATGGGTATTCCTGTTTTCTCGTCGATGGAACTGCTCACGTGTTCGCCCGCGTCGGCGGTACCTCTAAACCCGTGCTCGGGCGAGAAGATGCCCACCACGTTGGCGCGGTGATTCACGAGCACGTCCACCAGGTGAATATCGCCCACCATGCCCGTCTGGTTGCTCATCACCGCCACACGTTGCCCTTCCAGCAGGGGAAGGTACTCCTCGAGCCGCTCGGCACCCACTTTCAACGGGGCTTCGTCCCCGGCTAACAAAATGCCATCTTGAGGCATGAGTGTTTTCTCCCCGCGTGCCGAAGCCTCTTTTTGTGCAAAGGTGCATGCCGCGAGAAGAAGGAACAGGGGAAATAACAGTTTTCTCATTACTCTTCGGTTTTAGCGGATGAATATTTTTGTCGCTCGTGCAGCTGGTCGAACTCCTCCTCCAAGAGCAGCAACTCCTTCTTTATCTCGTTCAAGCGGGCCACCGCTTCCACGCGCCGGGTCTGGTCGTCCTTTTTCGTCTTCAACGTTTGCCGTGCCCCCTCTAAGGTCATCCCTTTCTCTTTCACGAGGTGATACACCACCTCCACCTGCTGGATATCCTCTCGGGTGTACTGGCGGGTGCCGCCCGGCGTTTTCCGGGGACGGATGGTATCGAACTCCTTCTCCCAGAATCGCAGCAGCGAGACGTTCACCGCGAAGTGGTCGGCCACTTCTTGGATGGTGTAGAAGAGGCGCTTGTCGTTGAATTGAATCGGTTTTTTTCTTTTTCCCATGGGCCCATATCGATTAAGTGAGTCCTGCATGTATTGGCTGTAAAAATAGCATTATTCGGCGGGCGAGGCAAATTTCCGCGGTGAATCTTCCGCCCGCTGATCGTTGTTGTGGGCGTACGACGACCGTTCATTCCCTTCTTTTCGGGCGATGTAGACGATGGAGCTCGCTTTTTCTGGTCGAAACAGGGCGGCTATAAAGCCGGATAGTCCTATCAGGAACGCCCTGCTATAGCGTGTCAAGAGTCGGCTTTTCTTGTATCGCTCGCTCAGCAGCGAGATGTAGAACGCGTCGAAGGGCATGGGCCGTTTTTGGACCACCGTGAGTCCCTGCTTTTTCAACAGCTGCTCGAGGGCAGGGGGGGAGAAATGCCACAGGTGGCGGGGCACGTCGTACGCTGCCCAGTATGCTTTGTAGAACGCGGCGTCGAAGGAGCAGTAATTGGGTACCGCGATCACGGCGACTCCCCCGTTCACCAGTACTTCCGTCACCTTAGCGATGCTTTGTTCCAATTTTTCCAAGTGCTCCAGCACGTGCCAGAGGGTGACCGCCTCGAACGATTCGCTCGTCAGGTTCCAGAAACTTTCTTCTCCCATCACCGGTAGCCCAAAGCGATGGGCCGCGTACTCCCTCGCCTTCGCGTCCTTTTCGATGCCTGTTACAGCGTACCCCTCCTCTTTTGCCGCGTTTAGGAAATAGCCCGTGCCGCACCCCATATCCAGTAACCGGGGAAATACTCCTCGTCTCACGGGAAGGTTGTCGCCACGGGTAGATCCGGTGGGGTCGTCCGCGGATGATTGTTTTTCGGTAGGCGGCATATGCTTGCGCACCATCCGGAGCTTGCGCTTGAGCATGTAGCGTCTGGCCAAGTGATACAACTTGTTAACCCATCCCTCGTCGGTGTCGGAGTGGGAGATATAATCTGGCGAATCGTAATATCGGCCGATGGCCTCTTCCGGGGGAAAGCCGTTGGTGAAGCGGAGACTGCAATGGGGGCAGTCGAAAAGGGGAAACGACTCCCCGCTCGAGAAGTGATCTATCGCGTGAAACGCTTCCTGTATATCGGGGTTGCCGCAGGCGGGGCAACGGGTAAGGGTAATGGTGGGCATATCGGTGCAATAAGGGATCAAAAGTACGATTATTCGTGGGAAGGACAAAGTTTCCCGCGGTTTCTCTTTCCTGCTTTTTCTTTTTTTCGCCTGCACGCGCTCTCCACACGGTAATCCGCCCCGGCTCTACGGTGAGCTGTTCCGGCCCTCTACGTTAATCCGCCCCAGCTCTCTACGGTAATCTGTTCCGGTCCTTCGTCAGCAGCTCTCTTCGCGTGTTTCGCAAATTGAGCTTTCCCTCGTGAATGATCTGTATCGGCGAGTTGTCGTTAAGCTTACCGTTAATGGAAACGTAGAAGTGGATCAATCGAGGGGCTCGTCCTCTTGTTTGGCCGCGAGGTTTTTGAGTCCCTTCACGGCCGGGGCGGTCAGCACGTCGCCATCGATTCCGAAGCGGGAACCGTGGCACGGGCAGTCCCACGACTTCTCTTCGTGGTTCCATACCAAGGTGCAGTAAAGGTGGGTGCACTTACTCTCGAGGATATGTGTTTTGCCGTGCACGTCTTTGTACATGGCCAGTTGATTCCCGTCGTAACTCACGACTTTTCCCTCGTCTCTTTCCAGATCGGCCAACGCGTTGAGTTTTTCTACCGTGAACGAATCTACCACCAGGTGCTTGATCACATCGACGTTCTCTTTTACCATCTGGCTGAAAGCGGCGACCGGCTTCACGCGGGAAGGCGAGAAAAGTTCCTTGTAAGGGCTATCGCCATCGGCAATAAGACCGCTCAACGTTTTGGCGGCGAGCGTGCCGAAGATCATTCCGTTGCCACTGTATCCCGTGGCGCAGTACACGTTGGAGGGGTTGCCCGGGAGGGGGCCGATGTATGGTAGCCCGTCCGCTGGCTCGTAGTATTGCGACGACCATTTGTAGGCCACCCGCTCGATATCGAAATAGCGGCTCACGTACTCTTCCAGTCTCTGGAAACATTCGTCGCTGTTTTCCACGTCGCCCGTCTTATGGTCTTCGCCCCCCACGATGAGGTACTCCTCGCCATCCACCTCGTGGGTACGGTAGTAATGGTACGCCTCCAGCATGTCGTATCCCAGCGTGCGCGGGTACGCGCCGTTTCTGAGTTTCAGCGCCATCGCGTAACTGCGGTAAGGCGCGTTCCGGAAGTGCATGATGTTCCTGCCAGGGGGGATATGGGTGGCGTAGATCAGGTGCTTGCCGTGGAGGGTGCCCCGGGTGGTGGATATCTTTAGCCCCTCTCCCTCTTTTACCGCTTCGGTCACGCGACATCCCTCGATGATCATTCCTCCCGAGTGGATAAACTCGGTCAACAGGCCTTTCACGTACTTCAGCGGGTGAAACTGGGCTTGCCCGGGGATCTCTACCACTTTGGTACAGGGGATACCAAACGGGTTTTCGGCCACCTCGTGCATCTCGATGCCCGCTTTCCTACTCCCTTCCACCAGGCTGTCGAGCTCTTTCTCCTGCTCGTCGTCCAACGAGAACAGGTAAGCGGAACGGGGTTCGTGGTCGCACTCGATGTCGTATGCCGAGACGTTGTGGCGGATGATTTCCAGCGCGTCCCGAGCGGCATCGGCTAACAGCCGGGCCCTTCCAAGCGATCGCGCACGGGACACCCCGGGCATGATATAAAAACAGTAATGGTTCTGTTTTGGTTTTCAGTGGTTTGTATAATTATGGTTAAACCATCCGGATCAGCGTTTACCATGTACGGGACATGTATCTGTCGTGGCGGGTGGGGGGCAGTACCCGGGTTCAGAGAAATCTTTTGTCGATAAACTTGGAGTTCAGGAGGCGGGCGACTGCCATGTAGTTGGGTTTAAATACGACTTGATCTCCCACACGGTACTTTTTTGCACCCTCTTTGGTCTTGTTGCTCCCGATGTCTATCACCATCATATCGGAAGTGATCCCTACGAACCTGATATCGGGATCCAGTGCTTCGATGTCCTCCTTGTCCACGTCGAGCATGCCAAAGTCGAGGATCGCCTTGGTGCGGGTGGTATGTATATCTCGATCGCTAAAATTGGCCGTGTGCCCGATGTTGGCGTCGCTCAAGACACCGTCGGGTACGATCTTCTTTTTCTCCAGCTCGATGATGTTGGCACGGAACTCGAACGTGTCGGTCGACAGCTCCTTGAAACGCTCGTTTTTGAGGGGGCTTACGCCAAAAAAGGCCGCTTCACCAATTCGGAAGTGGTTTATATTGGGAGGAATCTTTCCCTGCTCGATCAACGGCAGGGTAATGGAGGAGCCGCCTGAGATAAATTTCAATTTTTTATTAAAACGTGCAGAAATAAGTTCCTTGTAGAGGGAGAGCTGAAGGAGCTTATCGTACGTGGGCTCCACCCCGTACATGCAACCCAGGTTTGATCCAATACCGATCACATCGATATAGGGGAGGTTGAACACCTTTTCATAAAACGAAATAAGATCCTCACGGTTGACCCCTTCGCGTAGTTCGCCCATTTCGATCATGATAATGACTTGATGCACCTTGCCTCTCTTTTCGGCTGCCTTGTTTAGTGCCTGAATGGTGCTTAGCGAACTATTCAGCGAGATGTCGGCGTATTCCACCACCTCGTCGGCATACGTCTCGGCCGGTGGCTTGATGTAGATGGTCCGCATGTTGGGGTTTACCGCCCGAAGGTTCCTCAGGCTGGTCAACCGGGAGTCGCCAATCGAGTTGATCTTGTTGATCACATCGTCGCTCAATATGTTCTTTAGGAACTCTTTATCCCCCGAGAAGACTTTAGTGACGAGGGCCCAATAGATATCATGTTCTTTTAAATAGTCGCTTAAATACCGGATGTTGTTTTTTATCTTTTCAGTCTGTATAATCAGTTCAGCCATGGTTATCTTTTTAATCTCATCTCCAGGTAAGGAGTGGTGAACCCAAAATTTTCGTAAAGTTGCCGGGCCATATTGTCCGCGTCGACGTGCAGGGCAATATCTCCTTCTGCTCGGTCGAGGGCACTCTTTAACAAACTCTTTCCCCATCCTCTTCCCCGCTTGTTTTTATCGGTCGCTATATATACCAAAATGTTCTCGGGGATATAGCCGCCCATGCCGGTTCTGTTTATTACCACTGCCCCTCTTATCGCTTCATCTTCCAGCAGCAACATGGTGAACCCGCCAAAGGAGGGTATTTCTCGCGTGGAGTAATCAATGGCTCTCTCTATCTGGTTTTTGGGATCCCCGTACTGTTGCAGGTTATCGTGAAGGAAATCTACTATCTCACTCTTTTGCTTCGCGCTTGGTTTTTTATCTACGTCAAAAATTTTTGTAGTCAACATACATTTTTTCGGTTTGTATATAGACAAAGAAGACGCGATTATGTTCACGAAAAGTTCACGAAAAATCGTTTTTTATGATTTTGTCAAGCCTGACAATCTGCAATGGATCATAAAACATTGTCTGCCGAACTATTTCGATAAGTGAACACCGAGATAAAACATAGACATTATATTCATTAAAATTATATATGTTTCAAACAG
>ERZ1032852.418-NODE-418-length-10200-cov-13.652045_pt1 | contig 10200 bp, 8 predicted proteins | sample MGYA00516689_ERZ1032852 | MGnify/ENA primary metagenome ERZ1032852 (study PRJEB33719, sample SAMN04262499) | wastewater metagenome | biome: rural village; feature: composting latrine chamber; material: composting feces with ash | place: El Salvador | collected...
GGGTCATTGCGGCCGACTACGCGCAAGAGGGCTTGGACTCCCTGGTTGCGGAGTACCCGGACCTGGACATAGTGCCCGTCAGGGCAGACATCACGAAACATGACGATGTGGAGCGAATTGTCGATGCTTGCGATGGTGAGTGCCAGGCGCTAGCAAACGTTGCAGGGATCATGGACAAGTTCTGCCCCATCGGTGAAGTGAGCGACGAGCTTTGGGACCGCGTGTTCGAAGTGAACGTTGGTGGGACCATGAAGATGACGAAGGCTGTTCTGCCGCTGATGCTGGAAGAAGGCGGCGGCACCATCGTTAACGTTGCGTCCCTCGCTGGTATCACGGGAGCAGCGGCGGGCGCTGCCTACACCGCGTCAAAGTGGGCTGTTGTAGGAATGACGAAGAACACGGCGCACATGTACGCGCCGTACCACATTCGCGTGAACGCCATCGCGCCGGGCGGGGTGCGGACGAACATTGGCGTCGAGTTCGGTTCTGAGCTCGCTCTGCACCGGCTTGCGCCAAGGATGCAGGTTGCTGGGGCAAGGACAGCTGAGCCCGAAGAACTCGCTGCAGCGATTGCATTCTTGCTGTCGCCAGACTCACCGAACATCACGGGGGCAGTGCTGACCTCGGACGGTGGGTACTCCGCGGCCTAGGTTCTTTTGCGGGTCCCAGCTCCGGGTTCCGCGCTTGCATCCACAGGCTTGGGGTCATGCGGCTAGTCTGCGTGACCCCTTTAGCTTGCACATCTTGGACATGAGGCCCCTAAGACCTCGGGGATCTGCGTCCGGGTCTTCCGGGTGCCACTGCACCGCAACCAGGGGAGCAGTTTCGTGTTCCACAGCTTCAACGGTGCCGTCATCTGCGTGGGCGGTGACAGCTAGACCTTCGCCCAGACGGCCAATCGCCTGGTGGTGAGCGCTATGAACTTCGATGCGCTTAGCCTTAGCGTTGCCTTCCAAGTCCAGGGGCGCCAGGAGTTCTGAAATCTTTGAGCCAGGCTCAATGCTGACTTCGTGACGGTCGAACAGGTAGTTCTCAAGCAGGCGTTCGCTGCGGTGACCCGGCAGCTCCGACATGTCCTGGATGAGTGTTCCACCCAAGGCAACGTTCGTGATTTGCAGGCCGCGACAGATAGCCAGGGTTGGGATGTGGTGGTCTATCGCATGCCTCACTAGTGCGATCTGCACCTGGTCGCTAGTGGGGAAGTGAACTTCCTGGTTCTTGTACTGTGAGCTGCCTCCGTAGAAACTTGGGTGAACGTCGGGCCCGCCCATCAAGACCAGGGCCTCCGCGGCATTCAGCTTCGCGAGGGCTCCACTGACCCCGTCCTCTTCAGCCCAGCTCACTACCGGGTTCCAGCAACCTTCAGCGCCCCGGGTGAGGCCGCCCAGCAGGCGCTTGGTGAGGTGGAAGGCACGCTCGTCGTTGCTTCGACGCATTACAACGCCGGAGACAAGGATTGACGGTTCGCTTACAGATGGGGTCACTCGCCGAAATGTAGCAGTGAGAAGGCAAAAGTGCTGAGCTGCGGAGCCGGAAGTGCAAAGTCGCGCAGCCGAAAGTGCGAAGTCACGGAGCCGGAAGTGCGAAGTCGCGCAGCCGAAAGTGCGAAGTCGCGGAGCCGGAAGTGCGAAGTCACGCAGCCGAAGGTGCAAAGTCGCGTAGCCGAAGGTGCAAAGTCGCGCAGCCGGAAGTGCGGAATGAGCCTGCAGATCGCACTGTCCGACCGTCTTTTGGACCGTTTTCTGGCGGTCCGCGGCGACGATGCTACGGTGCGAACCGTGACTAAGAACGCATTCTTTCCAGGACCAGCCTGGGCACCTGCCACCAGGCATGCTTTGGTTCTTTTTGCGCGCCGAATGTTCTGCGGCCTCTCGAAGTAGAGAAGACCGCTCAGCCTCCTTCTCAGCTTCCTTCGAGAGGTCGGCCTCCCGGCACTTGCCGGAAGCTCACAGCCACGCCAACCACGACTCTTCTGGTGCGTAGCTATCTTCGACCTAAGGACACTAATGGAGTCTTTGACGCGCGCCCCTCACACCACTTCTTTCGAGGTGCTCCCACCCAGACGCCCCGAACTAGCGCCCAGGTTTTGGTCGAACGTTGACCAGCTTGTGGCGAGCAGACCCGACTTCATCTCCGTCACCTACGGGGCTGGTGGCACTGACCGCCAGAGCGCTGGCGACGTTGTTGCAAAACTGGTCCGCGACACCCCCGTCCGCCCGATTGCTCACCTAACCTGCGTCGCTACCACGAGGGCAGAAGTTCGTGGGGTAGTCGAGCATTACCTGGACCTGGGGGTGAGGACATTCATGGCGCTTCGCGGGGACAACCCGCGGGGGGCGCCGGACTGGCAGCCCGGCCCCGGAGACGTCCCCAGCGCCAGCTGCCTGGTCACCCTTATGCGACAAATCGAAATTGAGCGCACCGCGCGCTCCGCTGGGAACGCACTCAGGTCCGCATTCAAACCACTCACGGTTGCCGTTGCCGCGTTTGCTGCAGGAAACCCCGTGGCAGGAACGACGCCCGAACAAGAGGCTGAGAGGCTGCTCACCAAACAAGCAGCTGGCGCATCATTCGGTGTCACGCAGCTGTTCTGGGACCCCGCACAGTACGCGAGCTTCGTCGAGCGGTGCAGGCGGATCGGCGTGACCATCCCCATCGTCGCCGGGTTGCTGCCCCCAACCGACCCCAGGCGCGTTCGCCGAATGCAAGAGCTGACCGGAGTGCAGCCACCAGCGTGGCTACTTGATGCGCTTGAGCGCGTCGAAACACCCGAAGAAGCCGCAAGCGTAGGCATCGCAATAGGCAGAAAGATTGCTCGCGAAGTGCTTGACGCCGGCTCCCCAGGCATCCACGTCTACACATTCAACCAGGCAGGACCGGCACTGGACCTAGTGCGCGACCTTGATGTGCCAGAGGCCAACGGTGCCGACCTACTCACTCCTGTCAGGGAGAAGCAATGACCTCATGCTCAAACCTCAGACCGCAAACCGCGAACCTTAAACCGCAGTCCTCAGACCGTAATCCTCAGGCCCTAGAACCTAAAACCCAGGCACCCACAGCAACTGAAAGGCTTCCCTTGATTACCGAAACTCACCCCTCATCTGCGTTTCCGACTGCCACGATTGTTGGCTACCCGCGAATAGGGCCAGACCGCGAACTCAAGCGCGCAACAGAGGCCTACTGGAAAGGCACCCTCTCCGAGACAGAGCTGCTACGTGTCGCCGAAAATCTGAAGGACCTGACCTACGCACGACTGGTGGAACTAGGCCTGGGCAAAGACGACTACTCCATCCCAGAAACCTCCTCCCTCTACGACCAAGTGCTTGACACAGCGGTCACCTTCGGAGCCATCCCCCCTCGTTACGAAAAGCTGTCCGGCCTAGACCAGTACTTCGCGCTGGCGCGCGGCAACGACGATCTCGGTGCGTTGGAAATGACCAAGTGGTTCGACACCAACTACCACTACCTGGTCCCTGAACTAGCACCGGGAGCCGCCTTTGCTTTCTCTGGGGGAGAAAAACTCGCGGAGTTCCAGCGGGCACGCGAAGCCGGCTACCTGGTTCGCCCGACCTTCGTTGGCCCCGTGACCTTCCTAGCCCTAGCAAAAGCAGCGGACGAGGCGGGGGAGGGGTGGACCCCACTCGCGCTGATTGAAGACCTCACCGCCGCCTACGCCCAGCTGCTCGCAGCGTTCCACGAAAGCGGCGCGAAGTGGGTGCAGTTCGACGAACCTGCACTAACCTCGGACAACCTAGACGCCTCACGCAAGGAACTAGTCGAGCTTGCAAAGCAGGTTTGGAGTGAGCTGTCCGAGTTGGAAGGGAGACCCTCGCTCCTGGTGACCCTGCCTTATGGTGACGGGACAGACGCAGCCGCGGCACTCGCAGAAACAGACATTGAAGCCCTCCAGGTCGATCTGAGACGCACCCCGGAACTGAGCGCTGAGTTAGTGCAGAAGCTGGAAGGCAAGACCCTCGCTGCGGGGGTTGTCGAAGGGCGCAACATCTGGCGCGCGGACCTGCGCCACGCCGAATCTGTGTTGCAAGGTCTCCAGGAAAAGGGTGCCACGGCACTGTCAGCCTGCACCGCCACCTCCCTCCAGCACGTGCCTATCAACCTCGAGGCGGAGAAATGGGACGACTCCGAACTTGACGCAGCCCTCCATGAATGGCTCGCCTTCGCTGACCAGAAGGTCACCGAGGTGGTTCTGCTAGGTCAAGGGCTGCGTGAAGGTTGGGAGTCCATCGAGTCGGCAGTTGCTGACTCTGATGCAGCAATCGCTTCAAGAAGGGCTTTCCCAGGCGTTGTGCGTTCCGATGTCCGCGCCCGGGTAGAGGCGGTAACCGAAGAGGACACGGACCGTGAAAGTACCGCGGAACGGAAGGAAGCCCAGAAAGCTCTAGGTCTTCCGCCTCTTCCAACAACAACCATCGGATCTTTTCCGCAGACGCTGGACATTCGTCGCTCGCGGGCAGCGTTCGCACGTGGGGAAATCACGGAAGAGGAGTACCAGGAGGCCATGCAGGCTGAAATCGCCTCGGTCATCGCCCTCCAGGAGGACATTGGTTTAGATGTACTGGTCCACGGCGAAGCCGAACGCAACGACATGGTCCAGTACTTCGCCGAGCAGCTCGATGGTTTCGCTGCAACGAAGAACGGTTGGGTGCAGTCCTACGGGACCCGCTGCACCAGACCCTCGGTTCTGTGGGGCGACGTCGACCGGCCGCAGCCCATGACGCTGAAGTGGACAACGTATGCGGACTCCCTGACTGACAAGCCCGTGAAGGGCATGCTGACCGGCCCGACAACTATGATCGCGTGGTCCTTCCCGCGCGAAGACCTACCCTTTGGGGAAGTGGCCGCTCAGATTGGGCTGGCGTTGCGTCAGGAAGTGAATGACCTAGAGGCGGCCGGCATCCGTTTCATCCAGGTGGACGAGCCGGCGCTTCGAGAACTACTGCCGCTGGATGAGGCGAAGCATCAGGAGTACCTGGACGAATCTGTTCGCGCTTTCCGACTCTCAACCTCCGGTGTTGATGCAGGAACGCAGATCCACACACATCTCTGCTACTCAGAGTTCGGGCAGATCCTGGAAGCCATTCTGGATCTAAATGCCGACGTCACGTCAATCGAGGCGGCCAGGTCCCGCATGGAGCTACTGGACGATGTTGACACGGGGATTCTTGAACGCGATCTTGGACCCGGCATCTGGGACATCCACTCTCCGCGCGTGCCCAGCACGGAAGAGCTGGTGGAACTGTTGCAGGCAGCCTCGGCCTCCGTTGATCCGGACCTGCTGTGGGCGAACCCCGACTGCGGGCTGAAAACCCGCGGCTACAAGGAGACCGAAGCTTCGCTGCGCAACCTGGTCGCGGCGGCGAAGCAGGTCAGGGAGCAGGGCTAGAAGACGAAGTCAGGACAGGCCTAGAGAACGTGGCTAGGACTGGGCTAGAAGACGAAGTCAGGACAGGCCTAGAGAACGTGGCTAGGACTGGGCCAGGAGCCTGGGTTAGGGCGTGAGGACCGCCTGTTGGAGCACTTCACCGACCGGGGCGTGAATGACCAGAGAAGCGACCCGGTCGGCCGGGGTCGGGGTCTTGTTGATGATGACAAGGTCCCGGCCCTGGAAAAGGGAGATCAGCGATGCGGCTGGTTGAACCACCAGCGATGTCCCCGCCACGATGAGCATGTCCGCTTCCATGATTGCTTCGGCCGCGCCGGCAATCGCAGCTTCGGGCAGGGGCTCTTGATAAAGCACCACTTCCGGTTTCAAGACGTTCCCGCAGTCGCAGAGCGGCACGGGGTTTTCATCACTAACCGTGGGGATCACGTCGTCCGCGTCTGAGACCTTCCCACAGTTTGGGCAGACGAAGGTCTGCAACGTGCCGTGCAGCTCGAACACTCGTTTGGACCCGGCTTTTTGGTGCAAGCCATCAATGTTCTGGGTGATCACCGCTAGGAGTTTGCCCTCTTCCTCAAGACGCGCAAGTGCTAGGTGGGCTGGGTTGGGCAAGGCGTCGGGCGAGTAAAGGGTGGACCGAACGTAGTCGTAGAAGACCTCCGGCTGGTCGAAGAAGAAGTCCCTTGAGAGGATCGTTTCCGGGGTGAGTCCGTAGCGTTTTCGGGTCTTTTCGGTCACCCATTCGCTTCTGAAGTCGGGGATACCGGATTCGGTTGAGACGCCGGCGCCCCCAAAGAAAACGATTCGGCCTCGCTCAGCGATCATCGCTTTCAGGGTTTCGATTTGACGGGCTAGGTTTGGTGAGTTGCTCACCTTGGGGCACCTCTCTGGTGTCTTGTTTTGTTCTTGTTCTGCGGAGGTGGCGGCGCTCTGCTTGGAGCACCATGACCCAGAAAGTGGTTATCATCAGCGCCAACCCCGCGACGAACATGAGGATACCAAGGGCGGCTCTCAGCCCCTGGTGCGAACTTACAGAGAACACGATCAGCAACGCGATAGCGACGATTGCGAAGGCGACTATTGCTGCATTGTTCAGTTTTCTGGCCAGGTCTGGGTTTGGTTCGTTGCTCATTCTGATTCGCGTTCTAGTCCAATGTCTGCTTGGCGGGTTTTCGGGTCCTTCAGGCCAAGTTTAAACGCGTCGTCAAACGTCCACTGCGCGGCAGCTGCCTTCACTGCCTCGCGCTCGCTGGCGAGTAGCACCAAGTCCACTTCCAAAACAGAGAGTCGCGCCTGCGACACGTCGGCCGGTTCTGTGATTTGGCAGCGTGGTTCGCGCTGGTCGGGAACTCCAGAGGCGGCGAGCAACACGGTGCGGTTTTGCAGGCTAGCGGCAAAATCCAGCTGTTCCTTGAACTCAGGGTCTTCACTTTCCACATCCCGAAGTCCACGCACCAAGGATTGAGAGAGGCAGTCCAGGGTGACCAGCGCCAACTCGTCAGACGCCGCTCCCGCCTGTGTTTTCTCCCGCTCTTCGCCTTCCTTACCTGGGCCGTGCGTGCCGTCCGTGCCGGGAGAGTCGACATCCGAGGTGGGGGAGCCGACGGCAACAAGCTCAAACTGGGGGTACGCCTGTTCGGATAAATCCGCTAGGGCCGACTTTGCAGAGAAGTCGAATCCTGCTGCTAAGGCCAGCGCGGAAAGTATGCGGCCTGCGGCGACCCTCCCGAAGTCGCTGGCTCTTTCCCCAGTGACCGTGGTCGCACCCGCGAGCAAGCTCAGTTGATCCCTGGACGTAGCAAGCATGTAGGCGGCCGTGCCCGCGACTGTGAACGGTGGAGGAACCGGCTGCGTCGGCAATTCAAACTCAAGGCCGGCCCAATCCGTGAGGCCGGCTTCGCCCCACGGCTGCCAGGACCCGCCAAGGACCTCCAACCTGAGCGCGGATTCGGCTGTCGCGTCCAGGAGCGAAGCGGCGCAGTCCCTGCAGTCAGTCGCAAGCGAGGTAAAGAGGGCCAGTCTCTCCCCAATCGCAAGCTCCGTGGTGGCGAGCGCCTCCCTTACCTGTTCCTGCTCGGACAAAGTTGGAAGAAGAAAAACATCTCCGCTCTGCTGCTGGTCGGCGCCACTTTCGTCCGCAACGCCGTAGACACCCAAAGGTAAGATTGCAATGAGACTCGCCGCGATCGCAGCCAGAAGAGCGCGTTTTCCGGCGCCCTGAAGTGGTTGCCGGCTACCTCGCCTCCCCGAATCTTGCACGTGTCGATCATGCCACGGCAGCCCGCTAATATGGACGCACACGGCAGCTCCAGAAACTGATGGGCTGCTTCAACCGTGGGCAGCAGCCCAAATGGAAGGGACTATTCGCTATGGACGCAGGCCAGGTAACTAACAACATCAAGGCTCTTCTGGCCCCGCTCGCAGCGGATCAGGACGCCCTGGTTGAAGACGTCACCTATGACCCAGAAACGAATCCGCCGGTCCTAGCGATCACGGTCGTTCGGAAGGACGCGGTCGAATCCTTGAAGGCAGACCAGGTTGCGAACCTGGCACGCCTCTTCTCAAAGGCTCTTGACGACGCCGACCCGATTGAAGATGGCTACACTCTTGAGGTTTCGACCCCCGGTGCTGAAGGTGCAATCATCACCGAAGAGCAGTGGCGTCGCGCCGTTGGTCGCCTGGTCCGAATCACTCGGAGCAACAACCACAAGGTCCAAGGGCGTCTGCTGAAGATCGAGCGCGATTCCATCATCCTCCACGTGGATAACGGTGATGAAGAAATCCCGTTCTCAAAGATCCGTTCGGCGCGCGGAGTTGTAGAACTTCCAAAGGAGGGCTGAGTTGGAAATCGACATGTCTGCTCTGCGAATAGTGGAGCAGGACAAAGGCATCAGTCTTGACACGCTGGTCGACGCAATCGAAGAGGCGCTCTTGCGCGCCTACCGGAACATCCCGGGAGCCGTTGAAAAAGCGCGGATTGTCATCGACCGGAAGAACGGTCGTGCCAGTGTCATCGCAACTGAGTTCGACGACGACGGCAACGAGATCGGCGAGTTTGACGACACGCCCAGCGACTTTGGGCGCATCGCCACCTCGACCGCTCGCTCCGTCATCATGCAGCGCCTCCGTGAGGCAGACGACACCCGGGTTCTTGGCGCTTACGCCGGCCGTGAAGGGGCCGTAGTCACGGGCGTTGTACAACAGTCCCGAGACCGCCGCACCACCCTAGTGAAACTGGGTGATGACTTCGAAGCAGTCCTACCCGATGCTGAGAAGGTTCCCGGGGAACGCTATGAGCACGGGGACCGCATCCGCGCCTACATCGTCTCGGTTGAACGCACCGACAAGGGCCCCAAGATCATCCTTTCCAGGTCCCACCCGGGTCTGGTTGAAGGTCTGTTCCGCAAAGAGGTTCCGGAGATCGAGCAGGGATTGGTTGAGATCAAAGCGATCGCTCGCGAGGCGGGACACCGAACAAAGATCGCGGTTGCGGCAACCCGCGACGGGGTGAACGCTAAGGGCGCTTGCATCGGCCCCATGGGCGGGCGCGTCCGGAACGTCATGGCGGAGCTGGGGGGCGAAAAGATCGATATCGTCGACTGGTCTGCAGACTCCGCTCGGTTCGTGTCCAACGCACTCTCACCTGCAAGGGTCTCAAGGGTTGTCGTCCACTCTGAGCAGAACCGCACCGCGACTGCGATAGTCCCTGACTTCCAGCTTTCGCTAGCGATCGGCAAAGACGGCCAAAACGCGCGGCTCGCGGCCAGGTTGACCCAGTTCCACATCGACATCCATTCGGACACTGCGGGCGGCGACGGTGATGTAGAGACTTCAAGGTCCTCCATCCCGGACCGGCTGCCAGCCCCAGGCTTTGAGGTCGGGCCCTAATAACTGTCGAAGCGCAGCTGGACGGCAGGGCTGCTGCGCCGAGGGTGAGCAGTCGCTCAAAATAGCGGACTGTTCACCTCGGTTGCTGGTTTAGACTGGGGCCTTGTAAAGACGGACGTGCGTGGGAAACCACGCTCTAGATGGAAGCGGGTTGGAAGCTGATGGGTGCCCGATGAGTTCCCAGCGATGAGCTGCCTGCAGTTGTAGTTGTCCGTCTCCTCTTCTCGGGGATGGACCCGAAGAGGAGTATTTGTGCCAAGGATGCGTGTCCACGAGCTGGCGAAACAGCTCGGAATCACGAGTAAAGAACTGAGAGCGTTTTTAGACTCTCGCGGTGAGTTCGTGAAGTCAGCTTCGTCGATGGTCGAAGCACCCATTGTCCGGGAGGTGAGCGCTCACTACGCCGCTCAGGCCGAAGCCAAGGCCAAGGCTGCTGAGCCAGCAGAAGCCCCGGCGGAGCCTAAGGCTGCCCCGAAACCGGTTCCTAAGCCAGCAGGCAGGCCGGCCGCGAAGCCGGGTCCGAAGAAACCGTCACCGCCTGCGCCGAAGCCTGCTCCAAAACCAGCGCCAGCCCCTGCGCCCGCACCGCGCGCGCCAAAGCCAGCTGCGTCCACGCCGCGGCCGAAGCCCGGAATGCCCAGGCCACAAGCTCCAAGGCCAGCTGCTCCCAGGCCGCAGGCGCCCCGTCCTCGCGGGCCGCGTCCTGGAAACAACCCCTACGCGTCCAGCCAAGGTATGCCTCGTCCCGGCGCGCCCCGACCTCGGCCGGGCGCCGCACCGAAGCCCGGTCAGAACCGTGACAGCTCGCGTCCCAACCCGGGGATGATGCCTGGGTCCGCGTCCTTCGCACGCCCAGGTCAGCGACCTGAGCGCACTGCCGGGGGCCGCGGTAGGCCAGGCGGTGCCCGTCC
>ERZ1032852.419-NODE-419-length-10195-cov-9.560651_pt1 | contig 10195 bp, 5 predicted proteins | sample MGYA00516689_ERZ1032852 | MGnify/ENA primary metagenome ERZ1032852 (study PRJEB33719, sample SAMN04262499) | wastewater metagenome | biome: rural village; feature: composting latrine chamber; material: composting feces with ash | place: El Salvador | collected...
TGCCGACAGAAGGAAAGGGATTGAATGACCTGATCAAGGCCGTGCGGGAAGACGCCTATTGGAGCAATTCGCGATCGAGGCTGCGGGAGACAGAAGTGGTGCTCTCGCTGCCCAAATTCAAGACTACTTATAGCACGAAGTTAAACGACGTGCTTGCCAAAATGGGCATGGGGCTGGCTTTTACCAATAGTGCCGACTTCTCGGGGATGTCTGATCACGCTGCCAAGATTGATTTCGTGAAGCAAGACACGTACATCAGTACCGACGAAGTGGGAACCGAAGCGGCTGCCGTCACCACGGTGGGGATAATGTTCACCTCGATGCCCATCGAACCGGAAAGGGTGGTGTTCAACGCCAACCGGCCCTTCCTGTATCTTATCCAAGAAAATTCCACCGGCGCCATCCTTTTCATGGGTGCCGTGAAAAATTTCGATTAAACGGTTTCTGGTTGCCAAAACGAATAAGGGTTCGTCGCCTCTCGTTCCCCTACTTTCTCCGGGAAAATGGATCGGTAGGCAATTTTTTCCGATCTTGAACATCAAATCACCCAGCGACTTTCTTTCGCCGGGTGATTTTTTTGTTTCTGTTTTGTTGCATTTGGCTCAACCGGGAATTGAATTTTTATCACGTTGAGTTTCAGCAATGTTTGCCAAAATGGACAACTTCTTGTGTTGTTGATTATTGTAATAATCTTATATTTAGCTATATACAAAATGTTTTAGAAAACTTTGCACGATTGTTGATAAGATAATGAGGAAATCTTTTGTGTTTTCAGAAACTTTCCATAAAATTGCAAAACCAAAAACCTTCCTATAATGAATTGCGTTATAAGATTGGAAAACAAAAGTTCAATATTTAATTAACAACGTTGCTAATGAAAAAGAAAACGTACACCTTTGACGAAGCGTATAACGCCTCGCTGGATTATTTCCGCGGGGACGAGCTGGCGGCCAAAGTGTGGGTGAGCAAGTACGCCCTGAAAGACAGTCACGGGGATATCTTCGAGAAGACACCCGCGGACATGCACTGGAGGCTCGCGAAAGAGGTAGCCCGGATCGAGAAGAAGTATTCCAACCCTCTAAGCGAGAAAGAACTGTTCGACCTGTTCGATCAGTTCCGCTATATTATCCCGCAGGGGAGCCCCATGACAGGTATCGGCAACGATTACCAGGTGGCATCGCTGTCGAACTGCTTCGTGATCGGGATGGAAGGTGATGCCGACTCGTACGGCGCGATCATTCGTATCGATGAAGAGCAGGTGCAGCTGATGAAACGGCGCGGCGGGGTAGGGCACGACCTGTCGCACATCCGCCCCAAGGGGTCGCCCGTGAAGAACTCGGCGCTTACCTCTACCGGGCTGGTTCCCTTTATGGAGCGCTACTCTAATTCCACGCGCGAGGTAGCGCAAGATGGGCGCCGCGGCGCGCTTATGCTGAGCGTCTCCATCAAGCACCCCGATTCCGAGAACTTCATCGATGCCAAGCTGGAACAAGGCAAGGTGACCGGTGCCAATATCTCGGTGAAGATCGATGATGCCTTCATGGAGGCGGCTTCGGAAGGAAAACCCTACGTGCAGCAGTTCCCGATTGATGCCGACGAGCCGAAGTACGAGAAAACGATTGAAGCGAAGGAACTCTGGGACAAGATCGTGCACAACGCGTGGCGGTCGGCCGAGCCGGGTGTACTCTTCTGGGACACTATCATCCGCGAGTCGGTACCCGATTGTTACGCCGACCTTGGCTTCAAGACCGTGTCGACGAACCCGTGTGGCGAGATCCCGCTTTGCGCGTACGATAGCTGCCGCCTGCTGGCTATCAACCTCTACTCCTACGTGGTGAACCCGTTCAAGGAGGACGCGTATTTTGATTTCGAGCTTTTCGGTAAGCACGTGCAACTGGCACAGCGCATCATGGATGATATCGTGGACCTGGAGTCGGAGAAAATCGACATGATCCTCGAGAAAATTGATGCCGACCCCGAATCGGAAGAGGTGAAATCCTCGGAACGAAACCTGTGGAAAAAGATTCAACGGAAAACCATGCAAGGGCGCCGCACGGGAGTGGGAATCACTGCCGAAGGCGATATGTTGGCCGCGCTTGGAATCCGTTACGGTACCGACGAGGGAAATGATTTCTCGGAAAAAGTACACCGTGCCGTGGCGCTTAACGCGTACGCCTCTTCCGTGGAGATGGCAAGAGAGCGCGGTGCTTTCGAGATATTCGATGCCGAACGAGAGAAAAACAATCCCTTTATCCTTCGCCTGAAAGAGGCTGATCCCGAGTTATATAAAAACATGGTGAAATATGGTAGGCGCAATATTGCCCTCCTTACCATCGCGCCCACCGGTACTACCAGCCTGATGTCACAAACAACCTCCGGCATCGAGCCGGTCTTCCTACCGGTCTACACCCGTCGCCGCAAGGTGAACCCTAACGACAAGGACGTGAAGGTCGACTTCGTGGACGAGAATGGCGATTCGTGGGAAGAGTACGTGGTGTTCCACCATAAGTTCGTCACCTGGATGGAGGCCAACGGGCACTCCACTACCAAGAAATACAGCCCACAAGAGATTGATGAGCTGGTGGCCCAATCGCCCTACTACAAGGCGACCTCCAACGATGTGGACTGGCTGCAAAAAGTGAAGATGCAAGGACGGGTGCAGAAATGGGTGGACCACTCCATCAGCGTGACCATCAACTTGCCCGAGGACGTGAGCGAGGAGCTGGTGGGCGAACTCTACATGGAAGCGTGGAAGAGCGGTTGCAAGGGCTGTACCGTCTATCGCGACGGCTCACGTGCCGGCGTGCTTATTGCCAATGGTGATGGCAAGAAAAGCGACGAAGAGGAAAACGATTGCTTCGAATTGCCGCAGCTGGTTACCTCTCGCCCGGTGGAACTGGAGGCTGACGTGATCAAGTTCCAAAACAACAAGGAGAAATGGATTGCCTTTATCGGGTTGCTCAACGGAAGGCCCTACGAGATCTTTACCGGTCTCAATGATGAGGACGACGGAATCATGATTCCCAAGAGTGTGAACCACGGGAAGATCATCAAGGCGTACGACAACGACGGGCGCAAGCACTACGATTTCCAGTTCCAGAACCGTCGTGGCTACAAGGTCACGATCGAAGGCCTGGACGGCAAGTTTAATCCCGAGTTCTGGAACTACGCCAAGCTTATCTCCGGCGTGCTCCGTTACGGGATGCCCATCGATCAAGTAATCAAATTAGTATCTGGATTAGAACTCGACAGCGAGACCATCAATACCTGGAAGAACGGGGTGGAGCGGGCGTTGAAAAAATACCTGCCCAACGAGACCGAGGCTAAAGGGCAAAAATGTCCGGTTTGCAGCCAAGAGGCGTTGGTGTATGAAGAGGGATGCCTCAAGTGCCGCAACTGCGGTGCCTCCAAGTGCTAATCCCGGTGCCGGTATAGATAAACCATTGCCCCGGCTATGTCATTCATGCCGGTGCCCATTGGTAAAAAAACAGCGATGTCTTTTACGGTGTTGCTGTTTTTTTGGTGAATTAATACGATAAATAATAATAGGGGTAATAATTTGCTTGAAAACGGGAAACCAAGCGGTAGGGGGTGTACGTGCCAAGGATGCCGATGCCATTTTTGATATTCGTGTGAACTTGTACCGGTTCGGTAAACGGCCCGTGATCTTTGGCGCTCGCTGCCTTGCTACCCGAGATCACGTACTGGTATAAATCCTTCGAAATTTGAGCGATCTCGATAATGTATTCAACGGTCACCACTTCCTCGCCTTCTATTTTCTCCCCGTTGACGTAAGTGCCGGTGTACACGGTATCCTGAAACGAAAAATCGAACAAGATATCTTTCCCGTTTACCAAGAGGTCAGAAAAAAGATTGTCTGTCCTGCCCGAGCCTCCTTCATCTCCAAAAAGTTCTTCAAAAATAAAGTTGCCCCCGTCGATATTGTTTTTCAATAACTCGCTCAACTCTAGTTCGAGGGGAAAACTCCTCTTGAGTTCACCGTCGCTGTAATAATTTCGGGTGGCTTTTATGTAGTAATAATTTTCTTCATTGGCCGCGTCCGTCAGCTGTAGTTGTACCTGCATATCCCGGTACGTGGTTTTGAACACGGTGTTCGGGTAATTGGAGTCGCTATACTCCTCCTCTCTGATGGTAACCGTGGAGTCGTTCACCGCCACGTTGGGTGCCTTGGGAATCACCGAGTGGGTCTCGATCCGGTCGTACCCGTCAGCCACCGCGTCAATGGTTATCTCGTCTCCCGGCTGAGGAAAATAGCTTCCCTTGAACGTCCCGTTGGCAACGTGGACGAGTTGTTCTTTTAAATCGCCGTTTACAAACAGCGATACCGTTGCATTAGTGACAGGGGTAATCGGTTTTGATTCCCCAAGGACGAAACGGCTTTGGGAAAGGTGCACGGTAACGGCCGAGTCGGGCGTGAGCATGCTGTTCAGTACCAGCATCGGGTCGCTGATGTCGCCTTTGAACTCGATGTCTTTCTCGCAGGAAATAAAGGAAGCCGCGAGAATGGATAGCAGCAGGGTGTATATTGTTTGTTTCATTGTTTTAAAATTTAATCGTGTAACTCACCGACGGGATAATAGGGAAGAGGGTCGCTTGCCGCAGCACGCTGTTTGTTTTCCATTCCCCCGTTACCGGGTTATATGTACCTTCGTCCCACACGTAGACATAGAACGGGTTGAGGCGACTGTAAACATTGTAAATGCTGATGCTCCACGTGCGCTGGTTTCCCCGTTTGGTGATTTTGTGGAAATTCACGCCCAAGTCCAGTCGGTGATAATTGTTATACCTGAAATTATTCCGTCCTTCCACGTGTGGATGAGTTTCCATGTACGAGTAGGAGCCCGGAAAATAATACTGCTGTTGTTGGTAGTTGGGAGAATCTGCCGCGGCATATTCATGAAAGGCGAACGTGGCGGCATTCCCGGTACTAAAAACCCACGAGGCAGACACGTCGATCTTTTCCGAGAACCGGTGCGTGGCGGTCAGGCTCACGTCGTGCCTGCGGTCGTACTTCGCGGGGAACGATTTCCCGTGGTTGATGATATTGCCCGGCCGATCGAAGATCCGGTCGGATTTAGCCCACGTGTACCCGATCCACCCGGTGGTGTTGCCAAACGAGCGTTGGGCCAGGAACTCCACGCCATAGGCAATGCCTCGCCCCATGCTCACCTTCTCTTCCCAGTTCGTGGAAGCACCCATGAACGACGCGCCGTCCTTGTACTCGAGCAGGTTATCCATGGTCTTGTAATAGCCCTCCACCGAGAAGTCGGCCACGTCTTTCAGGGAATAGAACGCCCCAACCGAGTACTGGTGCGACTTCATCGGCTTTATCCTGGTGGTGGCCGGCACCCACAGGTCGGTGGGCATGCTAATGGTGTTATTCGAGAGCATGTGAATGTACTGGCTCATGGTGGCATACCCGGCTTTCAGCGACAGGTTGTCGGTAAGCAGCACACGTAATCCGGCACGCGGCTGCAATGAAAAATAATGGCTGTTCTGCACGTGGAACGACGAGAAGTGTAATCCTAAATTTACTTTCAATACCCTCCCCAGCGAGATGTTATCTTCCAGGTAGGTAGCTGTTTCGTGCGCGAACACCTTGGGGCTCCCGGCTACCGTATCGATATTTTGGTCGGTCTGCCCCGAATCGGTGTATTTCAACGAGGTCACGTCGGGCGTGAACGTGTGGTAAGTGTACGAGGTACCGAACTTGATGTCGTGGTTCACGTTCGGCGTGAAGTCAAACTCGCTTTTCAGGGTCCAGTCCTGTATCCCTGAATGATAGGTAAGCCGCGACTCCTCGTGGGTTTGGGGTTGCCCCGGAGCAGACAGGTCTCGTGAAATGCTCTCGTAGCCCGTGCCCAAGGCCGACCGGTAACGAGTGAACGAGGCAGTGGTATTCATGAAAAGTTTGTTATTCACGATACGGTTCCATCGGAGGGCAGCAATGGCGTTGCCCCAGTCCCAATCGAGTTTCGTGTGATCTTCTGTTTCAAAATTCCCGCCGTACGTGTACCCGTCCTTTGCTTTCAGGTAAATCGCGTCATCGCCGAAATAAGTACTCAGGTATAACTTGTCTTTGTCTGTCAGCTTATGGGTGAACTTCGCGTTCACGTCGTAGAAGTAATAACCCGCGTTCCCCACGCTCCCGTCCTCGTTTCTTTGCGCGTATTTGATAATCGGTTGTGCCAAGATATCGAGGTACGTTCTTCGCAGCGACACGTTGAACGTGGTCCGCTCTTTTATGATAGGCCCTTCCAGTTGTAGCTTGGAGGATATCAGCCCGATACTTGCCGTGCCTCGCACCTTTTTATCGTCGCCATCCTTCATCCGCACGTCCACCACCGAAGAGAGGCGGCCACCGAACCGCGCGGGAAAACTACCCTTGTAGAGCGTCACGTTTTTCAGCGCGTCGCTGTTGAACACCGAGAAGAAGCCCAGCATGTGGTTCACGTTGTACAGCGGCACCCCGTCCAGCAGGAGCAGGTTCTCGTCCGGTCCTCCTCCCCGCACGTAGAGCCCTGCCGAACCTTCGGTTCCTGACTGCACGCCCGGCAGCAGTTGCAGTGCCTTTATCAAGTCGTTCTCGCCGAACAGGGTAGGGATGTTCTTTATCTGGGTGATTGGTACTTCCACCGCGCTCATCTGCGAGCCCGTGACGCCCATCTCCGAGCGGTGCCCGATCACCGTCACTTCCTCCAGCATGTTATCCTGATCCAGGCGGATATTCAATACCGTGTCGCCTTGCAAGTGGAAATTCCGGTTCTCCGTCCGGTACCCGATATACGAGTAAGCGAGTGATACCTCGCCGGCAGGAAGCGTGAGCGAGTAATACCCGAAGTTGTTAGTCGTGGCTCCTTTTTTCGCGTTCGAATCAAAAATGGTAGCGGAGATAAGGCTCTCGCCGTTTGCCTTGTCGGTAACGTAGCCGCTGATGGTATAGTGTTGTGCAATAGCCGTGTGTGCACCCATGAACACCAGCAGCAGGCAAAGTGTGGTTTGTTTCTTCATGAAAATCATTTTCAGCAATGTTTATGTCGAGTTCTTTTTTTGAATCCCTCCTTTTTTGTCGATGTGTTAGACCATTTGCTTGTAAGATGCAAAGCTAACAAAAACACTGCATGCCGATTGGTTAATTTATCGAAAAATGAGGAAACCTGTTTACTTTTCATGTTTTAACGCGGTGAATCGATATAAACCAAACACGCCATATAGTTGTTGTATCTTGTTACATCCTACTCGTGGTCGCTTCAGCAACGTGGGATAGCGTGCGTTGCGTACATTCGACGGGTGCTGATTCTCGTGTAACGAGATTTTATGTCTAAAAGGATTTAGTATGTCACAGCTTCATAACCGTGTTTCCAACAGGGAACTCAAAGAGCGGATGCTCCAGGAAACCGAGCCCCGCGTCACCATATCGTTCTATAAATACTTCTCGATTGCCGAGCCGAGGCAGTTTCGGGATGACCTCTATATTCAATTTGATGCCATGAAGGTGTTTGGCCGCGTTTATATTGCCAAGGAAGGGATTAACGGGCAAATCTCCGTGCCCGAAAGCAATGTGGGTGCTTTTCGTTCTATCTTGTACGGTGCCGACCCGGCACTGGACGGTATCCGGCTGAACGTGGCGGTAGACGACGATGGCAAGTCGTTCTGGGTACTGCGGATGAAAGTGCGCGACAAGGTGGTTGCTGATGGTATCGATGACCCGTCATTCGACCCTTCCAAGACGGGAAAATACCTTACCGCACGCGAGTACAACGAGATTACTGAACAACCCGGCACCATCGTGGTGGATATGCGTAACCACTACGAGTACGAGGTAGGGCATTTTGAAAACGCGATAGAAGTCCCTTCCGACACGTTCCGGGAGCAGCTGCCCATGGCGGTGGAGATGTTCGAGGAGCATAAGGATAAGAACATCGTGATGTATTGCACGGGCGGCATTCGCTGCGAGAAGGCAAGCGCCTACATGCTTCACAACGGGTTCAAGAACGTGTACCACGTGGAAGGAGGGATTATCGAATACGCCCGGAAAGCACGGGAAGAGAATCTCCCCATGAAGTTTATCGGCAAGAACTTCGTGTTCGACGAACGACTGGGAGAACGTATCTCGGACGAGGTGATTGCTCGTTGCCACCAGTGCGGTGCACCCTGCGACACGCACACAAACTGCAAGAACGAGGGGTGCCACCTCCTGTTTATCCAGTGCGATAAATGTGCCGCCGAGATGAACGGCTGCTGCTCCGACAATTGCAAGCATGTGTCTCTACTGCCCGAGGAAGAACGCGCGAAGTCGCGGAAAGGCATTGACCGCGGGCAGATGATTTTCAATAAATCAAGAAACCATCCGTTGCGTCGTGTACGACAGGTTTCGAGATAAATCGATTTATTTCCGTTCTATTTCCCGAAGGTTCTCCATCTTCTTTTTGGCCAAGAACCCGTAAATGTCTTCGAGGTGTTTGGTAACTTTCCGGTTGCCGAACTCGTACACTTTCTTCACCAACCCGTTTAGAAAATCGCGGTCGTGCGAAACAACGATTAGCGTCCCGTCGAAATCGGCGAGTGCCTGTTTCAGGATATCTTTTGTTTTCAGGTCGAGGTGATTGGTCGGCTCGTCCAAAATAAGCAGGTTCACCGGTTCGAGGAGTAATTTTATCATCGCCAAGCGTGTACGCTCGCCGCCCGAGAGCACCTTCACCTTCTTGTCGATATCTTCTCGCCCGAACATGAAAGCGCCCAAGATATCCCGGATTTTCGTGCGAATATCGCCCACGGCAATATCGTCGATGGTCTGGAAAACGGTCAATTCCTCGTCCAACAGCGATGCCTGGTTTTGCGCGAAATAGCCTATTTTCACGTTATGGCCCAACTGCAAGTTCCCGCCGAAGCCGGTTTCACCCATGATGCATTTCACGAGCGTGGATTTCCCTTCCCCGTTACGGCCGACGAAAGCCACTTTCTCTCCCCGCTCGATGGTAAAATTTACCTCGCTGAAAATCAGTTTGTCATCATACGACTTGCTGACGTTTTCCGCGATGATGGGGTAACTCCCCGACCGCGGGGCCGGGGGAAACCGCAGTTTCAACGCGGAGCTGTCTACCTCGTCCACTTCCACCAGTTCCAGTTTCTCCAGCATTTTCACCCGCGACTGCACCTGCAATGTCTTGGAATAGGTGCCTTTAAATCGCTCGATAAACTCCTTGGTTTCGGCAATCATTTTCTGCTGGTCGTTGTACTGCTTTTGTTGTTGCTCTCGCCGTTCTTCCCGTAACTCGAGGTAATGCGAGTAGGTAGCCTTGTAGTCGTAAATACGCCCCATGGTCACCTCGATGGTGCGGTTGGTAATGTTGTCCACGAACGCGCGGTCGTGTGAAATAACCACTACCGCTTTCGCGCTGTTGATAAGGAAATTCTCGAACCACTCCACGGAATCGATATCGAGGTGGTTGGTCGGCTCGTCGAGCAAGATAAGGTCGGGGTCCTGAAGAAGAATTTTTGCCAGTTCTACCCGCATACGCCACCCGCCGCTGAACTCCGACGTCATCCGGTTGAAATCGCTACGTGCGAATCCCAATCCTACAAGTGTCTTTTCCACGGCCGCGTCGTAATTAACCTCTTCTATGCCGTAAAATTTCTCGCTTAACGAAGCCACTTGCTCGATGAGCTGCATGTACTCGTCCGATTCATAATCGGTACGTATGGTAAGCTCGTTGTTGATACGTTCAATCTCCTCTTCCAACTCTTTAACGCATGAAAAAGCCCGCGCGGTTTCCTCGAATACGGTACGGTCGTCCTCCGTCATCAGGTGTTGCGGGAGGTAGGCAACCGTGAAATCCTTGGGCGTGGAAACCCTCCCCCTGGTCGGCTCCCTTACCCCGGCCAGAATTTTCAGTAACGTGGATTTTCCCGCGCCGTTTTTACCCATCAGGGCAACGCGATCCTTGGGATTTATTGCAAAAGAAACATCCGAGAACAGGGTGGTTCCCCCGAGCTCCACGGCTAACCCGTCAACCAATACCATATCTTGTTTTATTTTTCAGGCTGCAAAGATACGTTTTGAAATCCGGTTGAGGAAATTACTGTTTTTTGAAAGAAAATCATTTTAACTGTAAGTCGGTGATTCCAGCTAAAAATGTTTTCCGGAAATCGTCACGTTCGAAAATGAGTCGTT
>ERZ1032852.420-NODE-420-length-10168-cov-5.597745_pt1 | contig 10168 bp, 8 predicted proteins | sample MGYA00516689_ERZ1032852 | MGnify/ENA primary metagenome ERZ1032852 (study PRJEB33719, sample SAMN04262499) | wastewater metagenome | biome: rural village; feature: composting latrine chamber; material: composting feces with ash | place: El Salvador | collected...
GAAATGATTGGCACCATGGTTTTGGTGCTTATGGGTTGTGGAGCAGCGGTATTTGCCGGTGCGGGTCAACCATTTGATTCAGTGGGAACACTGGGCGTTGCGTTTGCATTTGGGCTTTCAGTAGTTGCAATGGTTTATGCTATCGGCAATATCTCGGGCAGCCATATCAATCCCGCAATCACACTTGGTGTATTGCTATCGGGAAGAATGAGCGGAAAAGATGCAGCTATGTATATGATTTTCCAGGTGATTGGTGCTGTTATCGGTTCTTCAATTCTTTGGTTCCTTGCCAAAGATTCGGGTTCAACAACCACACTGACAGGTGCAAACGGCTTTGCTGACGGTGCCATGGCTACAGCTTTTGTGGCTGAAACGGTATTTACCTTTATATTTGTATTGGTAGTATTGGGCGTTACTGCTAAAAATGGCAACAGCAAATTTGCAGGTTTGGCTATCGGACTTACACTGGTATTGGTTCACATCGTAGCTATTCCAATTACAGGTACATCTGTGAATCCTGCAAGAAGTATCGGCCCTGCTATTTTCCAGGGTGGTGCTGCACTTTCACAATTATGGCTCTTCATTGTTGCTCCTTTCCTGGGTGCTGCTATAGCTGCAGGTGTCTGGAAAGGTATCACTGTTGAGAATGAAGCATAAGAAAAGGAATATTGAGAAAACCACTATTATTCGACAATAATGATTTGGAAAAGGAATCGGTAATCAACACCGGTTCCTTTTTTATTGACTGTTTTCTTGATAAAAACTAGAGAATTAAGATATTAAACGCATTTTTATAAACTTATTTGTGGTTTCATTGTTTACATATTGCACAAATTTACTACTTTTGTGCAGTTTTTAATCAGACAAACAAAAATTCAATATGAGTTACAATCTATTAAAAGGTAAAAGAGGCATTATTTTTGGTGCATTAAACGACATGTCTATAGCATGGAAAGTGGCCGAAAGAGCTGTTGAAGAGGGTGCAACAATCACCTTGTCTAACACCCCGGTGGCTGTTCGCATGGGCGACACTGCCAAGCTGGGCGAAAAGCTGAATGCAGAGATATTGCCAGCTGATGCCACTAACGTAGAAGACCTGGAGATGGTTTTCGAAAAATCGATGGAGATACTGGGTGGCAAGATCGACTTTGTATTACACTCTATCGGTATGTCTCCAAACGTTCGTAAGAAACGTACTTACGATGACCTGGACTATAATATGTTTAACAAGACACTGGATATCTCTGCATTATCATTCCACAAAATGCTACACGTAGCAAGAAAGATGGATGCTATTGAAAGAGGCGGATCTGTTGTTGCGCTAACTTATGTGGCTGCTCAACGTGTATTCTATGGTTATAATGATATGTCGGATGCGAAAGCACTTCTGGAATCAATCACACGAAGCTTCGGTTATATATATGGTCGCGACAGAGGTGTGCGTATCAACACTATTTCTCAATCGCCCACATTAACTACTGCCGGTAGCGGCGTGAAAGGAATGCATGAGCTGCTTGACTTCTCTGAGCGTATGTCGCCCATTGGCAACGCTGATGCTGATGACTGTGCAGACTATTGTATCACTCTATTCTCTGACCTGACACGCAAGGTGACTATGCAGAATCTGTACAATGATGGTGGATTCTCAAGCATGGGTATGAGTCTGAAGGCAATGAGCCAATATACAGGTGGTGATATTGAAGAAGGAAGCGAATACGAAGATGATTAAATTATAGATCGACAATATAGTACGAACTAATTAGTTAAAGTAGCTCAGATATGATTTATCTAAGCTACTTTTTTTGTATTTTCGTATTTGTTATAAAATAGCGCAGTTATGTTAATAAAGATATACCCTGAAAATCCTAACCCCAGAGAACTGGAAAAAGTAGTGGAGGTGTTGCAAAACGGGGGGATAATTATTTATCCGACCGACACTCTATATGGTATAGGATGTGATGCTCTGAATGTTCGTGCTGTTGAACGAATATGCGAAATTAAAGGAATTAATCCTCTGAAGAGTAACCTCTCCATCATTTGTAGTGATATGAGTGATGTGAGCGAATATGCCAGAATGAGCACTCCCATATTCAAGCTGATGAGACGCAACTTGCCGGGGCCGTTCACTTTTATTCTGCCAACTACATCTGAATTGCCCCGCATTTATAAGAATCGAAAGACAGTGGGAATACGTATTCCCGACAACAATATCAGTCGTGAGATTGTAAAACTTCTGGGCAACCCCATAATGACCACATCTATTCATGATGAGAGTGATGAAATTGAATACACCACAGACCCTGAGTTGATTCATGAGAAATGGGGTGAAACTGTGGATATCGTTGTTGATGGCGGTTTTGGTGGCGCCGTGGGATCAACAGTGATTGATTGCTCCGAAGAGGTGCCTGAGATTATCAGACACGGTTCCGGGGAGCTGGTGGAATAAATAATTATAGTCCGAACTGCTCTTCTACGTTATCAAGAATTGCAAACAATTCATCTTTGGTATTGGCGCGCAACATTGCAATCCTTGTATTCCTGAAGTCGGGAATCCCTTTAAAAATTGGGGATGCTGCAAGATGACGACGATTGTGAAGAATGCCTCTGCGCTCATCGATACGGTTTATACTTTCTTCTATTTGCTTCTTTAGAACATTGAGATACCAGCTGAAAGATTCGGCAAGGAGTTCTTCTCCTGTTTCTAAATAGTGCTTAATCTCACTAAATATCCAGGGACGACCAAAGCTGGCACGACCAACCATTATGGCGTCAACGCCGGTTTCTTCGAAACGTCTGCGGGCAACTTCTCCTGAATCAATATCACCATTGCCAATAATGGGAATGTGCATCCGGGGATTGTTCTTCACATCACCAATCAGTGTCCAGTCAGCTTCGCCTTTATATTGCTGCGCGCGGGTGCGACCATGAATAGTTAATGCAGCTACTCCGCAATCCTGAATCTGCTCAGCCAGATCAACTATAATTTTGGAGCTGTCGTCCCAGCCCAGGCGAGTTTTAAGAGTAACGGGGGTTTTTACTGCTTTGACTACCTGTTCTGTTATTTCCAACAATAGCTCAGGCGTTTTCAAAATACCTGACCCGGCACCTCGTCCTGCTACTTTTTTGGCAGGACAACCAAAATTGAGATCTATCAGGTCAGGGTTGGCTTCTTCACATATTTGTGCTGCCTCTACCATAGAGTCGGGATCGTTGCCATAAATCTGAATAGCTACGGGGCGCTCTTCATCAACGATGGTTAGTTTTTCTTTTGTTGATTTGACGTGACGAATAAGTGCGTCACTTGACACAAATTCTGTGTAAACCATGTCGGCACCGTGTTGCTTGCAAAGCAGACGGAAGCCAACATCGGTAACATCCTCCATTGGAGCAAGAAATACAGGATTATCCTGAAACTCTAAATGGGCTATCTTCATTTTGCAGTAATAAGCTTCTTACAATAATTTTTCTTTCCACTCTTCCTCTTCGAAGCCTACCAGCACAAAGTTGTCACTCACAACTATGGGTCGTTTCACCAACATACCATTTTCTGAAAGCAGCTTTATCATCTCTTCGTCGGATGCGGTTTTAATTACTTCCTTAAGATTGTTTTGACGATAGACTTGACCTGAGGTGTTGAAGAACCTTTGTGTTGGCAGTCCGCTGCGTGGAATCCATTCAGAGAGTTCAGCTACACTGGGGTTATCTTCAACAATATGGCGAGAGGTAACCTCCACACCGTTTTCCTGTAGCCATTTGGCTGCTTTTCGGCATGTGCCACATTTGGGGTATTGTATAAACAAGGGGTTCATTATAGTTCTATTTTTATATTGCTCATTCTTAAAGGTTCTACCTTTGATGAAGGTACTGCAGCACGAAGTGTCAACTGATTGCCAATTGACATGCTGTTGAGCTTTTGTGAATGGACTGTCCACTCGTTAAGCGGCTGCAGGCTGTAGTTAATATTTTTCTCATACCCGTTATATAGTTTAATAACAAGCTGGTTTTGTCCTTTCTTCAGAGGCAGCAACAGGATTTCTTTTTGCTCTTTGATACGCTCAGGCGAAAGGTGTGCTGTGATATACTCGCCATTGAGCATTATATATGCACCATTGCCGACCTCCAGCTCTACTGCGATAGTCTGATCTTTTGCTGATGTAATTTCCTGCAACAGAATAATGCTGCCACGAGGCACAACGGGGTCGCTATAGGCTTGACCGTAATTGAAGTCATTGACAACTTTAAAGCGGGTTGCTTCATCATTTGTATTAACAGGGAAGACACCCTCTTCCTCAACAGCACCAAATACTCCACGACCCGGTTTACGATAAAGACTACCCCAGGTCACGCTGCCGGGCTGCAACTTAACTATCTTTGAATTGCCAGCAGCCAGAGTTACTTGCTGTTCAGCATTGTTACTTTGCAATAACAAGGTTTTGCCCAATTCACTATCAGTAAAGTAGAGAGTGGGTGAGGAATTGCCGCGATTGGACCTGAGGTTCCACTCGTAACTGATAAGTGATTTGTAACCTGCGTAGTAATTGAGACTGGAGTGCGCAAACAGTTCACGTGCATTTTGCGAAGTTAGTTCTCGTTTGGCAACTATTTTTGCAGGTATCACCTCGAAACCCTCTTTGAAAGCAACTTTGAGAACAGTGTAGTCGTAGTCGCTATTGTTTTGTGGTATATCAATAACATAGTCACCACCATTACGTTTGCTATCCATAAAGGAGAGTTCTTTATCGACAGCAATCTGTTTTACTTCTTTAATTTTGCCAGTGAGACCATTAAGTGCAATGCGGCCTCCTGCATATTCATTCTTCACAAATAGATACAGCGCACCATCTTTGGTAGTGATGTCTCCCCACTCAAATGTGTAGTCCAAAGGGTTGCCTTGTGTTGCATATATGGCTTCGCTATTTGCGTGTACCCAGTTACCGATAGTGCGAAACACATCGCTCTCAAACTCCACTACAGAACCATCGCCGCGTGGTCCGATATTGAGGAGGTAGTTACCACCACGTCCAATAACCTGAATAAGGCTGGCTATCTTTTCGTTCACCTTGGTTTGCAGGTCTCCTCTTTCCTGCCATGAGCGATAGCCCCATGTCTCATCAAAGATGGAAGCAGCTGTCTGCCACGGAAGATCCATTTTATAGTCGGGATATTCATTATCTGCCATCACGGCAAAATCTACGTAGTCATTGCCAAGTCGCCCGCTAATCATACAGCTTGGCTGCAAGCGGTTGACCAACTCATAAAGACCCTTGCTTTGATCTAAGGTAAGCGAACCCATATCAAACCAAATTTCGGAGATGGGTCCGTAGTTGGTCATAATCTCCTCAACCTGTTTGAGATTAAACTTGTAGTGTTCATCGGTGAGTGGGTCGGCATTGTGACTGGATATGGGATAGGCGTGTGGATAATGCCAGTCGATAAGTGAATAATAGACAGCAAAACCAATACCGCCTCGATTACAAGCGTCTGCAAGTTCTTTCATCAGGTCGCGACCGTAGGGAGTGGCATCTACAATATTAAAATCTGTATATTGCGAATGATACATACAAAATCCGTCATGATGTTTTGAAGTTATCACGATAGATTTCATACCGGCATCCTTAGCGAGAGTTACCACTTCGTCAGCATTCCATTTTTCAGGATTAAATCGTCCGGCAGTATTGCCATACCAATCACTAAATATGCCTGCAAAAGATTGGATTTGTTCGCTGTACCCTCGCTCTACAGGTTTTCCTTCATACCCTCCGCCATATTCAGAATATAGTCCGAAATGAATAAACATGGAAAACTTTTGATCCAGCCACTCTTGTGAGGGTTTTTGCTGTCCCAATACCAGGGAAGCGAGCAACAAGGATAAAACTAAAAATCTAATTCTCATTCTGTTATATCTTTATTTATATCTCATCCACTTTATCATCTCCTTGATGGAGGGTTTTTTACCATACATAAGAATACCTACCCGATATACCTTGGCTGCAAAGTAAGAAATAAACATGAAGGTACCATAAAGCAATCCAAGAGAAAGTATTTTCTCCCACCATGGCACCCCAAACGGGATACGTACCATCATCACGATAGGTGACGTGAAAGGTATAAGGGATGCCCAAAAGGCTAATGGCCCGTCGGGATTAGTAGCGCTTTGTGTTCCAACTAAAAAGGCAAAGATAATTATAAGTGTTACAGGAAGCATAAACTGCTGAGTATCCTCATCACTGTCAACAGCGGAGGCAAACATAGCAAAAAGAGAGGCATAAAGTACATAACCTCCAATAAAGAAGAGTACAAAATAGATTATAATCTCAAACCAGTTAATGCTGCTGATAGCAGCCATAACCTCATTTACCATGCTTGAGTCAACAGCACCACCGGCCATCATATCGGCCGTGGCATCGGGCGCAGCGATAAATAATGACATCAGTGCAAACAGTCCGCTACCCAATGCTGTCCATATAAACAGCTGTGTGATACCTACCAACCCTACACCTATAATTTTACCGACAAGCATTGTGACCGGTTTTACTGAGGATATCATCACTTCTATTATACGACTCTTTTTCTCTTCCAGCACACTTTGCATCACCATGCTGCCATACATTAGGATAAACATATAGACAAGCATTGTGAATACCAGGCCTACAATGGTGGCAACAACAGCGGATGATTCCTCTGCTTCTCCGTCGCTACTCATTCGCATGGTTTTAAGTGAAATATTTGTTTTGGATTCTAGCGCTGTGCGCACCTTACCAATTGTTTCCTGATTTACATCATCTGAATGAGACAGTTCTTCAAGTCGCTGGTAAATCACTTTGTCAACCAAAACATCTTCAATCATTGAGAGCAGATCGACCGGAATCTGCTTTTCAGACAGAATGGAAGCCCTGCCGGGGTTCTCCTTAAGATTGTCTGTAATCTGAAGAATGGCATAAAGGTCTTTTCCCAGTCTGCCATGTGCTTCGTCGCCTCCACCCTCTTCAATTATCTCAAAATGGTAAAGGCTTGTGGACTTGAACTCAGGAGCATAAATCCCTGTATAATCTATGATGGCAATGTTCTGCTCGCTGCTCTTATTAATACCGGCAAGTAGAACCGGAACAAAGATGAACCCCACCATTAAAAACGGCATCAACAAAGTGAGAATAATAAATGACTTTTTGCGTACGCGCGTCGTGTATTCCCGTTGTATTACTAAATTCAGATTTTTCATTTTGGCAATAAGTTATTCTGTTACCGTTTTAATAAACACATCATTCATAGTGGGTATCTCCTCATCGTAGCTAACTACTTCGAAACGATCGAAAAAGAGTGCAGCCAATTCATTGTTTGGAATATCATCCAGCTTCTTTACACTAATGTCTGTGTATTCGTGGAAAGGACTGACAGACAGTAATTCAAAAGAAGGATGTTCAAAATTGAAACCTTCGCCAATAATTCTAAATCGAAAGATATCAGGGCGGAACTCTTTGCGTATATCATATACTTTTCCCTGCAACACCACCTCTGACTTGTTAATAAGAGCAATGTTATCGCATAGTTCTTCTACCGAACCCATGTTGTGGGTAGAGAGGATTATAGTTTTACCCTCATCTTTTAGTCGCAGTATTTCATTCTTAACCAACTCTGTATTTACCGGGTCAAAACCACTGAATGGCTCATCAAATATCAACAAGTCGGGATTATGAATGACAGTGGAAATAAACTGCACTTTCTGCTGCATACCTTTTGAGAGTTCTTCCACTTTGCGATTGTACCAGCTGTCAATTTCGAAACGTTTAAACCATTTCATCAACTCATGATGAGCATCTTTCTTAGACAGTCCGCGAAGTTGTGCCAAATACATGGCCTGCTCCCCAACCTTCATTTTACGATATAGCCCTCGTTCTTCCGGCAGATAGCCTATATTAAAGACATCCTCACTCTTTGTGGCGCGACCATCGAGAAGCACCTCTCCGCTATCAGGTGCGGTAATACGCGTGATAATTCGTATCAAGGTGGTTTTGCCGGCACCGTTTGGCCCAAGCAGTCCGAAAATTGTTCCTTTGGGCACATCGATACTCACTTTATTCAACGCTAAGTGGTTGGAATATTGTTTTACGACGTCAATTGTTTTTAAATGCATCTGTTATTTGTTATTCGGTTGAATTAAAATCTTAATACTATTCGCTCGCCAAGACTTTTGGCAAGTGCTATTTTAAATTCCTGCAACTGCTTCAACTCTGCCATCAGTTCAATCTGACGATCATGCTCTGCTACTGCCATTGCCTTCCTCACCTCTTTAATCTTCTGCATCACATAAGCATTTTTCAGTTCACCAATGGCTCTCACCAAACGGCGATCCAATGAATTTCTCTCACGCAACCGTGAGGTCTTGTCATCCTCCTTTTCTCCAATAGCTTTTGCGTGAATTTTGCTCAGTTGATATTTATCGCTTATTAAATCTGTTGCAAGCCTGCTTACTTCGGGGTCCATATGAGACACAAAGTACTTGTCACTGTCAAACGAGCCTTCGTCTATTTTTTTGCAGGCTTCTTCATAAACACGCTGATACAGCTCATTTGTGAAAAAAGTATCTCCTCCAAAAATAAAACGGTCGTCAGCCAGACTCATCCTAATGGCATCCACCACAGGAGGCCCGTCTTCGTACATAACCTCCACTTCCTGGTTTTTCCCATTAATCTTCCTTATCTCCGACTTGTATTCCACATAAACCGGCACAGAAGCATATCTGACTATATATCTTATCAGTTCACGTTCATAAAACTCGTAAGGGTTTTTTGAGACCGCTCGTCGCTTACCACTTACAGATGCATCCTGCATAGCAGGTTGAGAAACCACAACACGATTATCATTGCCGTCTTTCTTCAGACGATCTTTGATACGCTCATAGTTCTTTATTCTTACTTTGCGTACTGCTTCAATAATAACTTCCTCACGAGTGTCGAACAGAATTGCAGTATCTTTTATATAAACTGAACGTTTTATTGTATCAGGAACTAAAGAGATACTTTCAACAATATTTGTTATCAGACCTGCACGCTTTATTGGGTCACTTCCTGCTTCATCCAGCAGTAGTTCAGTTTTAAAACGAATAAAGTCCTGTTCATTCTCCTCAATAAAGCGATTAAACTGCTCTGCATTTTGCTTACGTGCGAATGAGTCGGGGTCTTCACCATCGGGCAGAAGCACAACCCGTACATTCATGCCCTGCTCAAGAAGCAGGTCTATTCCCCGCAAGGCTGCTTTAATACCTGCGGCATCTCCATCATACAAAACTGTGATGTTTTCAGAGAAGCGGCGTATCATTCTTATCTGACCGTGTGTGAGTGCCGTACCTGAAGAAGAAACTACATTCTCAACACCTGCCTGATGCATGGATATAACATCAGTATAACCCTCAACAAGGAAGCATTTATCTGCCTTTACTATAGCACCTTTGGCGAAAAAGAGCCCATACAACTCCCTGCTCTTGGAGTAAACTTCACTCTCGGGCGAGTTTACATATTTGGCCAGTTTGTCTGACTTCTTCAGAATACGCCCGCCAAAAGCAACCACTTTACCTGAGATGGTATGCACAGGAAACATCACTCTTCCCCTGAACCGATCCGTCAACGGACGCCCGTCTTCACCACCTGTGGAAAGTCCTGTTTTAATAAGATACTCTCTTTGGTATCCATTCTTCTGCGCTTCTTCCGAAAAGGCGCTCCACTCATCCAGACCGTAGCCAAGCTGAAACTTACGTATGGTGTCTTCTCTAAAGCCCCGTTCTTTAAAGTAGCTCAAGCCCACCGCCTTCCCTTCGGGATTTTCAAGCAGGGTTTTTACAAAATAATCACGGGCATATTCATTGAGAATAAACATACTCTCACGATCGTCCTGTGCCTGTCGTTCCTCATTGGTCAACTCTTTCTCAACAACTTGGATATTATATTTCCTTGCAAGAAATTTGAGTGCCTCCGGGTAGGACATTTGTTCATGCTTCATTACAAAATGAACAGGTGTACCACCTTCACCGCATGCAAAACATTTACAAATGTTCTTGGCAGGGGAAACATAAAATGAGGGAGTGCGATCGTCATGAAATGGGCATAAACCTACAAAGTTTGATCACCACCGAGCAGATGATGGACGCCTATGCCAGCGTCGGCATGCCGGTGGG
>ERZ1032852.421-NODE-421-length-10148-cov-6.045576_pt1 | contig 10148 bp, 10 predicted proteins | sample MGYA00516689_ERZ1032852 | MGnify/ENA primary metagenome ERZ1032852 (study PRJEB33719, sample SAMN04262499) | wastewater metagenome | biome: rural village; feature: composting latrine chamber; material: composting feces with ash | place: El Salvador | collected...
ACAGTAAATAATGGGAACTAACAACAACAATCAACATTCGAACCGTAATTACGGCAACGAAAACAATGAGAGACACTCTAATCCAAACCGAAACTATAATACGGAGGGCAGAGGAAACCGTGATGGTGGGAATCGTGAAGGTGGAAATTATCAGCGCTCGCCACAGCGTGATTATCAAAGCAACCCATCAGGGCAAAGAAAGAGACGCCCGAGAGTGGGAGACAGAACTTCGTCAGGCGGAAGCGGATATCAGCAGAGAGGCGGCGAGAGACAAGGCTCTTATGGTGGCGGCGAGAGACAAGGTTCTTACGGCGGGGGACATCAAGGTGGTCAATATGGAAGACCAAGACCTCCTTATGGAAGCCAGTCGGGTCCAAAGAAAACCCTAAAGAAAAAAAAACCGTTCAAACAAATTAAGTATAAAGAAAATGCAGATCCAAATGCTCCAATCCGCTTGAACAAATATATGGCAAATGCCGGAGTATGTTCGCGTCGCGAAGCTGATGAGCATATAGCTGCAGGATTGGTAAAGGTGAACGATGTGGTGATTACCGAACTTGGAACCAAGATTACACGTGCCGACGAAGTGAAATTCAACAATAAAGTGGTGACCCTCGAAAGCAAAGTGTATGTATTACTCAACAAACCAAAAGGATTTGTGACTACAACCGATGACCCCGAGAATCGCAAAACTGTGATGGATCTTGTGAGATCGGCATGTACAGAGAGAATATATCCCGTGGGACGTTTGGACAGAGGCACCACAGGTGTACTTCTGCTAACCAACGATGGCGACCTCGCTTCAAAGCTGACACACCCCAAATATGAAAAGAGAAAAATCTATCAGGTGTGGCTCGACAAACCGGTAGCAATGGAACATATGCAGGCAATTGCCGACGGCATTGAGCTTGAAGATGGCGAAATCCATGCAGATGCAATAAGCTATGTTACTGAAGAGGACTTGTCGCAAGTGGGAATCGAAATTCACTCGGGAAGAAACAGAATCGTGAGAAGAATTTTCGAAAGTCTAGGATATAAAGTTTACAAACTCGACAGAGTTTACTTTGCAGGTCTGACCAAGAAAAAGCTTTCTCGCGGAAAATGGAGATACCTCACCGAGCAAGAAGTAAACATGCTGAGAATGGGCGCTTTTGACTAACCGGTCAAAAGCTTCCGAATAGCAATATCGTTGTATATACTTATATATAACAACAAGACAATTCAGAGTAAAACAATTTTATTAAAGAATATATACCTCAAAATCATACATGGAATTTGAGGCAGATTAATTATGAAACGAACAAAGATTTCAGAAGCTTTACAGCTTAAGAGTTTTGGAGAAGAAATAAACTTAAAGGGATGGGTGCGCACACGTCGCGGTAACAAAAATGTGAGCTTTGTAGCACTAAATGATGGTTCGACCATTAATAACATACAAATAGTAATAGACGTTGCCCAATTTGGTGAGGAGTACCTAAAGCCCATCACCACAGGTGCATGCCTCAATGTAACAGGTACATTGGTAGAGTCGCAGGGCAAAGGACAAACCGTGGAGGTACAGGCAAAGGAAGTTGAAATATACGGAACTGCCGACCCGCTTACATACCCATTGCAGAAAAAAGGACACACCCTTGAGTTCCTGCGCGAAATAGCATATCTGCGTCCGCGCACCAATACATTCGGAGCTATATTCCGCATGCGTCACCATATGTCGTATGCCATTCACAAGTTTTTCAACGACCGTGGCTTCTTCTACTTCCACACACCGCTCATCACCGGCTCGGATGCCGAAGGAGCAGGCTCGATGTTTGAAGTTACCACCCTCGACCACCACAACCCGCCACGTAAAGAGGATGGAACTGTGGACTACTCGAAAGACTTTTTTGGCAAAAAGACAAACCTCACCGTATCAGGACAGCTGGAAGGTGAACTTGGAGCTATGGCTCTGGGGGCAATATATACGTTTGGTCCCACGTTCCGTGCCGAAAACTCCAATACACCGCGCCACCTGGCAGAGTTTTGGATGATTGAGCCCGAAGTTGCATTTGCCGACAACGACGACAATATGGACCTGGCGGAAGACTTCCTCAAATATCTTGTTCAGTATGCACTTGACAATTGCATGGAGGATATCGAGTTTCTCAACAAAATGTATGACAACGAACTGATTGACCGCCTAAAATTTGTGGTTGACAACGACTTCATCAGACTCACCTACACCGATGGTGTGAAGATTTTGGAAGAGTCGGGCGAGAAGTTCGAATTCCCGGTTTATTGGGGAGCCGACCTGCAATCGGAACACGAACGCTACTTAGTGGAGAAACATTTCAAGTGTCCCGTTATTCTGACAGACTATCCAAAGGAAATCAAATCGTTTTACATGAAGCAAAACGAAGACAAAAAAACAGTTCGTGCAATGGACGTTCTTTTCCCAAAAATTGGAGAAATCATTGGAGGTTCGGAACGAGAAACCGACTACGACCTACTTATGCAGCGAGTTGAAGAGATGGAAATGGACGTGAACCCAATCTGGTGGTACATCGACATTCGCAAGTTTGGAACAGCGCCACACTCAGGATTTGGACTCGGCTTTGAGCGGCTAATGCTCTTTGTGACCGGTATGACCAACATCAGAGACGTTATTCCATTCCCAAGAACTCCCAACCACGCTGATTTTTAATTTATCAAACTAAAAAACTACTATTACATTTGTTTATAAAAACATCAATGAAAAATATTCGTAACTTTTGTATCATTGCTCATATCGATCACGGTAAGAGTACATTGGCTGACCGCCTTCTTGAGTTTACCGGAACTGTTGACAAAAAAAACCTGGCCACAAGCCGGGTGTTAGACAGCATGGACCTGGAAGTGGAACGCGGAATCACCATCAAGAGTACCGCCGTGCAAATGGACTATGACTATGGTGGAGAAAAGTATACACTAAATCTGATTGACACTCCCGGACACGTTGACTTCTCTTATGAGGTGTCGCGTTCCATTGCAGCCTGCGAAGGTGCGCTATTGATTGTCGATGCCGCTCAGGGTATTCAGGCACAAACCATTTCAAACGTCTATATGGCAATTGAGAACGACTTGGAGATTATCCCCATTCTCAATAAAATTGACCTGGAAAGCGCAATGCCCGAAGAGGTAGAAGATCAGATTATAGATCTGCTCGGTTGTGAGCGTTCAGATATTATTCGCGCAAGCGGAAAGACCGGCGTGGGTGTCGAAGAAATACTAGCCGGTATCATCGCAAGAGTACCCGCTCCAAGCGGTGACCCCGAAGCACCTCTTCAGGCTCTTATTTTCGACTCAGTGTTTAATGCCTTCCGAGGCATCATTGCCTATTTCAAAATCGAAAATGGTAGTATGTCCAAAGGCGACCTTGTGAAGTTTGTCAACACAGGCAAAGAGTATGAAGCCGATGAGATTGGTATTCTAAGACTGGGCATGGAGCCACGCCAAACAGTTCAATGTGGCGATGTGGGCTATATCATTTCGGGAATTAAAACCTCGAAAGAGGTGAAAGTGGGGGATACTATCACGCATGTGAAGAATCCTTGCGAAAGCGCCATCGACGGTTTTGAAGAAGTGAAGCCAATGGTCTTTGCCGGAGTGTACCCCATAGATGCCGAAGATTTCGAAAATCTTCGCGCCTCGTTAGAGAAGCTTCAGCTCAACGACGCATCACTTACTTTCCAGCCAGAATCGTCGGCAGCACTTGGTTTTGGATTCCGTTGCGGTTTCCTGGGACTGCTCCACATGGAGATTGTGCAGGAAAGACTTGAGCGCGAGTTCAATATGGATGTGATAACCACCGTCCCCAACGTTTCGTATAGGGTTTACGACAAGAAGCACAACATGTCAGTGGTTGATAATCCCGCAGGATTGCCCGACCCAGCGCTGATCGAATATATCGAAGAGCCTTTTATCCGCTCATCAATAATCACTAGCACCGACTATATCGGTCCCATTATGACCCTTTGCCTCGGCAAGCGAGGAGTGCTCATCAAGCAGGATTACATTTCGGGAGACCGTGTGGACATCACCTTCGACCTTCCGCTGGGTGAAATCGTTATTGACTTCTACGACAAGCTCAAAAGCATTTCGCGCGGATACGCTTCGTTCGATTATCACATGCACGACTATCGTGCCTCAAAGTTGGTGAAACTTGACATCCTGCTCAATGGCGAAACCGTTGACGCACTTTCAACCCTTACCCACGTGGATAATGCGCAGTCATTTGGCCGCCGTATGTGTGAGAAACTTAAAGAGTTGATACCTCGTCAGCAGTTCGATATTGCTATCCAGGCAGCCATCGGAGCCAAGATTATTGCACGCGAAACGGTGAAAGCCGTGCGCAAGGACGTAACAGCAAAATGTTATGGTGGTGATATCTCGCGAAAACGTAAACTACTCGAAAAGCAAAAGGAGGGAAAGAAGCGAATGAAGCAAATCGGTAGCGTAGAGGTTCCGCAAACGGCTTTCCTTGCTGTGCTGAAACTAGACTAACTACTTTTTAAAAACCAAAGCTATATGAAAACAAAATTTTTATTTATCGTCTTTTTCCTTATTGGAAGCCTGGCAGCAGCACATGCACAGTATGTGGACAGCAAGCCAATCAGTGAACTGGATGCCGATTATGTAATAATCTGGTCAGACTCGGGTCCGATACTTTCGAGCAAGATCACCGTAAGGATTGACTACGGGCAGGGTGGGCGAGTGCCTCAAATCACAGACGACCGTCGCCGCGTTGTTTCTTTCAACGGTATGATTGCCGCCATCAACATGATGAGCAAAAACGGCTACGAACTCGACAGAATTGTGCGTGACCCAAAGAACGACACCGACTATTATTATATGAAGCGTCGGGATGTGCAGTCCACAGTGAGCTACTCATCTCCTGTCGGAACTGTCGATTATGATGCAGATACTCACAGCAGATAATCTACTGAGATTTCAGAACAATTTAAAAACGAGGAAAGTCAACCAATGACCTTCCCCGTTTTCTTTTTGAATAATTATCTATGATTAATTATGTGATATATAACCTTTTTGAGTGATTGGCTATGAATAATTGTGATTGTTGATACCATTTAGAGGTAGATGTTTCCGTGTATTATTTTGTATTGGTGTTTTTGCGCAGAGTATGAGGGGGTGATAACAGTGCATTATAGATCATGATTTAACAAATCAAAAGTTACTTTATTTAACGTTGCCTGAATAGGTTCAACTTATTGCATATCTTTGCGCACAAATAATCTAACAAACAACAAACAACTATCACCGTCATGAGAAAACTATTTATTACACTAATCATCATTGGCTGTGCATCATTCAGCATATCGGCACAGTTACACGGGTATCCTTTTTGGGGGCGGCACATGGGGAGGTATTGATGCCAAGGCAAGCCCTACAACAATTGAGAACTTCAAAGAGTACGACGCTAATTTCACATCAAGCTTTATGCTGGGGTACCGATTTCGTTTACATCACTACGATATGCCGGCCTTTCTTGATTTGGATGCAATGGTGGGACTAAAGAACTGGAAGTCCCAATATGGTTCGCGATATAATTATGGAGACAATTCGGGAAATGATAATCAAGTAATTTACGGGAGTAGTGCTAACTCTAATTATGTTTACACAGCCATTGGTGCTACTGCTAATTACTATGTTTATAACAAGCTTAGTGTGGGAGCGGGTATAGAGCCAACCATATGGGTGGCAAAAATGGGAGAAGACAACTCAAAAACCTTTGACATGCCTCTGGTTGCTAAGATTGGTTACGATTTCAAGTTTCTTGAACTGGGGTTTACCTACAAACATAGTTTTATCAACTCTGTGAAAACACCTTATTTAGATTCGGGACGTTTTAACGATTTGCAGTTATCTGTTTGGATTCCATTTTAATTCTCTGTAATGAATAAACTTATTTTAGGAGCACTATCTTTGGTGCTCCTGTATGCTTGTACTGTGGATTATCCCGTTGATGATTTGTCTGACGGTATTGCAAAGCAGATTATTGTAAATGGATATTTGATTGCCGAACAGCCTGTTGCCATTCATCTGTACCGGCACACCGGTGGGAAAGATGGCAAAGTGTCGGGACTGACACAAGCGCATGTACTGCTGAAAGAAGACGGGCAAATCTTGTTTGACGATATTTGTGACGACTCTATTTTTACACTTGAACATCAACCACGTACAGGAGCAAAGTATGAAATAGAAGTTGCCGCCACGGGCTATGAAACCGTAAAAGCTACGACCTCCATTCCGCACCCCATTGTGTGTGAAGCCGATTTCACAGCCGGTGAAAATGATTACTCCAGGAGTGACGATTTGGTTACCCTAAACAAGTTCAGCTACAATTCTTTAGCCAATCCTGCTTTGTGGATTATCTCTCAAATGATTTCGGAGGAGGATGAAGTGGAGCAGTATAATGAAATTTATGTGGACAATGTGTTTGTTGACAAAACCAACAGCTTTGGCGGCATGGGAGCACCCAACGAGGTGGTGGGCGGAATGTATCATGAGGGTTATCTGAGGGTAAAGAGCAAGTATGTGCAGCACTTGACGGAACTGATATTCACACCCACTCATGCCATCTATTGGGGTGATGAGGGTATGTCGTCACCACAAAACCGTATTCGTGTTGAGCTGGTTGCAGCCGGTCCCGAGTTTGACAAATACAACAAGAGCCTCTACGAACAGAAATCGATGATTGTTTATGACGAGGATATCTCTTCCATATTTTATCAACCCAAAAGCGTGTATAGCAATATAGAAAATGGCGCGGGAATATTTGCCGGCATTAGCAAAACCGTTTTTGTGTTTGACTATCCTGTTTACAAAAATAACTATCCATGGAACGACTGATAATTAGTTTGCTTGCCCTGTGTGGTTTTGCGCTCTTTGCGCAGCAAAACATTAATGAAGCAGATTCGCTTTTCGATGATAATATACTCCTTGATGAAGTGGTGGTGAATGCACCACAAAAGAGTATCCATAGTCGGGGATTGGGCAATATGCGTATCAATAGCAATATGTTGCAGGTGTCGCCTCTGTTCTTTGGTGAGCGGGATGTGATAAAGACTTTGCAGTTTCTGCCCGGCGTGTCGGCAGGGATGGAGGGGTCGTCGCAACTAAATATTCGTGGTGGTACCAACGACCAGACGCTATATCTGATGGACGGTGTGCCGGTGTATAATCAAAACCACACGTTTGGACTTTTCTCTATCTTTAATGCTGATGCCGTAAACACTGTCGATTTGTATAAGGGAGGTATTCCCGCTTCGTATGGCGACAGGCTTTCGGGTGTAGTGTCGGTTGAGCTGAAAGAGGGTGATACAAAAACAGTATCACCCACAAGACGGTGCTGGAGCCAAGACTGAAAGTCAATACCTTCGTTGACGACAAAAACAAGCTGATGATTGCCTACGACCGCATGTCGCAACCTATTCACACCATCAACGAGGTGGACTACAATTCGAAATCGGACTACTGGATTCCGTTTCATGGCGAGATTCTTCCATATTCCGATCAGCTGTCGGCAGGTTGGAAAAACTATACCAAGCCGTGGTTTAGCTTTTCGGTTGAGGTTTATCACAAGCGTATGCAAAACCTGTTGTTCATCCAGGATGTGGAGTACTTTATCGACTACAACACCGACTATTTGCAAGGCAGCGGTACTTCAAAAGGTTTGGAGCTGATGGCAGAATATTCGAGGAACAGGCTCACTGCGTGGGCTTCCTACACCTTGTCGAAGACAAACCGCACTTTCGACGGAAAGTCTATCCCTTTCAAATATGACTCGCCGCATGATGTGTCGTTATTTGCAAGCTACGTTGTGAGCAACAAGGCGAAGGTAAAACACTCCGTATCGGCACAGGTGCAGTTCAAAAACGGATACCCCTACACTTTATCGCCCGGTTCATGTCCCGGCATGGGACTCCCAACGCTGCCAAGCGGCTATGGGTGGGACGACAACTATGGCTCGGTTGACTTTTTGCCCGACTCGCCAAATGGTCGCCTGAAGAATTATTTTCGTACCGACCTAAATTACACTGTCGATAGGAAAATGAACAAGGGAAGACTCATATGGCAGTTTTCACTGCTAAACACCACCAACAATAAAAACCCGTTTGCGGTTTACAAAAAGGACGATAAGTACAAAGCTTTTGTGCTAATCCCGATGATGCCGTCGGTATCGGTGAGGAGAACATGGTGATGGCAAATTAAGAGAGTTTTCCAGAAATAAGTTTGTTGGATTCAGCTTATTTTATCATCTTTACATAATAATAAGCAAAACTATAAATAGATTAGTGCTTATCCGCACATATAAAATAATACCCATGCAACAACTTGTTACAATTAAAACCTTTACCTATCCCCATGAAGCATATATTATCAGAGGGAAATTAGAATCTGAGGGTATCTATACTTTCCTTAGAGATGAGATGACGGTGCAGGTGCATAACTTCTACTCCAATGCAATTGGGGGTGTGAAGCTGCAGGTGCCGTCGGAAGATGTGGAGCGGGCTTTAGCTATTCTTGATGAACAAAATGAGGAGCCTGAGAGGGTTGTGCTCTTATCTAAAGAAGAAGTTAGCGCAACGGATACTTGTCCTTTCTGTCATTCCGAAAACATAAGCACTAAGAAAAAAGCCAACTGGCTAACGCTAATCCCTTATCTGGTTGTTGGGTTTATATTTCCAATATATAAGAAAACTCATGTCTGCTTTGATTGCAGGAAGGAGTGGAGGGTGAGGTGAAAAAATAATACCATAGAAATATGAATAGCGAAATACTTATATATCAAAATCAGTCGGGCGACATCAAAATAGATGTGAGGCTTGAAGAAGAAACTGTGTGGCTGACGCAGGCACAGATGGGACAACTATTTGGAAAGGATAAACGCACTATTAGTGAGCACATTGGTAATGTGTTTAAAGAGGGTGAGTTGGACTCTGTTTCAGTTGTCCGGAATTTCCGGACAACTGCCGCAGATGGTAAAAACTATGATACTAACCAATACCTTCGTTATATGTTTAAATAGTGATTGAACGCTATTTAAATACTATTTAATGAAATTCAATTAATCACAATCAAAAGACATTAAGCAAAAAATATAATATAATGCGAAGTTTCGGAAGCGACAACAATTCGGGGGTGCACCCCCGAATACTGCAAACGATTATAGATGCCAATCGGGATCATGCGCTTGCATATGGAGATGACAGGTGGACTGAGGGAGCGAAGGGTGCCCTCAGACAATTGATTGAACTGGATGATGTGGAGCCCTTTTTTGTGTTCAACGGTACGGGGGCCAATATTGTAGCCCTACAGGCTTGTGTGCGGCCGTTTAATTCTATCGTTTGTGCATCTACTGCCCACATTGCGGTGGACGAGTGTGGTGCACCTACGCTATTCAGTGGCGCGTCGCTAAAAGAGATTGGCACACCCGATGGTAAGTTGACGCCTCAGCTGGCGATGTCTCAGTTGACGGGATTTGATTTTGAGCACCATTCGCAACCCAAGGTGATTGCCGTTTCTCAAACTACTGAGTTGGGGACTGCCTATTCGCCGCAGGAGCTGAAGGCGCTGGCCGATTTGGCACACGAGTATGATATGTATCTCTTTGTTGACGGTACGCGAATTGCTAATGCGTGCGCTTACCATAATGTGTCGCTCAAGGAAATGATAGTTGATACGGGAGTTGATATATTCACTTTTGGCGGCACCAAGAATGGGTTGATGATGGGCGAAGCGGTTGTGCCTTTGCGCCGTGAGCTGGCCGAGAATATGAAATATATCCGCAAGCAGTCGTCTCAGCTTTACTCAAAGATGCGCTATATGTCAGCTCAGTTTATTCCTTATTTATCAGAGGGAATTTGGCTTGACAATGCACGGTGGTCGAACCTAAAAGCGCAACATTTGGCAGATGCTATGCAAAAGGCCGGTGTGGAGTTGACACAACAGGTTCAGTCGAATTCGATTTTCTTTAAAATGGATAAAGACAGAGTTGACAAACTCAGAGAAGATTATTTCTTCTATGCCTGGGATGAAGCTGCGGATGAGTATCGGCTGGTGTGCTCGTGGGATACAACTGATGAGGATATTGAGCAGTTTGTAAAGCATTT
>ERZ1032852.422-NODE-422-length-10143-cov-5.917030_pt1 | contig 10143 bp, 5 predicted proteins | sample MGYA00516689_ERZ1032852 | MGnify/ENA primary metagenome ERZ1032852 (study PRJEB33719, sample SAMN04262499) | wastewater metagenome | biome: rural village; feature: composting latrine chamber; material: composting feces with ash | place: El Salvador | collected...
CTTAACGCCGATGGTACTTGGTTGGTAACGACCTGGGAGAGTAGGAAGTCGCCAGACTGGAATATTCTTAGGTAGCTCAATGGTGGAGCAACCGGCTGTTAACCGGTAGGTTGTGGGTTCGAGTCCCACCCTGAGAGCCAGAAATGCCGGGGTGGCGGAACTGGCAGACGCACAGGACTTAAAATCCTGCGACCCTTAAAGTCGTACCGGTTCGATTCCGGTCCTCGGCACCAATTTAGGTTGGAGAAACAAGGGTCAAAAGAAGACACAGCGCGGGATGGAGCAGTCTGGTAGCTCGTCGGGCTCATAACCCGGAGGTCGTAGGTTCAAATCCTGCTCCCGCAACCATAATTTACTCCGTAGGACTAAGTTCCGGAGTGCCAGTTTGGTACAACCATTATTTACTCCGTAGGACTAAGTTCCGGAGTGCCAGTCAGGTTCAGCCACACCCGACAAAACAACATGGCGGCGTAGCTCAGTTGGCTAGAGCATACGGTTCATACCCGTAGTGTCAGCGGTTCAAATCCGTTCGCCGCTACCATAAAACCTATAGAATCAAACAAATAATCAAGGCCCTATGGTCAAGCGGTTAAGACACCGCCCTTTCACGGCGGTAACCCGGGTTCGAGTCCCGGTAGGGTCACCACTATCAATTCACAATTCAAAATTCACAATGCACAGTTTGGAAAAGATTCAAGATCGTATGACCAGAAAGATTGACCCAGATAATTGTGAACTGTGAACTGTAAATTGTGAATTAGAATCAGGGCGCATAGCTCAGTTGGGAGAGCACCTGCCTTACAAGCAGGGGGTCACAGGTTCGAGCCCTGTTGTGCCCACCATAAATCTTAATTCACAAATCACAATGCATAATTCACAATGAAAAAGACCTATGAGAATGACTAAAATAATTGAGAATTGTGATCTGTGAACTAAGAATTATACTACCATGGCCTGGTAGTTCAGTTGGTTAGAATGCCAGCCTGTCACGCTGGAGGTCGAGGGTTCGAGTCCCTTCCAGGTCGCCAATTAATCACATTAACAAAGAAGTAAAGACTAGGAATACCGCTATCACGCTGGCCGGCTTCGTAAACCAAATCAAAGATTTGGACTGCGCGGCATCGGACCTACAACGCAATCAAGATTGCTGTTAGGTCTCGAGAGGTCGAGGGTTCGAGTCCCTTCCAGGTCGCCAACCTATATTTCTGTCGAAGTATAGGCGTAGACATCCTTCGGGAGTGTCTTGTAAGACCATTTATACACTTCACGATCAAAATACATAATTTGCAATTATAAGAAGAATAATAATTGTGAACTGGGAATCGTGACCTGTGAATTAAAAACTGCTGGTGTAGCTCAATTGGTAGAGCAACTGACTTGTAATCAGTAGGTTGGGGGTTCAAGTCCTCTCACCAGCTCCAAAGTCCGTACATAGGGCACATAAGGAGGAGTTCCCGAGTTGGCCAAAGGGGACGGACTGTAAATCCGTTAGCTACGCTTTCACTGGTTCAAATCCAGTCTCCTCCACCATTTTAATTTAAACTATAGGCATGCGGGAGTGGCTCAGTGGTAGAGCATCGCCTTGCCAAGGCGAGGGTCGCGAGTTCGAATCTCGTCTTCCGCTCCAAGAATACGGCGGCATAGCCAAGTGGTAAGGCAGAGGTCTGCAACACCTTCACCCCCAGTTCAAATCTGGGTGTCGCCTCCATAATGAAATCCTTCTGTTAATTCAGAAGGATTTTTTTGAAATCAACATAACTTTAAGGATGAGATATCATGATTAACCCATTTGTTCCAAGCAAGATGATCGATGTAGCCGTAATAAGCAATGAGGCTCCTTCTGGGGTATTTCGTGCAATGGAGATGCTGGGTATAAATACAATTCCAACAATTGAGGCCCATAGTCTACAGAAGCCAGTGGCAAATCATCCTGATATGGTCCTAACGCCAATGCCTGACGGCAGTCTTTTAGCAGCACCATCGGTACTGGACTACTACAGGGATAAGCTGGAGGACTACGGTATAAAAGTCCTAAGAGGTGATTCGGTATTAATGAAAGCATATCCAAAGGATGTTCCTTATAATGTTGCATTCCTAAGAGATACGCTCATACACAGGCTTGATGTGACAGATCCTTTCATACTAAAGTATGCAGACAAATTCAAGATCAGAAGGCTAAACACCAAGCAAGGCTATACAAAGTGTTCCCTGGCAATAGTGGATGATAATAGTGGCATTACCTCTGATAGGGGGATATATAAACTACTGACCGAAGCAGGATTTGATATCCTTCTAGTAAATCAAGGATACATAGACCTTCCAGGTATGGATTACGGGTTTATCGGTGGTGCAACAGGACTGATTTCTCCAGATAGGATGGTTATAACTGGGGTGCTGGATTTGCATCCTGACAAGGATAGAATAGAAGAATTCCTTACTGCCAAGGGAATAGACCTGATTTGCCTGACAAGGGAGCCAGCTGTGGATGTAGGAACGATCATTGGTCTATGTGGCAGGAATGGATGATTACATTGACTGGCTAGCTTTTAAAAGTTGGTGATTAATGTTATTATAATAAATATAGATAATATCAGGGAGGGAAATCATGGGAAATGATATAGTAAAACCATCAATACTGCCTGGATTTATGGAATTGAATCCTGGAGACCAGATTCTGTTTAACAGGATGATGGATACAATCAGGAGAAACTATGAAAAATTCGGTTTTCTGCCAATTGACACACCAGTGATCGAGAAATCAGAGGTGCTTTTGGCAAAGGGTGGAGGAGAAACTGAAAAACAGATTTACAAGGTTGTAAAAGGAAGCACTGACATGTCCATGAGATTTGATTTGACTGTACCATTGGCAAGATACGTTGCTCAGCATTATTCTGAGTTAAACTTTCCATACAGAAGGTATCACATTGGCAAGGTCTACAGGGGAGAGAGGAATCAAAAGGGCCGATTTAGAGAATTCTATCAGGCTGATATAGATATAATCGGAAATGGGAAGCTTGACATCATAAATGATGCTGAGATACCAAGTGTTATTTATTCAACCTTTAGGGATTTGGGCTTCGAAGATTTCACCATCAAGATCAACAATAGAAAAATCCTTTCAGGATTCTTCAGTTCAATAGAAATAGATGATGCACATCTTGTATTGAGAACCGTTGACAAGCTGGAAAAGATCGGCATGAAGAAGGTGGAGGAAGAGCTTGAAGCTAATGGTTTGTCACAGGACCAAATCCACAGCATCAAGAGGTTTATCCAAATTGAGGGAAGTAATGATGAAATAATAGATGCCTTAAGTGAAATGAGAATTGATAACGATCTGTTTAAGGAAGGTCTAGATGAAATAGAAACTGTTGTCAAGTATTTGAGATTATATGAGGTCCCAGAATCTAATTTTGCAATTGATCTTACAATTGCAAGGGGGCTGGATTACTATACAGGCACAGTTTATGAAACCTTGCTTGATGAATATCCATCAATTGGGAGTGTATGCTCAGGCGGAAGATATGACAACCTGGCTACCTACTACACCAAACAGCAGCTGCCAGGTGTTGGAATATCAATTGGCCTGACCAGACTGTTCTACCAGCTAATGGAAGCTGGGATAATCAACACTCAGGAAAGCTCTCTCACAAAGGTTCTAGTTATCCCCATGGAGGGATACATGGACGAGTCAATAAAGCTTGCAGCTGCATTGAGAAAAGAGGACATCTTCACACAAATATATCTCGAAGAGACTAAACTTGGCAAGAAATTCAACTATGCAGATAAAATGGGGATCCCTTTTGTCATAGTAATAGGTGAAGAAGAGAAAAAAACCGGAGAGTATACACTGAGGGACATGAAGTCTGGTCAACAGACCAAGTATGACTTGAACAGCTTGATTGAGGTTTTAAAGTAGTACATTTGTGGTATATACAATAATAGCTTGACAAGCTTGGTCAAAATTGTTAAAATTTATCTAATTAAAAATCAAAGGTGTAGATGGGAAGAGTAAGTTGATTTCAATTGTCAGAGAGAGAAAACCCAGGCTGAAAGTTTTCTTCAAGTGGATTGACCTAAAACCACCCCGGAGCCGTACCTGAAAAGGTAACCGCCACAAGGCGTTATTTTAAATGAGTATAAATTAGGGTGGAACCACGGTCTTTCGTCCCTACAGAAATGTAGGTATGAAAGACCTTATTTTTTTAAGGAGGGAAAATTATGATTAAGATTACTTTACCTGATGGTTCAGTAAGAGAGTACGAAGATGGTGTAAAGGTGTATGATGTAACGGCTGATATTTCAGAAGGTCTTGCAAGGGTTGCCATGGGAGCAGTGGTAAATGGCAAGATACTGGGAATGCAGGAGACAATCGGCGAGGATTCAGATTTTAGGGTAGTTAAATTCGAAGATCCTGAAGGCAAGAAGATATTTTGGCATACTTCCGCCCATATAATGGCTCATGCGGTTCAAAATCTTTTCCCAGATGTTAAGTTTGCCATTGGACCAGCCATTGAGAATGGATTCTATTACGACTTTGATACAGAGCACAGATTTACACCAGAGGACCTTGAGAGGATTGAAGAGGAAATGAAGAGTGTAGCCAAGGAAGGCCACGTTCTCGAGAGATTTGAAATGCCTAGGAATGAAGCATTGGATTATTTCAAGGAAAAAGGAGAAGAGTACAAGGTGGATTTGATTGAGAATCTACCAGAGGATGAAATCATTTCTTTCTACCAGCTTGGAGAATTCACTGACCTTTGTGCTGGACCTCACCTTTACGATACAAGGAAGGTCAAGGCAATCAAACTTATGAGCATTGCTGGAGCATACTGGAGAGGTGACGAAAACAACAAGATGCTTCAAAGGATCTATGGTACAACCTATGAAAAGAAGAAAGACCTTGAAGAATACCTTAATAGACTTGAAGAGGCAAAAAAGAGAGACCACAGGAAACTAGGCAAGGAGCTGGACCTGTTCAGCATGCAGGAAGAAGGACCTGGATTCCCATTCTTCCATCCAAAGGGAATGGTAATCAGAAATATTCTTGAAAACTTTTGGAGGGATGAACATACAAAAAGGGGATATGGTGAAATAAAGACACCTCTGATCCTTAATGAGCAACTATGGCATCAGTCAGGTCATTGGGACCACTACAAGGAGAACATGTATTTCACATCCATAGATGAGGGTGCCTATGCAATAAAGCCCATGAATTGCCCTGGGTCGATACTTGTATACAAATCAAAGATGTACAGCTACAGGGACCTTCCATTGAGATGGGGAGAGCTGGGGCTAGTTCACCGCCACGAACTTTCAGGAGCATTACATGGCCTTATGAGGGTAAGAAGCTTTACTCAGGATGATGCCCACCTGTATATGCTACCTTCACAGGTCAAGGATGAACTTAAAAAGACTATAGATCTTGCAGACTACATCTACGATGTATTCGGATTCAAGTACAATATTGAACTGTCAACCAGACCTGAAAATTCAATGGGAACTGAAGAGCAATGGAATCTTGCCACTGAAAGCTTAAGAGAGGCACTGGAGGAAAAGGAGATTCCATTCAAGATAAACGAAGGTGACGGTGCATTCTATGGCCCTAAGATAGACTTTCACCTTGAGGATGCAATTGGAAGGACATGGCAGTGTGGAACTATACAGCTGGACTTCCAGATGCCGGAGAGGTTTGACCTGACATATGTGGACCAGGACAATGAGAAGAAGAGACCTGTAATGGTTCACAGAACAATACTTGGAAGCATGGAAAGATTTATGGGGATTCTTATTGAGCACTTTGCAGGGAAATTCCCCGTTTGGATTGCACCTGTTCAAGCTACTGTTCTACCAATATCAGACAAGTTCAATGATTATGCCAAAGAGGTGGCAAAACAACTGGAGGCCAAGGGTATCCGTGTTGAGGTTGATGAAAGAGCTGAAAAGATTGGATACAAAATTCGAGAGGCACAGATGCAAAAGCTGCCTTATATGCTGATAGTAGGAGAAAAGGAAGTTGAGGACAGGCTAGTATCAGTAAGAAAGAGGGATCAGGGCGATATGGGTCAGATGGGAATTGAAGCCTTCATCGAACAGATAATGGAAGAGATTGAAAGCAAAGCCAAATAGACCGGAGGTTAGGGATGGATTTTAAGGACACTATTAGGAAGCTAGAGCCTGAGATAATAAAATCAATACAAGATGCCATCAGGATAAAGTCAGTAGAGGAGGAGCCACTTCAAGGTATGCCCTTTGGCAGTGGCCCCTACCAGGCTTTGGATTTTATGCTGAAGCTAGGGGAAAGCATGGGGTTTGAAACCAAAAATCTTGACGGGTATGCCGGTCACATAGATTTTGGTGAAGGAGATGAAACCGTTGGCATCCTGGCCCATGTGGATGTAGTACCAGAAGGAGACGGTTGGACATATCCACCCTATGGTGGAGAAATACACAATGGGAAAATATACGGTAGAGGTACCATGGATGACAAGGGCCCTGCAGTAATTGCACTTTATGCCATGAAGGCATTGGCAGACAGCGGTGTTAAGCCAGGTAGGAAGATCAGGCTGATTCTCGGGGCAAACGAGGAGAGCAGATGGGAGTGTATGGACCATTATTTCAAGAATGAAGAGCCACCAACCATGGCATTTACTCCTGACGCAGATTTTCCTGTGATCCATGGCGAGAAGGGAATAACAGGCTTTGACCTTAAGTTCCCATACAAGGGTACAAAAGGCTGTGATGTCACCCTTAATGACATTAAGGGAGGAAACGCACCCAATATGGTACCAGATAAGGCCTGGGCCAATCTTTCTGTTAAAGACAAGAACCTTTTCCGCTCTCAGTTCAATGACTACATGAAGGACAAAAGTATTTCCATCGACCTTGAGGAAGGGGATAAAGGATTCAAGGTAACGGCACTAGGTAAATCTGCCCATGGAAGTACTCCTGCAAAAGGGGAGAATGCCATCAGCTACTTGATGGATTTTCTGGGATTTGTTTATTCAGGGCAATGTCCTGTTTGCAGGTTCATAGATTTCTACAATGAGAGAATTGCCTTTAAGCACAATGGTGAAGGAATAGGCTGCGCCCTTGAAGATGATCTTTCAGGGAAACTGGATTTCAACCCTGGGCTAATCAGCTACGATGGCAACCACATCAAGTTATCTGTCAATGTAAGGTATCCTATCAGCAGTTCTGCTGATGAAGTTTTTGCTGGAATCAGAGAAAACATCAAGGACACTCCCATTGAGCTTGTGGAAGGAGCATTGGATTCCAGACCCTTGTATGTAGCAAAAGACAATGAGCTGGTGGAGACCTTGATGAAGGTCTACAGGGAGCAAACCGGGGACTTGGATTCTGAACCCATAACGATTGGAGGGGGAACCTATGCACGAGCCATGAAGAACGCAGTGGCTTTTGGACCGGTATTCCCTGGACAAGAAGAGTTGGCACATCAAAAGGATGAACACATCACAATTGAGAATGTAGTAAAGCTTACTGAGATTTATTCACATGCACTTTATGAACTCGTGCAACAATAATGTTTGACAAACACGTAATGATGACATATAACTTGAGTTTAGCGCCAAAACACAAAAAATAGAGCCTGTGTCCCTTGTAAATAGAGGGACACAGGCTTTTTAACACTGTCATAAAGTTGTAGTACTACAGGTCATTTCTTGGTCTTGGCTATTATATTTTTGACATCACCTAGTGTCATGAACCTTCTTGAGAAATCTATGTCTGTTGCTTTACCTAAATCATCAACAATCTCGTTGTAATGATCAAACATGTAATAGTTCTTGTCAACATAGGTCCCAGTCATCTCCTTCATTGTGTCAACTAAGGTTCGGACCGAGTGTTTGCCTTTTGTTTCCAGTTGTAGCAGCCTAAGGATTAACAGAGAGACAAAGCAGGTCAGGAAATGGGCTTCAATGTGCTCTCTTGTGGAGACGTGAACAGGTCTTGTCTTTAACTCACTTTTTGTGATTTTGAATGTTTCCTCTATCTTCCAAAGATTTCTGTAAGCATCAAGTATCTTCTCGTTTGGCATATTCAGCTCGCTTGTCACTATCACGTAATACCCATCATATTTTTCTTCCTCAGATATTTTTGAACTGTCAATAAAGTGATATTCCGATAGTTCATAGACCTCTCCTGTCTCCACATCGCAAGGGGTAGAGAGGATATACTTCTTAGCTCCCTTTTCAGGAAGTTTACCAGTCTTGCTTCCTAGAATTAGCTTCCTGGCCTTCTCAACAGCCTTTTCCCGTTCATATTTGGCTCTTTTGGCATAATCAGGGCTGTAGAAAGCCACCTGCTTCTGCTCAATGGGAACCTGGACCCTTTTGCCTTTATCATTTTCAACCCATATCTTAGTGGAAACCACACGGGACTTTATCCTGAAACCATCCTCAGATGAAACATATCCCTCATCAGAAATCACGTACTCCTTAAGTTCTGCATTGGCCCCTCTAACAGTCTGGGAATAGATGTATCCATTCTTGTGTATGATGTTGTAGGCAATATTCTCACCAGTGTTAAGTCCCTTGTCAGCCACAACAATCACACGGCCAAGATTGTAATCATCCTTTAAGTCATCCAAAACAGGCATCAGGGTGGTGCAATCATTGGTGTTTCCCTCAAACAATCGGTAAGTGATGGGCAATCCGTTGTTATCCATCAAAAGCCCCATCTGGACTATTGGATTGGTCCTATTCTCCTTGGAAACACCCTTTTTCCTGAAATCATCAGATTCATTTATCTCAAAGTAGTAATTGGTAACATCGTAATAGACATTGCTTGTATCTCTGCCATAATGCATTCTCACCATTTCATGAAGATGAAGGAGCAGATCATCCTTAAAAGCATAGAAATGATCAAGAGCCTTGTACACATGGTCCAAACTGAACTTGAAGTCCAGAAAATATCTGTCCATGGATTCAAAAGAAGACTTCTTGGAACAAGGAATCAGCACCCTGGAATAGACCAGCATCTGAAAAATATTGTTCAGAGAATATTTGAGATCAAGGTTTCTTTGCCTGTTGATGAAGAACTTCCCAATATCCAACTTATGGTAAAAATGACTAAGTACAGCAAAACCAACATTTTTCCTTAGCACACTGCTTGAATCAATAGTATCAGTCGATGAAAAGCTAAAACTCAAAGGGATGGCATTATCCTTAGCTTCAAGAGTCATTTGCTTGGCAAGCTCAGTAAAATGAGAGATAGGATCGTCGAAATCCTTCTCCAGGGAATCCACATATCCAAGAGATTTAACCTTTCTATGCTTGGTTTTCCCAGTTGAAGGCTCCCTATAACCCTCAACAATAGATAGATATATTCTTCCATTAGACTTTTTATCCTTTTTCAAAAACATGTCAACCACCTCATATACATTATACCATACTACAACTAGGACAACAAGAAAAAGATTTAAATTTGACAAAAAAATTTCCTTGTATCAATTGATATCACAAGGATTAGAGTCTAAGTTTTCAATTATTTGCTGCAAAACTCGCGAAGTTCTCAATTCAATTATAAGGTTTACTGCATTAGGTTGTCAAACCGAAATGAGGGTCAAATTTTTCACATGTTAAGTTCTGGTCATTAACTCAAAATCATGTTGACATGATTTACACTTATGTGGTAATATATTAACTTTACATATGGGCGTATCTGGGTTATAATAGTATAATGAGGGAATACTATGGGGAGGTTTTGATATGTTCAAAATTGGCGATAAGATTGTTTATCCTATGCATGGCGCGGGAGTTATTGAAAAGCTTGAAACCAAGGAAATTCTTGGTGAGAAAAGGGAGTACTTCATCATAAAGATGCCCATTGGGGACATGAAGGTTATGGTTCCGGTATCTAACGTTGATGAGGTAGGTGTAAGGGAAATCATTTCCCCTGATGAAATAGAAGACATCATGTCAATTCTTAGGGGTCACAAGACAAAGATGCCCCAGAACTGGAACCGAAGATACAGAATAAACATGGATAGGATCAAGACGGGGGACATACACGAAATTGCATCTGTAGTAAGAAACCTTACCTTGCTTGACAATGAAAAAAGCCTGTCCACAGGTGAGAGAAAAATGCTGGATACGGCCAGACAGATATTGATCAGCGAGTTGATCC
>ERZ1032852.423-NODE-423-length-10113-cov-25.838636_pt1 | contig 10113 bp, 9 predicted proteins | sample MGYA00516689_ERZ1032852 | MGnify/ENA primary metagenome ERZ1032852 (study PRJEB33719, sample SAMN04262499) | wastewater metagenome | biome: rural village; feature: composting latrine chamber; material: composting feces with ash | place: El Salvador | collected...
GTGGTTGCCACGAGGCAAGCGCCCGTTTGCTTATTTTGATAAAAAAAACAGGCTTATGAAATCGATATGGAATGGTGCCATTGGGTTTGGCCTCGTCAATATCCCCGTGAAGCTCTACTCGGCCACCGAAAGCAGCACGCCGCCGATGGCGGGCCCCGCCGCATAGCCGCCGGCCACCACCATGGCGGAGAGCCCCAGGGCGCTGCCCAGCAGCCGGGAGGGGAAGACCTGCCGATAGATGGAGGGGCCGATGGAGAGCATGGCCGCCGCCCCCAGCCCCTGCAGGGCCCGGAACAGCAGCAGGCTCTCCAGGCTCGCCGAGAGCGCCGCCCCCAGGGAGGCCAGGGTGAAGACGCCGACCCCGGCCACGTAGATGCGTCGGCGGCTGAGCAGCTGGCTCAAGGCGGCAAACACCAGCAGGAAGGCGGCGCAGCTGATCTGGAAGAGGTTCGTCACCCACACCGCCCGGGAGGCGGGCACCTCGAGGCTCGCCGCGATGGAGGGCAGCGCGATATTGATCATGGTGGTATCCACCACCGCCATCAGGGTCCCGAGGATCAGCGCCAGCACCGCCAGGCGCCGCTCGGGGCCCGGCAGGCCGTCATCTCCCTCGCGGGTATCGAAGAGTCGGCTCATTCCCTGTTCCATCGGGGGGTTCAACACGAAGAAACCGGCCGAAGCCGGTTTCCATGGGCCAGCGTTCGGGCTGGGCCTAGTCCTGGTCGACGTCCAGCAGCAGCGAATCGTCGATCTCGGATATCTCCAGGGCCGCCTCGTCGTCCAGGTCGATAGCCAGGTAGCTATGCTCCACCTTGAGGAAACGCTGGAACAGCGGCCAGTCGATGGCCTCGGGCCACTGGCGCTCGTCCTCCTCCCAGGCGCGCAGCTCGGTCTCGAGGATCTCGAGGTAGCGCTCGCGCACGAAGGCCTCCAGGGCCTCCGGGGTGTCCATCTCCGGGATCAGGTAGACGGTGCTTTCGCGCTCGACGTCGGCCAGCGCCAGGTCGTCGTCGCCGAGGGTGGGCTCGAGCCCGTTGATCCAATCCACGAAGTGCTGGGTCGGGCGGACGCTCAGGGCAGAGCGGTTGAGCAGTTTCATGGTGGTCTCCTCGACGTCGAAACGACGACCATTATGGGTGCTGGCCGCGGGGTTTACCAATGCTTCCCGCCCCCTCACTCCACCTCGGGGCGCATGGCCGGGAACAGCAGCACATCGCGGATCGAGGCGCTGTCGGTCAGCAGCATCACCAGGCGGTCGATGCCGATGCCCTCGCCGGCGGTGGGCGGCAGGCCGTATTCCAGGGCACGCACGTAGTCGGCATCGAAGTACATCGCCTCGTCGTCGCCGGCCTCCTTCTCCGCCACCTGCTCGCGGAAGCGCTCGGCCTGATCCTCGGCATCGTTGAGCTCCGAGAAGCCGTTGGCGATCTCGCGGCCGCCCACGAAGAACTCGAAGCGCTCGGTAACGAAGGGGTCGGAATCCTTGCGCCGCGCCAGGGGGCTCACCTCGGTGGGGTACTCGGTCACGAAGGTGGGCTGCTTGAGGCGGTGCTCCACGGTCTTCTCGAAGATCTCGATCTGGATCTTGCCCAGGCCCCAGCCATCCTTGACGTCGATGTCCAGGCGCTCGGCGATCTGCCGCGCGGCGGCCTCGTCGGCCAGCGCCTCGGCATGGATGTCCGGGTTGTATTCGAGAATCGAGTCGAACACGGTGATCCGCTTCAGCGGGCTGCCGAAGTCGTACTCGTAGTGCTCGAGCACCTCACCCTCGCTGTTGCGCAGGGTGTTGACCACGGTGGTGGTGCCCAGCACCTCCTGGGTGATGCTACGCAGCATCTCCTCGGTGAGGTCCATCAGGTCGTGGTAGTCCGCGTAGGCCTGATAGAACTCGATCATGGTGAACTCGGGGTTGTGCCGAGTGGAGAGGCCTTCGTTGCGGAAGTTGCGGTTGATCTCGAAGACCTTCTCGAAGCCGCCCACCACCAGGCGCTTGAGGTAGAGCTCGGGCGCGATGCGCAGGAACATGTCGATGTCCAGCGCGTTGTGGTGGGTCTTGAAGGGGCGCGCGGTGGCGCCGCCGGGGATCGCCTGCAGCATGGGGGTCTCCACCTCCATGTAGCCGCGCGCCTCGAAGAAGCGGCGCATGGCGCTGATCACCCCGGCGCGGGTCTCGAACACCTGGCGCGAATCCGGGTTCATGATCAGGTCCACGTAGCGCTGCCGGTAGCGCGCCTCGAGATCGGTGAGGCCGTGGAACTTGTCGGGCAGCGGGCGCAGGCTCTTGGTGAGCAGCTTCGCCTCCACCATCATCACGTAGAGATCGCCCTTGCCGGACTTGTGCACCGGCCCGCGCGCCGCGACGATATCGCCGATGTCCCAGCCCTTGATCTCCTCGAGGGTCTCCGCCGGCAGGCCCTTCTTGTCGACGTAGAGCTGGATCTGGCCGCTGACGTCCTGGATGACGATGAAGGGGCCGCGCTTGCGCATGATGCGCCCGGCCACGCCGGCCTGGCGGTTCAGCGCCTCCAGCTCCTCCTTCTCCTTGTCGCCCAGCTCCTCGATCAGCTCGGCGGCGTGGCTGTCGCGGCGGAAGTCGTTGGGGAAGGCGCTCTCGCCACGGGCGGCGGCCTGCTCGCGGCGCGCGGCCAGCTTGGCGCGACGCTCGGCGATCAGGCGGTTCTCATCGTTCTGCGGGGAGGGGCTCTCGTTGGCCATTTCGCTACCTGTTGGAAATCTTTGATAAGGAAACTGGGACACGCTTGCCGCTATAGCCGCGCGAGCCTGGTGGGAGGCCGGCTCTGCCGGGCGAAAGGAGGCCGAAGGCCTCCCCGCTTCGCGGTTCCAGACGGGTAACTACAGACCCTGCTTCAGGCTGGCGACAATAAACTGGTCCAGATCGCCATCCAGCACCTTGTCGCAGTTGCTGGTCTGCACGCCGGTGCGCAGGTCCTTGATGCGCTGGTCGTCCAGCACGTAGGAGCGGATCTGGCTACCCCAGCCGATATCGGCCTTGGAGTCCTCCGCCTCCTGCTTGGCGGCGTTGCGCTTCTCCATCTCGTGCTCCCACAGCTTCGCCTTGAGCTGCTTCATGGCGAAGTCGCGGTTGGCGTGCTGGCTGCGCTGGCTCTGGCAGGCCACCACGATGCCGGTGGGCTCATGGGTGATCCGCACCGCCGAGTCGGTGGTGTTGACGTGCTGGCCGCCGGCGCCGCTGGAGCGGTAGGTGTCGACGCGCAGGTCCGCCGGGTTGATCTCCACCTCGAAGCTGTCGTCGATCTCCGGTGACAGGAACACCGAGCAGAAGGAGGTGTGGCGGCGGCCGCCGGAGTCGAACGGGCTCTTGCGCACCAGGCGGTGCACGCCGGTCTCGGTGCGCAGCCAGCCGAAGGCGTGGTCGCCCTGGATATGCACCGTGGCCGACTTGATGCCCGCCACCTCGCCGGCGGAGAGCTCGGTGATCTCGGCCTTGAAGCCGTGATGCTCGGCCCAGCGCAGGTACATGCGCAGCAGCATATTGGCCCAGTCCTGGGCCTCGGTGCCGCCGGAGCCCGACTGGATATCCAGGTAGGCGTTGTTGGCGTCCATCTCGCCGGAGAACATACGGCGGAACTCGAGCTTCTCGAGGCTGCCCTGCAGGCCCGCCAGCTCCTTCTCCACCTCGGCGACGGTGTCCTCGTCCTCCTCCATCTCGGCGAGTTCGAGCAGGTCGCGGCTATCGGCCAGGCCCTGCTCCATCTCGTCGATGGTCTCGACGACCAGCTCGAGGGAGGCACGCTCCTTGCCGAGCTTCTGGGCGTAGTCCGGGTCGTTCCAGACGTTAGGGTCCTCGAGCTCCCGGGAGACTTCCTCTAGCCGGTCTTTCTTCTCGGCATAGTCAAAGATACCCCCTCAGGACGTCTGTCCGCTCAGACAGGTCCTTGATGAGGTTGTGGATGGGGTTGGTTTCCAGCATGGCATGCTCGCCTGAATCTGCGGTGGAAAAACGGCCGCCGCGGCGCGGCATGGCGCCTGGGCCGCGGCGGCTCGGAAAAGTCGTCCATTGTAGCGAACCTGGCGCCGCCCCGCATCCGCCGCGGAGCGGCCTGGACCTGCCCTGAGCCCAGACGCGGGAAAACCCGGCCGAGGCCGGGTTCCCTGGTTACGCTGGCGGGGTATCGCTCAGAAGCGGTAGGTCAGCTGGGCGCCGAAGCCATGGGCCTCGTTCTTGTAGTCGGCGGAGTAAGCTGAAGTCACTGTCGGGACTGGCAAAGCCTCATGATCCAGACGGTCATAATCAACTTGTGTACCTCGCTCGGTCAGGTAGGAGTAGGCGAAGTCCAGGGTCAGGTCCTCGGTCGGGCTCCAGCCGGCACCAAGGGAGAAGATACGGCGATCATCCGAGGGAATACGCGCGCTGCGTGTCGCATCCTGTGTCGGAGTGAAGTCCAGGGTGATACCGGCACGCAGCGCCAGCTGCGGGTTGAGCTGGTACTCGCCGCCCAGCGAGTAGGCCCAGGCATTTGAGTAACTTTGCGGCTCTTCGGTGATCACCTCCCCGTTATTGGGGTCTACCACACGAATCTGATCGAACCTACTCCAGCGCGACCAGGAGGCCCCCGCCATCAGCTTCAGGCGATCGGTCATCTGCTGCGTGACAGAGAAGTTCACGGTTTCCGGCGTGGTCAAGTCAAGCTTTGCATCTCTCTCCAGCCGTTCCGGCGCAATAGCATTCACCAAGCCAGAAGGATCGGTGGCTCGGTAATCACCCGTAAGCGTGTAGCTGACTTTTGAACGGTACGTCAGACCCAGAGTGGTTTCCGGAGTGGGCTGAAACATCACACCGAGGTTGTAACCCCAGCCTTCATCATCCCCTTCGATACGTGCATCCAGATCTGCCGAAGGGTCAACAGGGTTGAATGGGTTCGCCACTTGTCTGTGCAGCTCACCATCCACACGGTTGTAGGTGACGCCGGCACCAATCGACCACTGCTCATTGAAGCGGTAGGAGACCGTGGGCTGAGCGCTCATCACCGTCAGCTCGGTATAGTTGCCAAGGTTACGACCGACAAAGCTATCCTCGTACTCGGTCTTGGAACCAAAGGGTGCGTAGACCCCGAAACCAAATGCCAGACGCTCATTGACCGGGTGCGCATAGAAAGCAAAGGGCACGAAGGTGCCGGGCACAATATCTCCATCCGAAGAGCCTTCAATCGGAACCGGGCCTGCACCGAAATCGCGAGATGCCTCGGCATTGTTGATATCCGTATTGACGTTCAGATAGGTCCCGCCGGCCGTCACCTGGGCGCGGTCCAGGAACGACATGCCGGCCGGGTTGCCGAAGACGATGGTGGCGTCGTTGACGTTGGAGCTACGCCCGGCGTGGCCATAGCCCTGGCCGCTGACGCTCTGCTCGTTGATCTGGTAGCCGCCGGCGTGGGCCTGGCTGGCGAGGGCAGCGGCGGCGATGGCCACGGCCAGGGAGAGGCGATTGAACTTGTTCTTCATGAGATCCATCCCTTGCGGTTCTATTGTCGCGTTGGCGCTGGCGTGTGCTCGCGGTGGAGACGCGCGCTTGCCCTACCCTTTTCTCGCAACCCAACGGGCGTTTCAACCCCAAACGCTCGTTTTAATGCCGCAATCGCTAATACTTTGGTTGTACGACCGTTTGATTGATCGAACTTTCAGTGAGTTAGGCAATACAGCCTTGAAGGTACCACTCCCTTGCTTATCCGCCTTGACCCTTGGGTAACACATAGGTTTTACACTGAGGTTATCCGAAACCAGCACCCCAACGGGATCTGCGAGGTACCGTCATCATGAAAGTCAGTGAACTGGCCAAGGCCGCCGGCGTCACCGCCGAGACCGTGCGCCACTATGTGCGCGAGGGGCTACTGCACCCGGAGCGCCACCCCGACAACGGCTACCAGCTCTTCGTACACGGCGACCTGGAGCGGCTGCGCTTCATCCAGCGTGCCCGCACCCTGGGCTTCGGCGTGGCCGAGATCCGCGAGATCCTCGCCCACGCCGACCAGGGCGACTCCCCCTGCCCCATGGTCCGCGACCTGCTGGCCAGCCGGCTGCCGGAGATTCGCGCCCGCATCGAGGAGCTCCAGGCCCTGGCCGCGCGCATGGAGCAGGCCCTCGAGACCTGGGCCGAGATGCCCGACGGCACCCCGGATGGCCACAGCCTCTGCCGGCTGATCGAAAGCTTCCCCGAGCCCCTGCGTGACAACCTTCGCGACACCCCGCGCGACAACCATGAGCGCGGCAACGACGGCCACCGCACGCCCGTCGGCGCCACATCCAGCGAGGAGACCCCGTGAACGCTCGCATCCCACTCGAACGTATCGTGCCCGGCATGAGCTGCCAGGGCTGCGTGAAGCGCATGCGCGAGGCGATCCAGGCCCGCGACCCCGAAGCCGAGGTGATCGGCACTCCCGCCGAGAAGCACCTGGCCGTGACCACCATCCTGGACGACGACGCCCTGGACCAGGCCCTGTCTGATGCCGGCTACCCGCCCGGCGAGCTCGAGGAGGACACGGGCAAAAGCGCGGGCGACGAGACGCCGGACAGCAGGGAGCCCGGGGCGGCCGATCCGGCGCCCGCCACCGAGGGAGCGGCTTCAGCGGCAGCCGGCGAGGAGCGCGCCACCGCTCGGCGCCTCTCCATCGGCGGCATGACCTGCGCCAGCTGCGTGAAGAGCGTCCAGCAGGCGCTGGAGCGTACGCCGGGCGTGGTCAGCGCCGAGGTCAACTTCGGCACCCATACCGCCCAGGTGCGCGGCAGCGCCGGCGAGGACGAGCTGATTCGCGCCGTGGAGGCGGTGGGCTACGAGGCCGAACCGATCCTCGACCTGCGCCAGGCGGAGGAGGCCCGGGCCGAGAAGGACGCCCGGGAATACCGCCGCCGCCTCAAGGGCAGCTTCTGGTCCCTGGCGCTGGCGGTGCCGCTGATGGCCAGCATGTTCTTCTACCACCCCCATCCGGTGGGCATGGGCCGGCTCTTCTGGCTGGTGATCGGCCTCTTGACGCTGGCGGTGATGGCCGGCCCCGGCCGCCACTTCTTCATCAACGCCTGGAAGAACTTCAAGCACCACCAGGCCAACATGGACACCTTGATCGCCATGGGCACCGGCACCGCCTGGGTCTACTCCATGGGCGTGGTGGCCTTTGCCCCCTGGCTGCCCGCGGTGGCCCACGGCATCTACTTCGAGGCCTCGGCGATGATCATCGGCCTGGTGCTGCTGGGCAACGCCCTGGAGCTGCGCGCCCGGGGCCGCACCAGCGACGCCCTCAAGCGCCTGCTGGACCTGCAGAGCCGCACCGCCCGGGTGATCCGCGACGGTGAGGAGCGCGAGCTCGACATCGATGAGGTGCGCGAGGGGGACCATATCCGCGTGCGCCCCGGCGAGCGCCTGCCGGTGGATGGCGAGGTGACCGAGGGGCAGAGCCATATCGATGAATCCATGCTGACGGGCGAGCCGCTGCCGGTGGCCAAGGCCGCCGGCGACGAGGTGAGCGCCGGCACCGTGAATGGCAAGGGCTCCCTGGTCTACCGCGCCACCCGCGTCGGCGCCGACACCCGCCTGGGCCGCATCACCGAGCAGGTGGCCAGCGCCCAGAACTCCCGCCCGCCCATCGGCGAGCTGGCCGACAAGGTCTCCAGCATCTTCGTGCCCACGGTGATGATCATCGCCGTGCTCACCGCGCTTGCCTGGTTCAACTTCGGCGCCGAGCCGCGGGTGATCCATATGCTGGTGACCGCCACCACGGTGCTGATCATCGCCTGCCCCTGCGCCCTGGGGCTGGCCACGCCGATCTCCACCATGATAGGGGTCGGCAAGGCCGCCGAGCACGGCGTGCTGGTGAGAAGCGGCGAGGCGCTGCAGATCGCCAGCAAGCTCACCACCCTGGTGGTGGACAAGACCGGCACCCTCACCGAGGGCCGGCCGAGCGTGACCGAGGCGCACCTGTTTGCCGACGCGAGCACCGACGGCGACGAGGGTCAGGTACTCGCGCTGGTGGCAGCCCTGGAGCGCGGCTCGGAGCATCCCCTGGCCGCGGCCCTGCTCGCCTACTGCGAGGAACAGGCGGAAGAGGCCAGCGCCGAGGCCGCAGAGATCCGTAATTTCGAAAGCGTGACCGGCGGCGGCGTGAAGGCCGAGACGCTTGAGGGCAAGCCCCTGCTGCTGGGCAACGCCCGCCTGCTGGAAGAGGCCGGCGTGGACCTGGCCGGCGGCAGGGAGAAGGCCGGCGAGCTGGAGCGCCAGGCGCGCACCGTGGTCTACCTCGCCGTGGGTGGCAAGCTCGCCGCGCTGTTCGGCATCAGTGACCCGCTGCGCCACGACACCGTGGCGGCCATCAAGCGCCTGCAGGCCGACGGCCTCAAGGTGGTGATGCTGACCGGCGACAACGAGCACACCGCCGCCGCCATCGCCCGGGAGGTGGGCATCGACGAGTTCCGCGCGGGCCTCTTGCCCGAGGACAAGCATGCCGAGATCGAGCGGCTGCAGAAGGCCGGTGAGAAGGTCGGCATGGTGGGCGACGGCATCAACGACGCCCCGGCGCTGGCCCGGGCCGACGTGGGCTTCGCCATCGGCCAGGGCACCGACGTGGCCATCGAGAGCGCCGGCATCACCCTGATGCGCGGCTCGCTGCATGGCGTGGCCTCGGCCATCGAGATCAGCCGGGCGACGCTCTCCAACATCAAGCAGAACCTGGTGGGCGCCTTCGGCTACAACACCCTGTGCATTCCCATCGCCGCGGGGGTGCTCTACCCCTTCACCGGGATGCTGCTCTCGCCGATGATCGCGGGTGCGGCCATGTCGCTCTCCTCCATCACCGTGGTGAGCAACGCCAACCGGCTGCGACTGTTCCGCCCCAGCGGCGAAGCCGCCGGCAGCCCACAGGGCAAGAAGGCACAGGACAAGGAGGCTACCGCATGAGCTGGCTTATCAATCTGGCCGGTATGGCCCTGATCGCCCTGATCATCTGGTGGTTCTGGATCGGTCGCTAGGCGAGGGCACGGATCAGCCAAGGCTTACAGCACGCGTCGGGGATGGCTGACAGAGCCATCCCCCGTTCGGTCTAGCCTGACAGGTATTCCCTTGCCGCCGATGCCCGTGCCAGGAGGAGGTCATGCACCTCCATGCCGAGCGGGGCCTGACGCTTGCCGAGCTGCTGGTGGCGATCGCGGTACTGTCGATCATCGCCACCCTGGGCGTTCCCGGCTATCAGCGCTTCACCGCCCGCAACGAAGTCGCCACCGAGGTCCTGCGCCTGCAGACGGCCCTGGCCATGACCCGCAACACGGCCATCACCCGCCGCACCACCGTCACCCTCTGCCCCAGCGCCGACGGCGTGCAGTGCCAGATCGGCAACAACGCCGGCGGCGAGGCCTGGCTGGCGCCGCTGGTCATCTTCGAGGGGCGGGGCGAGCCCGGCGACCCGCTGCTGCGCACCTTCGGCGAGAGCCGCCTGGTATCGCTGACCTACCGCAACGACAACCGCCCGGTGCGCTACACCGCCCTGGGCCGCTCAGGAGGGCATAACGGCACCTTCAGGCTATGCGGGCGGCTGGAGACGGGGGCCAAGGTGGTGGTCAGCAATATGGGGAGGGTGCGGACGGAGAGCAAGAGACCCTCCTGTTGACGCTCCCTGAAACTCCAGTATCACCCCCAGGAAAGTATGCCAGCGGGAGGGCCGGAAGCATCTGGCCCCTCTTCACCCACCTGAAACTCTTCGAGTCCGGCGGCAAATGTCACACTACCCGCTCCCGTCAACTCGACATTTCTACCTCGGACGGAGCCGGTGACGCCTCCACTGCCAGTCACTCTCACATCGGAATAGGGCGCATAAATTGCCACTTGCGACTGGTTATTGCCCCCCACCGTGACCCCAGGATTACCAGAGATCTGCTGATAAGCACTGAGAATTGCCACTGCCGGCCGGACCTCCCCAGCGCTCGTCTCACGCATAAAACTTTCCGACACAAGAAGGTTTGTACCTCCACTAAGCGTGACCTGGCCAGTAGTGTAGACTGTCAGACTTGCCCCCTCGGCTACGGTCAACCTTGCATTGCCTCCAAGATCAAAGTCGCCATCGACAATAAGCGTCACGTCCCCTCTAACCACTA
>ERZ1032852.424-NODE-424-length-10094-cov-4.787728_pt1 | contig 10094 bp, 9 predicted proteins | sample MGYA00516689_ERZ1032852 | MGnify/ENA primary metagenome ERZ1032852 (study PRJEB33719, sample SAMN04262499) | wastewater metagenome | biome: rural village; feature: composting latrine chamber; material: composting feces with ash | place: El Salvador | collected...
CTAACTTTTTTTGGCCAGCAAAAAGGATTTCACCCCAAAATGTCGAATATATATATAGTAAGACAAATCACTATATGTTCACATTAAGGAGGAAACCCTAATATGATTATACGACAAAATTGCTTTTTTTCCTACGATGATTTAATGGAAATCAGCCCAAAAACAAGACTTATGATGATACTTGACCAGATTGATGTATCCCCACTGGCTCTTGCTATGGAAAAATTACCTGGAACAAGAGGTCCAAAGGGCTACCCCAAAGAGAGGCTTCTCTATTCTCTCCTCGCTAAAGAGGTGGAACAGATTACCAAAATATCCAGTCTCGTAAGGAGACTTGATAGCGATCCATCTTTCAGGTATGCCTGTGGTTTTGGCATAATGGATAAAACTCCCTCAGAATCTGTATTTAGTAGATTTCAGGATGCATTATCCGATGAACCTGCTCTTGTGGAGCTGTTCCAAAGCTTGGTCGTTACTGCCTTGAAATCCGGAATAATTGATGGGGCTGAGGTTGCCATTGACTCCACCAAGCTAAGTTCCTACGAAGCATCAAAACCCAAGAAGGACATTGTTGATGATGGCAATCATCCAAACTGGGGAATGAAACGAGATACTAATGGAAACAACATAAGATGGTTTGGCTGGAAGCTCCATATAATCTGTGATGCAAAGAGCGAACTACCCTTATCAATAAAAGTTACTCCTGCAAGTGTCCATGATGGTTCGGTCGCTTCCGATATGATAAAGGACTTCCTTGACTCATACGAAGGTCTAATCAAACCTTCGCACTACCTTATGGATTCAGGCTATGACTATGAGTATCTCTACAGAGACATAGTTGACAAATACCATGCAATACCGGTAATTGCGTACAATCCAAGAGGTAGCAAAGCTCCTCCAGAGGGACTTAATGAAAAACTTCATCCTGTATGCTCGGCAGGTTATGAGCTAAAATACTGGGGCAAAGATGCAAGCTATATGAAGTTTAGATGCCCTCATATGACTGGAGATGTAAATTGTCCCTTTGGCAGCAACTGGTGCTCATCTTCAAACTACGGGCTTACACTAAAGCTAAACTACAGGAAAAACCCAAGAATCAATGGTTATCCACTTAGGAACTCCAAAACCTGGAAGAATCTTTACAACAAGCGAACATCTGTAGAAAGATTGAATGCACGTCTTAAAGAAAATTTGAATGTAGATGGAATCAGGTCAAAAGGAATCAAGAAAGCTCTTATGCATTGTATATTAAATTGCATTTCACTTGTAGCTGGAACCATAGCCATAAACAAGAAATCGTCAGTTGTTACTAAGATAGCTTAAAACACCGTAGAAATCTATAAACTTCATTTCTAAATTTAAGCATCATTGATGCTTATTAAGGTGTTTTTGTTTATTTCAAGCAAGAATGTAATTATGCAAGATTCTCAGATATTAGATATTAACTTTAAATTATTAAATAACCTAAAAACGGAGGAGAAATAATGAGAAAATTCAACATAACCGTAAACGGTAAGAGCTACGAAGTAGAAGTTGAGGAAGTAGGCTCACCAGCATCCTCAGCACCAAAGGCAGCTCCAAAAGCGGCTCCAGCTGCTCCAGCAGCAGCTCCAGCACCAAAGGCAGCACCAAAGGCAGAAGCTGCACCAGTGGCTGCATCAGCAGGCCAGGAAGTAGTTGAAGCACCAATGCCAGGAAACATCTGGAAAGTCCTAGTAAAAGAAGGGCAGGAAGTAAAAGAAGGCGACGTACTCCTGATACTTGAAGCAATGAAGATGGAGAACGAGATAACATCACCTAAGGATGGAGTGGTATCAAAGCTTGCAACATCTGAGGGCGCCGCAGTAAACACAGGAGATCAACTGGTAATCCTGGACTAAACCCTTCAAGAAAGGATGAACGAAGATGTTAATGGAAATATTTACAGACTTTTGGTACAGCACAGGATTTGCCCTCATGGAATACGGCCATGCAGTGATGCTGTTGATATCCTTTGTGCTACTGTACCTAGCCATAGCAAAGGGCTTTGAGCCACTGTTACTAGTGCCGATAGCCTTTGGAATGATGCTGGCAAACCTGCCAGGTGCAAACCTGATGAAGGAGCCAGTAGTGGAAATAATCAGAGACGCCTCAACAGGCGAGCTTGTTAGCAAGACAAAAGAATACGGTGGACTTTTATACTACTTATACCAAGGAGTAAAGCTAGGAATCTACCCACCATTGATATTCATGGGAGTAGGAGCCATGACAGACTTCGGTCCCCTGATAGCAAACCCCAAATCAGTACTGCTGGGAGCAGCCGCCCAGTTTGGAATCTTTGCAACCTTCGTAGGGGCAATACTACTAGGCTTCACAGGACCAGAGGCGGCAAGCATAGGAATCATTGGAGGAGCGGACGGACCGACTGCCCTGTACCTGACAAGTCAGCTGGCACCCCACCTTCTTGGACCAATAGCAGTAGCGGCATATTCATACATGGCATTGGTGCCAATAATACAGCCTCCAATAATGAGGGCATTGACCACAAAAGAAGAGAGAGCCGTAGTGATGGAGCAGCTAAGACCCGTATCAAAGAGGGAAAAGGTAATATTCCCGATTGTTGTTACAGTACTTGTTGTGTTGATACTGCCATCAGCCGCGCCACTGGTTGGACTTTTGATGATCGGTAACCTGTTCAGGGAAACAGGCCTGACAGACAGACTTGCAAAGACTGCACAAAATGAACTTATAAACATAGTGACAATATTCCTGGGAGTTACGGTTGGAGCAACAGCAAGTGCAGAAAACTTCATGAACTTCCAGACAGTGAGTATAATTGTTCTGGGACTGGTTGCATTTGCAATCGGAACAGCAGTGGGAGTAATATTCGGAAAGATCATGTACAAGACCTCAGGTGGAAAGGTAAATCCACTTATAGGATCAGCAGGAGTATCAGCTGTTCCAATGGCAGCAAGGGTATCACAAAAGGTTGGACAGGAAGCGAATCCAAGGAACTTCCTCTTGATGCATGCAATGGGACCAAACGTTGCTGGTGTAATCGGATCAGCCATAGCGGCAGGAATGCTTCTTATGTTCTTCGGCTAGAAAAATTGAACTCATCCTCGCAAGAGGGTGAGTTTGTTTGTTTTTTGCAACATTAGGGTAAATATTACCTACCAAATTGCGGGAGGAAAGATATGTATCCAGGATATATTACAGATGTTGAAGGAATAAAGGTGGGTCACGCATCTTCACAGGAGGCCATGACAGGTTGTACGGTGGTCATATGTGAGGAGGGTGCAACCGGAGGGGTAGATGTAAGGGGCTCAGCCCCAGGAACACGAGAGACAGACCTGTTTAAGGCTGAGAAGATGGTGGACAGGGTCCACGCAGTTGTACTTGCAGGTGGGTCAGCATTTGGACTGGAGGCTGCATCCGGAGTGATGGACTATCTGGAGGAGAGGAAAGTTGGTTTTGATGTTGGGGTCACAAGGGTTCCAATAGTGGCATCAGCCGTTATATTTGACCTTCTTATAGGAGACCCCAAGATCAGACCGGACAAGGCCATGGGCTATATGGCGGCGGAAAGTGCAAGCACAGAGGAAAGATCACAGGGCTGTGTAGGCTGTGGGACAGGTGCTAGTGTGGGAAAGATACTTGGTCCTGAGAGTTCAATGAAGTCAGGCCTTGGAAGTGCAACAGTCAGGGCAGGAGACCTGGTTGTCAGCGCCCTGATAACTGTCAACAGCTTTGGTGATGTTTTCCATAAGGGTGTTCAGATAGCAGGCGTCTACGATTACACCACGGACCAGCTAATTTCCACTGAAAGGATAATGAAGGAATCCACTGACAAGATCCAGTTTGCAAATACAAACACAACCATAGGAGTGGTTGCAACAAATGCCTTATTGACAAAGGCGGAGGGAAACAAGGTTGCCCAGACGGCCCATAATGGACTTGCCAGGTCAATAAATCCAGTTCACACAGCTGTTGATGGGGATACCATTTTTGTCATGGGGACAAGCAAGGTCCAGGCAGACCTGAACCTTGTGGCCATGCTTGCTGCAGAGGCTGTTGAGAAGGCCGTTATAAATGCTGTAATGACCGCAAAACCCTATGGAAATATGAAGACGGCAGGGGAAATAAGTAAAAAGGTATTGTAATTAAGAAGGTCAGCCTATATAATGTTAATGTTGAAAAGCTGGCATCCACATTTGAGGAGCCAGACTGTAGGAATGTTAACTTATTAAATCGACTGGTATCCAGAGGAACCAGAGCGGAGGGATTATTATGAAAAAAGGAAGCCGTTTTGACATCAGGAAGCTGACAATCATTGGAGTGCTGGGTGCAATCTCAGTTGTGTTGGGGATGACCCCCTTGGGTTTCATTCCAGTGGGACCCACAAGGGCAACCATAATGCACATACCTGTAATAATCGGGGCAATAGTGGAGGGTCCAATAGTAGGAGCCTTGGTAGGACTGATATTTGGACTGTTCAGTATTTACCAGGCAATTACTGCACCAACCCCAGTAAGCTTTGTATTTCTAAACCCAATAGTTTCAGTGTTGCCTAGAGTATTGATAGGAATAACCGCCTACTATACCTACAAGGGACTTAACAAGCTTGGGACCAAGGGAACAATTGGAATGCTGTACTTGATCTGGGCAGCAATAATTGCATACCTGGCGAGAGGGATTTATCTAAGCGTAGCTGATTACACAAGCATCTGGCCATTGCTTATGAATACTGGACTCTTGATACTGACAGCGGGCATGGTATATCTAACAGCCACCAAATTCAAGGACAAGGCACTGGATACCGTAATAGCTGCGGTTGTGGGAACCATGACCAACACTGTAGGTGTACTCACCATGATATATATATTCTTCGGTGAAAGGTTTGTACAAGCCCTTGGACAGGATGTTGGTTTGGCAAGAAAGGTCATAGTTGGAATAGGAATAACCAACGGAATACCTGAGTCAATAATAGCAATAATAATAGTGACAAGCGTAGTGAGTGCGGTAAAAAGAAGAAGATAGAGGGTGAACCCATGTTATTGGTAATAGACGTAGGGAATACGAACATAGTATTTGGAGCCTATGAAGGAGACAAGCTTGTCTACGACTGGAGGATATCCACAGACAAGGAAAAGACATCCGACGAGTACGGGCTTCTGTTTGATCAGATGTTTAAATACCACGGAATAGTTCCAAGCAGTGTGGACGATATAATTATATCATCTGTTGTTCCCACTTTGATGCATACCCTGCCGGCCATGAGCAACAGGTATTTCGGAAAAGATCCAATAGTGATCGGCCCAGGAGTAAAGACTGGGATGAATATTAAGTACGATAACCCCAAGGAAGTGGGTGCAGATAGGATTGTAAATGCAGTTGCTGCCTATGAGAAGTACGGCGGACCGGTAATAATCGTAGACTTCGGTACTGCCATTACCTTCTGTTTTGTTAACAAGGAGGGTGAGTACCTGGGTGGAGTGATCACACCGGGAATTAAGATAGCTGCCGAAGCCCTTTTCCTAAGGACTGCAAAGCTTCCCAAGGTTGAAATAATTAAGCCGGAAAAGGCTATAGGAAAGACTACCATTGGAAGTATTCAATCTGGACTGGTATACGGCTTTACAGGAATGGTGGATTCCCTGATCGAAAGAATGGTCAAGGAAATGAACCACACCATGGACGAGGTAAAGGTTGTGGCGACGGGAGGCTTCTCCACCATGATTGCGGGGGAGAGCAAGTATATTCAATATAACGATAAGTATCTAACATTGGAAGGATTAAGGATCATATATGAAAGAAACAGTAAGTAGATTATCCCTGCTTACTGTTTCTTTACGAGAGGTGAAGCATGAAGATAGGAAGCTTTAACATAGAGAACAAACTGATGCTGGCCCCAATGGCAGGAGTGACTGACCTGGCCTTTAGAATAATCTGCAAGGAAATGGGAGTGGGCCTAACGGTAACAGAGATGGTCAGCGCCAAGGGCATGTACTACAACGACAAGAAGACAGACAGCCTAACCCAAATAGATCCAAGGGAGAGGCCTGTGGCACTTCAGATTTTCGGTTCTGATCCTGAAATAATGGGAGAAGTTGTAAGAAACAAGCTAAACTACAGGGATGACATTGACATCATTGACATCAACATGGGGTGTCCAGCTCCCAAAATAGTCAAGAACGGTGATGGAAGCGCACTAATGAGAAATCCAAAGTTGGCTGAGGATGTGATCCGTAGCGTCGCTAAGGAAGCCAATAAGCCTGTGACCGTAAAAATACGAAAAGGCTGGGACCAAAGCACTGTTAACGGAGTTGAGATTGCTAAGATTGCCGAAGCTTCAGGCGCAGCAGCTATAACCATACATGCAAGGACAAGAGACATGTTCTATGAAGGAAAGGCTGACTGGGATTATATAGGCAGGATTAAGGATGCTGTGGGGATTCCGGTCATAGGAAACGGGGACATATTTACACCCCAGGATGCAATTGATATGATGGACAGGACAGGGTGTGACGGTGTTGCAATTGGAAGGGGAGCAATGGGCAATCCCTGGATATTCAGACAGACAAACCAACTCATAAATGGTGATGAGCCTGTGAAACCATCCTATACGGAGGTGCTTGAAACCAGCATAAGGCACATGAACATGGCCTGCGAGATAAAAGGGGACCGACTTGGGGTTAGGGAAATGCGCAAACAGCTGGCCTGGTACCTTAAAGGGATGAGAAACTCCAATGAGGTAAAAAACCAGATCAATACTATGGAGGACAGGAAGGAGATAGAATTCCTCCTTAGAACCTACATCAAGCACCTGACAGATGGAGATAATTCCCATAGTGGGCTATAATACTTGACAACAGGGTTTTACTTGCATATAATATGTTGCATACAAAGACGGAATATTTGTAATTTGCAGGATGAGAACGATATATTTAAGGTAAGAAAAGGGGAGACCCTTATTTTTTATAAATGTGAGTATCAAGAGAAGCTACCATAATATTGGGTAAACGCTTTTATTATTATATTTAAAGGAGAGAGTTTAATGGCAGAGAAGGACGTTTTTTTAACCCGTGAGGGGCTGGCCAAGCTTGAAAATGAATTGGAAGATGCAAAAATCGTAAAGAGAAAAGAGATTGCTGAAAGAATCAGAACAGCATTGGATTTTGGTGATATCAGTGAGAACTCAGAGTATGACCAGGCCAAGAACGAGCAGGCTAAGCTTGAGGAGAGAATAGCCAAGATCGAAGGCATCCTAAGAAATGCAAAGCTGATTGAGGATGAGGAAATCTCAACTGATATCGTTGGCATAGGATCAAGGGTTGTTGTTCTTGATGTTGAATACGATGAGGAGATGGAATACACCATTGTAGGCTCAGCTGAGGCCAACCCATATGAAGGTAAGATATCAAACGAGTCACCGGTTGGAAAAGCCCTTTTGGGGAGCAAGGCTGGAGATGTTGTAGATGTACAGGTACCTGATGGAGTAATAAAATACCAGATCCAGAAGATTGCCCGATAAATTCAAGGAGGTATAGTATGCAAACAGGTGAACAAAGCTTAAACGAAATGCTGCAGATAAGAAGAGAGAAATTGGCTAAGTTGATAGAAAAAGGCAAGAACCCTTTTCTAATAGAAAAATATGACTACAGCCACCACAGTTCTAATATTAAGGATAACTTTGAAGAGCTTGAAGGCACGGAAGTATCAGTGGCAGGAAGGATCATGTCCAGAAGGGGACATGGTAAGGTAAGCTTTATAGACATACAGGACAGCGAGGGAAGGATCCAGGTTTTTGCCAAGCAGGACCTGATTGGTGAAGAAGAGTATGAAGACCTGTCATTCCTGGACCTTGGAGATATTATCGGAGCAAAAGGTACAATATTCAAGACCAAGACTGGAGAGGTATCCGTAAGGGCCACTGAGATAGTGCTTCTCACCAAGTCCCTTCAGATACTTCCAGAGAAGTTCCACGGTCTAAAGGACCAGGACCTTAGATACAGACAAAGATATGTTGACCTGATTGTAAATCCTGAGGTAAAGGATACCTTTATACTTAGAACCAAAATAATCAAGGGGGTCAGGGAATACCTGGACGACAGAGGATTTTTGGAGGTTGAGACTCCAATACTAAGCACCATAGCAGGAGGAGCTAATGCCAGACCCTTTGAAACCCACCACAACACCCTTGATGTTGACATGTACCTGAGAATCGCCAACGAACTTTACCTAAAAAGACTGATTGTTGGGGGATTTGAAAAGGTTTATGAAATGGGCAGGATGTTCAGGAACGAGGGAATGAGTCCAAAGCACAATCCTGAATTCACAAGCATTGAGCTTTACCAGGCATATGTAGACTACGAGGAGATGATGAGACTTACTGAAAACCTCTTTGCATATGTTGCAGAAAAGGCATTGGGTACAACAAAGATCAACTACCAGGGAACTGAGATTGACCTTTCACCCCCTTGGAACAGAATGGATATGGCAGATGCAGTAAAGGAATTTGTGGGTGTAGACTTCTCAAAAATTGAGAGTGATGAGGAGGCAAGGGAGATAGCAAAAGCAAAAGGCCTCGATGTGGACATTAACATGACCAGAGGACACATAATCTCTGAAATGTTTGAGGAATTCTGCGAAAGTCATCTGATCCAGCCTACTTTCATAACAGGACATCCCGTTGAGATTTCACCACTGGCAAAGAGAAACCCGGATGATCCAAGAATTACGAATAGATTTGAAGCCTTCATAAACACCTGGGAGTTGGCTAATGCCTTCTCAGAGCTTAACGATCCAATAGACCAAAGAGAAAGGTTTGAAGACCAGGTTAAGCAGAAGGAACATGGAGATGACGAAGCACATCCAATGGACACTGACTTCATAAATGCAATAGAGGTAGGATTGCCACCAACTGGAGGTCTTGGCATAGGAATCGACAGGATGATAATTCTTCTTACAAATCAGCCAAGCATTAGGGACATATTGCTGTTCCCAACCATGAAGCCATTAGGTGGAGAGGGGAGTTCAAATGCAGAGGAAGGCCCTGTCAAAGAGACTGAAGAAAAGATAGATTTTTCAAAGGTTAAGGTAGAACCTCTCTTTGAAGAGTTTGTGGACTTTGAAACCTTCAGCAAGTCAGATTTCCGTGCTGTCAAGGTCATAAATTGCGAAGAGGTACCCAAGAGCAAAAAACTATTGAAGTTCACCCTGGATGATGGTTCAGAATCAGAAAGGACCATTCTTAGCGGAATCAGCGAATACTACAAGCCAGAAGACCTTGTGGGGAAAACACTTATTGCAATCACAAACCTACCACCCAGAAAGATGATGGGAATAGAATCAAACGGTATGGTAATAAGTGCAATCCATGAAGAGGATGGAAATGAGAGATTGAATCTTCTGATTGTAGACTCACATATTCCGGCAGGAGCAAAACTATACTAATTGGCAATCTGAAGATTCAAACATTTCACCGACAAATAGAAGTGATGCATAAGAGGCCCCCAAAATTGCGGGTCTCTTTTCATACACGGAGGTAATCTATGAAAATTTTACACATTACCAGCCAATATCCTGGAAAAACCGGAAGCGGAACATACCTTAAGGCAATGATAACCGAAGGCCACAAGGAGGGGTACAGCCAGGGGCTTCTTGGAGCAGTACAGGAAGGTCTTGACTACAGCAACCCCCTGCTGGAATATTCCCAAATGGTCCGTTTCAACACCCCTGACCTTCCATTTTCCATAATGGGAATGAGCGACAAGATGCCATACAAGAGCAGCATCTACAGGGATATGACCAAGGAGGAAATATCAGTTTGGGAGGGAGTCTTTACTGAAAAGTTAAAGGAAGCTATCAGGGAATACAGGCCAGACATAATTCTCTCCAACCACCTTTGGTTGGGGACATCAATTGCTGCCAAGGTGGCTGAGGATACACCTGTTTTTGGTATTTGTCATGGGACGGATATCAGACAGCTTCACAGGGTAGCCTGGCTTGGAGAAAAGGTTGTAGATGGAATAAAAAAGCTTAATGGAATTTTTGCCCTCACCCTGGACCAGGTGGCTACCATTGAAAGGCTCTATAATGTCCCAATAGAAATG
>ERZ1032852.425-NODE-425-length-10083-cov-5.667631_pt1 | contig 10083 bp, 5 predicted proteins | sample MGYA00516689_ERZ1032852 | MGnify/ENA primary metagenome ERZ1032852 (study PRJEB33719, sample SAMN04262499) | wastewater metagenome | biome: rural village; feature: composting latrine chamber; material: composting feces with ash | place: El Salvador | collected...
ATAGAGCTTGACTGAGCACTTTCTACAATCAAAATTGTATGTAACAGCATGTCGTTTCTATATTCTACAGTCATAAAATCAAGTGTACGACACTATATGTAACCTCCGGGATGCAGAAAAGGCTACATAGACAATGCGCCTACTGTTTCTGCCTCCATAATATATAGCATCAGGGCTGTATATCTATAATCATGACCTCAGAGAGTGGAGTGTGCAACCGTCGCTCAACAGTTATTCTTGCACGGGAATCGGTATACGAAATTATATCTTAACAACGGGAACAAGCAAGAAACAAAGTTTTGCAATCCGTTGATTTTTATTAATTTTGCTACAGCTAAAACATCACACACAATGACTTCACCACTTGCTGAGCGGATGCGTCCGCAAAACTTAGACGAATATATAGGACAGAAACACCTGGTTGGCAAAAATGCCGTGTTGCGCCGAATGATTGATTCGGGCAGGATACCATCTATTATATTGTGGGGACCTCCGGGGGTGGGCAAAACCACGCTGGCACATATTATTGCCAACACACTCGACGTACAGTTTTATAAGCTGAGTGCCATCAATTCGGGAGTGAAGGATGTGCGTGAAGTGATTGAGAAGGCAAAGAGCAACCGTTTTTTCAGTACCACCGCTCCTATTCTCTTTATCGATGAGATTCACCGATTCAGCAAGTCGCAACAGGACTCGCTGCTGCATGCAGTGGAGACGGGCATTGTGACTCTCATCGGCGCCACTACCGAGAACCCCTCGTTTGAGGTGATTCGTCCGCTGCTGTCGCGCTGTCAGGTGTATGTACTCAAGGAGATGGGCAAGAGCGACCTGCAGGAACTGCTGGATCGTGCTCTGAAGGATGATGTGGTGCTCAGGGAGCGAAATGTGGAAGTAAAAGAGAGTGACGCCTTGTTTCGGTTTTCGGGAGGCGATGCCCGCAAGTTGCTAAACATTCTGGAACTGGTGGTGACAGCCGCCGAGGAGGAAGAGATTGTAGTGCTGACCGACCAAAAGGTTACGGAACGCCTTCAGGAAAACCCCGCAGCTTACGATAAAGGTGGTGAGATGCACTACGATATTATATCGGCTTTTATAAAATCCATACGCGGCAGCGACCCCGATGCGGCTATCTACTGGCTGGCACGCATGGTGGTTGGTGGTGAAGATCCCAAGTTTATTGCGCGGCGACTGGTTATCTCGGCTGCCGAAGATATTGGTCTTGCCAACCCCAATGCACTGCTTCTCGCAAACGCCTGCTTCGACACGTTGCAAAAGATTGGCTGGCCTGAGGGGAGGATTGTGCTTGCAGAAACTACTATCTATCTTGCCACCTCACCCAAGAGCAACTCAGCCTATCTGGCCATCGACAAGGCAATAGCACACGTAAACGAGACGGGCAATCTGCCTGTGCCGCTACATCTGCGCAATGCGCCTACTGCTCTGATGAAGGAGCTGGACTATGGCAAGGAGTATAAATACTCTCACGACTATGAAAACAACTTTGTGAAGCAGGACTATATGCCCAAAGAGATAAGCGGCGCTAAGTTTTGGGATGCACAAAACAGCCCGGCTGAAAAGAAGCTGAGCGAATGGATGAAAAAACTGTGGGGTTAGTACCAGTTGCTGCCCCGGTCGTAGGGCGAATTGCGCTGCTCATACTTGAGGTCTTGCAACAGTGAGGCGTTGGCACGGATTACGAAGTTGTATGACTTGTATGGTCCGATGGGTATAAAGTTTGCCGACATACTCCAGCAGTGCAGATTTCGGGTTAGTGACATGTTGAGGCTGGTAAATTTCTTCAGGTCGAAATTGTAATCGGTATTAAAGGTCATACTCCAGTTTTTGGTGGGTTGGATCGACCCGTTAAAACCAAGACTGTGGGTTAGCATTCCCGGATACTCCATCTTCTGAACATTGAAGTTTCGGGTATCATAGGCATATCGTACCGAGTAGTTGAACGAAAGGTTCCACTGCACTTCATTTTTGAGATATCCATCTTCATCAAACTCTCCCAGCGATGAGTCGCCTGCATCAAACACACTTCTGCCTGACGAACCTTCTTCATACGGATTTCTTCCAATAGTTCCATCGTCAAGCGGTGGCGCATCATCATTGTCTGTATTTTTGCTACCATCCTTCTTGCCAAGCAAATTGCTCAGGGTGCTCTGATTAATGGAGTAAGAGAATGAGGTTCCCGTGCTGTACAGCTTTCCGAAACCCTTTCCATTAAAGATTCGCAGTTTATCTACTGCTACGGGTCTGTCGTTTTTGTCCAGCTCATATACATAAGGGTCCCACACGGCATTGATACTAAATGTGTAAGATTTGCTCAGCTTGAGTCGCATGTTGGTGTTAATCATACTCCACTTCATGGAGTCTGCCATCATGTTGTAATTGAAGTTGATGCCCAGGTCGTCTATCAGACTTATCTTTTTGTAGCCGGTAGTATCTGTTTCGCTCCTTACCTTCATCTCAAGGTTGTTCTTAAAGTCGAAGCCCACACTTCCGCTCTGTCCCTTAGAAGCTGTTCCGAACATCATTCTCGAATATGGTGAATAGGTATATTCCACGTCATCGCCAAACTCGTTTCGGTAGTTGTAGGTTTCGTAAAAGCCGTAGCGTGGATCGCCAAAGTCGGGACGATAGCTAAGACTAACGCTTGGCGAGAATACGTGACGAATGGCCTGAACTTTGTCGCCAAACATCTTCCACGGGGTGTACATACCATAAAGCTTGGTGTTGGCACTTATCGATGCACTATAGTCATATACACGGTGAAAACCACCAATAGTATCTACAACCATGTTTCTCTTGGCCACAGGATCCCACGCTTCTTTGACGGCGCCCGTGTACCAGCGCTCGGTATATGTGAATGATGGTGATATCTGTATTACGTCAAACAGGGAGAAGGTGGCACTAACGGGAATGTTGTGTTTCATTCCGTTTTGCCAATCCTTTGTAAGATTTGATTTGAAGAACTGGTCCTCTTTTGTGTGAATTGAGTTTCGGAACTCTCCCGAATAGCTCATTGATATTTTCTCATACCAACGCTCTGCTCCAACCATCTTTTTCCTTTTGAAAGGGTAGATACGACTCATATTGATTGAAACGTTGGGCAGCGTTGCCGAAATGGTTGAGTCTCTCGATACCTGGTTGATATTCATTGACGCCGACAAACTCCATGGCGAGTCGGGGAAGCGCTGAGTTAGATTGACACTCGAACTCTTAGTATTGTTTGACGACGAAGGTCTGTAGAGCTGATTTAAGTCGTGCATATTGGCACGGCTGGTAGAGAAGTTCACACTTGCCGACAGGGTTCTGTACATGTTTGCCTTGGGGTCTTGCGAGTGTGTCCAGTTTATTCTAAAGTCTTTTGATACTGAGTAGGCACCCGGGATATCCAAGTCCTTCAGCTCTCTGTCACCAATCACGGTGCTCAGGTAGTTTGCATTTACGTTGCCCGAAAACTTGTATCGCTTGCGATAGTTGGAGCGGCCACTCACTCCCCACGAACCTTTGGTGTATATTTCACCCGTTAGGGCCAGATCAACATAGTCGTTAATTGCAAAATAGTATCCTCCGTTGTGAAGATAAAATCCGCGTTCCATCTCATCACCATACGAGGGCATGATTATTCCCGACGAATAGCTGTCGGTGAAGGGGAAGAATGCAAAGGGCAACACTACGGGAAACAAAGGCACATCGGCCACTACAAGCCATGCAGGCCCTGTGACCACGTCCTTGCCGGGTCTCACTTTTGCTTTGGAGAGGTTGATGTAAAAGTGTGGATGGTCGTGCAAGTCACAGGTAGTGTATTTTGCATTGACCATATAGAACGAGTTGTCGGCATTCTTCTTGGCTGTGTTTGCCACGATGTGACCCTCGCCCTCTTGTGTGATTACATTATTGATGTATGCTTTGCCTGTTTCAAAGTTGTACTTCACACGCTTCATTTCGTACTCGCTGCCTCCTTGATTAAACACGGGGTATCCAAACTCCTTGCCCACAGAGTCGAGGGCAAATGTGGCAGAAATAAGGCTGCTGTCTAAGTTGGCAATTATGTTTTCGCCCTTGATACTAAGATCACCATACTTAACATCGGCATCTCCGTATAGATATCCCATGTTGTCTTTGGTAAAAACGATGGAGTCTTTGGCGGTATACATAACAGCTGCATCCAGTTTCTCTTTGGTATCTATCTTCACCGTATCGGCAGTCATTGCCGAGTCGAGCTGCTCAGTGAAAATATTTACAGAGTCAGTGCCTAAGTCAAGTTCAGAATCAAGCGCAAGAGAGTCGAGCTGCTCTATTAGTTTTTTTTGCTCTATTGTGTCTTTCAGTGCAACTATTTCGTTTATCAGTGAGTCGGCTTTGGCCTGAACATCCGCCGGAGGTACTACATCTCTTTTTTTTGCCTCACGTTCTACAATAGGTCTGTCACCCTCAACGACTGCTACACCGGTTCTTCTCACCGATGAGCACTGGATAAGGGCAACTGAAATAAAGAGAATTAATATATTGACGAACAGCTGCTTCATTCAGTAATTGTTTCCTGAATCTGATTTCAGAGCACAAAACTAATGAAATAAGCCCGAAGTATGGGCAAAAAATTAAAAATAATACTTAACAAGGTGGATTATTGAGCATTTAGCAATATCTCCCTGAATGATTGGTAGTCGGCGGAAGAGGTGATTGTTTGCTTCTCGTTCTTCATAAATGCCTGCAACTCTTCGGGGATTTCTATCGTTTTGTCGATACACTCCTCTACTGTTTCCTTGAACTTGGCGGGATGAGCCGTGGCAAGGAATACACCTGTTTCTCCATCCTTTAGTCCTTCTTTCAATGCCATATAACCGCAGGCACCGTGTGGATCGAGAAGATATCCATGTGTGTCGTACACCTTGCGGATGGTTTGTCTGATTTGTTCGTCGGAATAGGTGTAACCTGATATATCGGCTGTTATATCAGCGTGAGAGTTACCGTACAGATTGATAATTCTGGCAAAATTGCTTGGGTCGCCAACATCCATTGCGTTGGCAATTGTCTGCACCGACGGGCGTGGGTTGTAATTGCCATCTTCCAGATATTTGAAGAATACATCATTTCTATTGTTAGCAGCCACAAAACGCTTAACGGGTAGTCCCATACGCTTGGCAAACAGTCCGGCAGTAAGATTGCCGAGGTTGCCGCTGGGAACGGAAACAACCACGTTGTCTGCAAGTCCTAAGCGAGCCAGCTGTGCATAGGCATGAAAATAATAGAATGACTGTGGCAGAAAGCGTGCAACGTTGATTGAGTTTGCAGAGGTGAGATTCATCGATTCGTTTAGTTCTTTGTCCAGGAATGCTGTTTTAACCAGTGCCTGACAATCATCAAACGTGCCTTCAACCTCAATCGCTGTGATGTTTTGACCAAGTGTGGTGAATTGCGCCTCTTGTATATCGCTCACCTTACCCGAAGGGTACAGAACATAAACCTTAATGCCATCTACGCCAAGGAAGCCGTTGGCAACTGCACTACCGGTGTCGCCTGAGGTGGCAACAAGAACATTCACCTCATCCTGCCCCTGTTCTTTAACAAAGTATGATAGCATGCGGGCCATAAACCGTGCGCCAACATCTTTGAAAGCAAACGTGGGTCCATGAAACAGTTCAAGCACATATATTCCTTTTTCGACCTCCACTAGTGGAATCTCGAAGCTGAGGGTGTCTGATGTTATTGTGTCAAGTGTCTGCGCATGCACATCATCGCCAAAAAAGGAGGACGATACTGTTTGCGCAATCTCTTGCAGGGTGAGTTTATCTATTGATTTGAAAAAACTGTCAGGAAGATTTTCAATGTTTTCGGGCATATATAAGCCGCGGTCGGGTGCAAGTCCTTTCACCACTGCTTCCTGTAATGAAACCTTGGGTGATATTTTATTTGTACTGTAGTAGTGCATAGTGTTGTTGTTAAAGCGAGAATAATGTATTCATAAATTGATTTCCCTTTAGCATGCCGTGTACTCCCTGTTGGGCTGAGAATTCGTCGTACACGTTTACACTGTCGGGTTTTATTCCTCTGTGATATATTATAAAAGGAATAGGGTCACGTGTGTGCGTTCTGATAGCGCAAGGCGTGGGATGGTCGGGCAATACTGAAATTACAACCGGTTCGTCCCACTGCTCGGTTGTTTCGTAAATAGTTTTCACCACTCTTGAATCAAGATCTTCAATCGTTCTGATTTTAAGTGCCACGTCTCCTTCGTGTCCTGCCTCATCGGGTGCTTCAATATGAAGATAAACAAAATCATGATTGCGCAGAGCATCGATTGCAGCCTGCGCTTTTCCTTCGTAGTTGGTGTCGTAAAGCCCGGTGGCTCCTTCCACCATAATCACTTCGAGACCGGCATATACACCTATTCCTCTGATTAGGTCCACTGCGGAAATAACCGCTCCACTTTGGATGGGGAACATTTCCTTCAACGGTTTCATTTGAGGACGATAGCCCGGCGACCACACCCAAATACTGTTGGCGGGGTCTTTTCCCTCGGCAATACGACGCAGATTGACGGGGTGATCTGCCAGCAGCTCCTGCGATTTTAGAATCAGCTGATTCAACAGTTGGGCAGTTGCTTCACCTTCACTGCTTTCACTTTTAACCAGGTTAGGCCTAAAAGGTGTTTCGGGAACATCATGAGGAGGTGTGCATATAATATTTTTGTTTCCTCCTTTTATTTTAAGCAAGTGACGATATGAAACTCCCGTGTGGAAACTAACTGAGTCGCTGCCCAGCTTTTCATTAAGGAAGTCAATCAGGATGCTTGCCTCTTCTGTTGAAATATGTCCGGAAGAGTGATTTTTGAGTATGTCGCCATTTATACTGATTAAGTTGCAGCGTATGGCAAGCTCATCGGGATGAATGTCAACCCCAATACTTGCGGCCTCAAGCACTCCCCTGCCTTCATATACCACGGGCACATCGTAGCCCATAACGGCTAAATTAGCTATTTCGCTTCCGGGTGCCATGCCGGGAGGTATTGTGTCAAACATTCCGCTTTGTCCTTTTTGGGCAAGCAAATCCATGTAAGGTGTGCGTGCTGCCTGCAGCGGAGTTTTATTTCCCAATTCGGGGATGGGCTCATCTGCCATCCCGTCGCCAAGAATGATGATTTGTTTCATCTTTTATGTTATCTGATGTTTGCAATAGAAATAATATCGGAGAAGACACCTGCAGCGGTTACGCTTGCTCCGGCACCGTAGCCCTTGATTACCATGGGGTACTCATTGTATCGCTCGGTAGTTATCATGATTATGTTGTTGCTTCCTTCGAGGTCGTAGAAGGGGTGACCTTTTTCCACTTCGTGTAGTCCCACCTTGCAGTCGCCATTATCGTAGGTGGCAACAAAGCGCAGTTTTTTGCCTTCCTCTTCAAGCTTTTCTCTTCTCTCCTCAAATGACGCATCCATATCGTCAATAGTTTGCCAGAACTCTTCGAGTGTTCCGTCAAAATACTTTTGCGGAACGAAAAGGTTTTTCTCTACATCTGACTGGTCTATTCTTGCACCGGCTTCGCGGGAAAGGATAACTAGCTTGCGGGTAACGTCAAGACCGCTTAAGTCGATACGCGGGTCGGGTTCGGCAAACTGTGCATCAACAGCCATCTGTATAGCTTTGCTAAAGGTGATATCTTTGCTGATGGTGTTGAATATGAAATTGAGTGTTCCCGAAAGTACTGCTTCGAGCTTCACTATTTTATCGCCTGAGTTGGTCAGCGAGTTCATTGTGTTGATAATAGGCAGTCCTGCTCCCACATTAGTTTCGAAGAGAAACTTAACTCCTGACTTTCGTGCTGCTTTTTTCAGTCTCTGATATTCGTCATAGTCGGAAGATGCCGCTATTTTATTGGCTGTTACTACCGATATGCTTTTTGACAGAAACTCCTGATAAAGCTCCGACACATTTGAGCTTGCAGTGCAATCTACAAATACTGAATTGAAAATATTCATATCAAGTATGCCTTTCTTTATCACCTCGGGTGAGCTCTTCACACCATAAGTCATAAGTTTGTCATAATAGTTGTCCAGATCAATACCATCTCTATCGAAAAGGGCTTTGCGACCATTTGCAATTCCCACAACATTTATTCTGAGCTTGTTTTGATTTTTAAGTGTCTGTTGCTGCTGCTTGATTTGCTCAAGCAAGTTGCCGCCAACAGTACCAGTACCAACAATGAAGAGGTTGAGGTCCTGGTAGGGCGAAAGGAAGAATGAATCGTGGATTACATTCAAAGACTTCTTTAGATCTGACTTTGAGATAACACAAGATATATTGGTTTCTCCTGCACCCTGAGCTAACGCAACTATGCTGATGCCATTTCTGCCCAGAGCTTCAAAGAACTTGCCTGCAATGCCCGGGACATTTCTCATATTCTGTCCCACAATAGCTATTGTTGCAAGGTCATGCTCAACCTGAATTTCATTAATGCTTCCCATTGAAATCTCATGCTCAAACTCTTTGCTAAGAACTTTCAGCGACAATGCCGCATCCTGAGAGCGAACTCCGATTGATGTACTGTTTTCTGACGATGCCTGTGAAACGATAAACACACTTATTCCATTATCGGCCAAAGCTGTGAATATACGTTTGTTCACACCGATAACACCTACCATTCCCAAGCCCTGGATAGTGATAAGCGATGTGTCACCTATTGAAGAAATACCTTTTATTATCTGTCCGTCTCTTTCGGGCTCAATATTTTTGATGAGTGTTCCCGGCAATTCGGGTTTGAAAGTATTCTTTACATAAATGGGAATATTCTTGTGATAGACGGGGAATATTGTAGGCGGATAAATAACCTTTGCGCCAAAGTTTGACAACTCTATTGCCTCTGTAAATGACAATTCGTTAATCAGATAGGCAGACTTGATTATCTTTGGATCAGCTGTCATAAATCCGTCAACATCGGTCCAAATCTCAAGCATGGAGGCATCGACAGCAGCTGCTATTATGGAAGCTGTATAATCTGAACCGCCTCTGCCCAAATTAGTAATATCATTATTATCTCTGCTTGATGCTATAAATCCGGGCACAACGGCTACCTCAGCCAAAGCGAGATCGGCGAATGCTTCACGAATAAGATTGTTGCTAAGCTCCAGGTCGGGAATATGATGTATAAACTGTTTTTCAGTTTTGATAAACTCGGTTGAGTCATACAAGCGTGCATTTTTGATTACTTTGCTTACGATAAGTGATGAAAGACGCTCGCCGTAGCTTACAATCTTATCGGAAGTTTTTTGCGACAAGTCTCCAATAAGATAAACTCCTCGCAAAATATTGCGAAGCTCATCAAACAGAACCTGAGTTTTTTGTTTTAGCTCTTCTCTGTCCTCAGGCAGCAAAACGCTCTGCCCAATAACTATTTCGTGCTTTTCGACTACCTCATCTAGTAATGCTTTATAGCCGGGGTTTGAATTTAAGGCAAAGTCGGCAGCTAACAGCAATCTGTCGGTGATACCACCAAGTGCAGACACAACTACAATTACTGAAGAATTTTCATTTTCTGCTATATTTTTTACAAACTGAAGACACTCGGGAGTCTCAATAGACGACCCTCCAAATTTCATAACTTTCATTTGATTATGAACATTTTATTGCAACATTTAGTGTTGCATATATTATTTAAATAAGTGATTATAAAAATGATAACCGAGAGGAATATCATTTAGGGCAACAAAAGTTGAGCGGATAGAAATATTACATAACCCCCAAAGGGGTCATAAACATAGATGTTGTAGTGTTGGTGTATGTTGATATATTATTGCCCACGTTAAATGTGAATTTGTTGCAAAGATAGAAGATTAATTAATAAAAAGAAACAAAAAGAGTAAAATAACTGTACTTTTAATATCAATCTGCCAGAAATCAACCTCTAAAGTGTACAACAAATCAATTTCTGACGGTTGATTTAAAATCCTGTGATATTGAAGGCAGTTGTCAGATTGAGCGATACTCTATCTGTAAATTTTTTTCCGCTATTAATATTCCCGGTGATGTCAGTGACCTGAACACCAAGACCAACAATAGGGATTCTGACCCCCGACTC
>ERZ1032852.426-NODE-426-length-10073-cov-17.250948_pt1 | contig 10073 bp, 10 predicted proteins | sample MGYA00516689_ERZ1032852 | MGnify/ENA primary metagenome ERZ1032852 (study PRJEB33719, sample SAMN04262499) | wastewater metagenome | biome: rural village; feature: composting latrine chamber; material: composting feces with ash | place: El Salvador | collected...
CAGGAGGTCGCGTTCGAGGATTTCTGCCTTCACCACCTGGTCTGGGCGGAAGTCTCTGTCTCTGCGCATGTAGAGCGCGTCGAACGGGACGTCCCAGCGTTCCATCCACGCCTCGGTCGCTTCGCGGGCACGTTCATCTCTGCCTGAAACCAGAATGATTTTGGAGTTTCTAGCGAGCCCTTGGACAACCTCTATCACCGGTTCGTTGGGTTTGTCAGCGTGCACCATTTTCATGTTGAACGGGCTCCGATCTCCGAGCAACGCCAGCGTCCCGTCAATGTCGACAATCCATGCTCTGGGTTTCATTGACCCTCCGTTCTCTCTTCTACCCGGTGGTGCCCAACTGCAAGGGCAATCCCGGTAACCCCTGCTGCGACCAGTAGGCCAACACCAAACTGGGTGTAGTGCTGCAGCAGCGCGCCTGTCATTGCTCCTAACCCAAGTGCGATCACCGCAAGGGTCGCGCGGATGAACCCTTCCGGAATCTCGCCTTCCTCACGCTTTGTACCGGGGGCTAAGAAGAGTGCGGAGCTGACCCCAAAGATCGCGGCCGTGACAGCGACCGTGTTGACATAAGGCACCGACAAGCGATTAGCCGCGTTCCCTTGGACTCCCATGGCAAAAGCCAGGGCAGCCATGACCACCCAGGCCAGACTGGGGTGCTCATCGGGAGGCCAAACGAGTGTCACTATGCCGACGGTGGCGAGGACTGAGACAACCAGGCCGAACGTCCAAGTCGTCGCCTTTCCCCAAACGGCCGGCTCGTTTCGCGTCGCAAACCCGTGCACAACCCCGCCGACAATAAACGCAGCGAGCGCAGCAGCAGCGCCCGCCAAGTTCGTGTCTGCCGCTTTCCCGAGTCCCATTCCGATGATGATGACGTTACCGGACATGTTCGCAACGAAGAGGTGGCCCAACCCTAGCCAGGCAAGAGCGTCGGAGATCCCAGCAGCGAACGTGAAGCCAAGGAGCACCCTGATCCGAATGCGGGCAACGTCCACGGCTTCATTAGCGAAGCTTGGGCGGGACTGCATAGCTACCAGCGTAGCGGGAGGCGCCCCGTGCGGTGATAGGCTCCTTTCGCACCCCACCCACCAGATTTCGACGGAGGTGGCCCGTGAGCGCCCAACAAATCGGTAGTGTCTTTGAGCTGCAGAGCGCCGTCGAACCCCTCATTGAAGAGAGCAACTTTCCTGCTCTCGCAAAGGTGGTTGAGGCGGCTTCTCCTGAACAGGTAGCGTCTCTGCTTGGCCGTCTCCCTACAAAGGAGCAGGCAATCGTTTATCGCCTGCTCCAAAAGGATCAGGCGATCCAGGTCTTTGAGCTGATCAGTCCCGCCATGCAAGGCGACCTGATCCACGGTCTGCAAGACGCTCATGTCGCCCAGATTTTTGCGGACCTAGACCCGGACGACCGCGTTTGGCTCCTTGACGAGCTACCTGCGGGCCTTGCGCCTCGTCTTCTTCACGGCCTGACTCCTAAAGAGCGGCAGCTGACGGCCGAGGTTTTGGGCTACCCGAAGGGGTCTGTCGGCCGGCGCATGACGCCCGAATACGTGACTGCCAAGGTAGGAGCCACAGTACAGAAGACACTGAAGCGGGTCCGCGAGCGCCTTGACGAGGCGGAAACCATCTACACGCTCCCCGTCGTCGACTCAGCCCGCTACGTCGTCGGTGTAGTAAGCCTGCGTGATCTGCTCCGGGCTGAACCCGACGACGCGATCTCCGACATCATGCAAGAACCGGAAGTCGCGACCGCCTACCAAGACGCTGACGTGGCCGCCCGCAAGTGCGTCAACTTGGGTTACATTGCACTTCCGATTGTGGACCGGGAGTCTCGCCTAGTCGGGGTCCTGACACTGGACGACGCCGCAAAGATTTTGGAGCACGAGGAAACTGAGCAGTCCGCTCACCAAGGTGGTGTCGCACCGCTACGGCGCCCCTATCTGGCGACCCCCATCAAGTCACTGGTCACCTCACGAATCGTTTGGCTGCTAGTGCTTGCCGTCGGCGCGACGCTCACCGTCCAGGTGCTGTCAGTCTTTGAAACGACCCTTGAGCAAGTGACCGTTCTAGCCCTGTTTGTGCCTCTCCTGATCGGTACCGGTGGCAACACAGGCAACCAGGCTGCAACCACGGTGACCAGAGCCATTGCGCTTGGGGACGTGCGACCTCACGACGTCGGGAAAGTGCTGACTAGAGAAATGGCTACGGGCCTCTCTCTGGGTTTGCTGCTGGGGGCACTCGGGGGAGGCATCACGGCCCTTGTCTTTGAACCGGAAGTCGGGCTTGTCATTGGCCTCACTCTTGTTGCCGTCTGCACGGTTGCTGCCAGCTTCGGTGGGATCATGCCGATCGTTGCCCGCAAACTGAACGTGGACCCGGCCGTCTTCTCAAACCCGTTCATCAGCACATTCGTCGACGCCACGGGTCTGGTCATCTACTTCCTGATAGCCCGCGCGGTCTTGGGGATTTAGAGTTCAGGGCTAGCGGCCTCCCGTTCCCCAGCGCCCTGGTAGACATCAAGGTAACCTTGGTAGACTTCTACCATGAGCTTGAACATCAAGAACCCCCGCACCCACGCGTTGGTGCGCGAACTTGCGAGCGTTCTGCAGGTTTCCCAGACGGAAGCAGTCACGTTCGCCGTTGAAGAACTCTTGCGCCAGGAACAGCAGGAAGGCAACAAGCGTCTCGCGGCTATCAGAAGGACGGGCGACCAGATTCGCCGCCACACCAAAGAGCCGCCCGCAGCGAAAGATGCACTTTACGACAAGGAAGGCCTCTTCGTTTGATAGTCGACACGTCCGCGATCATGGCGATCGCTCTTGGCGAGCCCGGCTACAGGCAGGTAGAGGAAGCGCTCGCCCAAGATGGGCCGAAACTCATGTCAGCTCCAACCTTCGTGGAGCTACAGGCCGTGATGCTACGACGTCTCGACACCAAAGGCCGCCGGCTGGTCGGGCAGCTGCTCCGGGACGCGAACATCTCAATCGCAGACTTCACCGAGCGCCAAGCTGAGATCGCTGCCCGCGCCTACGAAGACTACGGGAAGGGTGGAGGCCATCCCGCTGGACTCAATCTGGGCGACACGTTCAGCTACGCGCTAGCCATCGACCGCCACCAGCCGTTGCTGTACGTGGGCAACGATTTCACTCAGACCGACGTTCGTTCTGCTCTTGTGGGCAGTAACGATGTCCAGGACCTCTAAACCAATCAGTGAGCTAGCCCTGAATCATCTGACTGGCCGCGTCCACTAGCTGCCTCGCGGTTCTCACAGCGAGGTCTGCTTCTGCCCGGCCAACCGGGACGGCCTCGTAGTTGGATTGGTTGCGGGCCCTGCGGAGCCGGTCGAACTGTTTCGCTGCTTCCCGCCCCGGCGGTTTGTCGAGGATGGCAACCATGAACCTTCCCACCGCCTCGTGCTGGCCTGGGCGGTTCGTGGTGCGGTAGCCCAGACTGGCGAGCAGAGCTTCCCCAGCGTCGCGGGCTGCGTCATACGCCACCCCGTATTTCACCACCGGGCTGGTGAGTAGCCGGCACTGTTCCAACCTCTCTTCCGCTGCTGCTAGGAAGGCCTTAGCCCGCGTCTGGTCGGCAACGACAGGTTCGACACGCCTTGCTTCCACTAGGTGCCGAACGGCCTCTTTCTGCCCGGGGGCTAACCCTGGCTTCGCTGCTCTAAAACCACTTGGCTCATCCGGGTGCCTCACCACGGCGATTCCCCTACAAGTTGGATGGTGGGCTGGGATTCAACCTGAAGCAGGAACCCCGAGTCCCCTTTGATCTCTTCCCCACTCAAGATGGTCACGTTCACGGGCCTGCCCACGCGTTCCTGCACGCGGTCGGCCGCGGCGTACACGTCTTCCACAGCGGGCTTGCCCACAACCATCACGTCGATGTCCGCAGGAGCGGCTCCCTCTTGTCCCTCAGCTCGCGCCGCAAATGAGCCGAACAGGAACGCGGACTCCACCCCGGGAATCTCAACCAACTCCTCTTTCAGGAACGCAACGGGCCCAGCAGTGACAGCAGCGAGTTGGCGTAGCGGTTCCGTCAATGGGCTATGAGAGTTGGCGCTTAGCATCCGGGTGCGACCGACGCGCCGCTCTTTCAAGATTCCTGCCTGAAGCAGTCGTGCAACTTCCCTGTGAGCAGTCGGATACGTGACTTCGGCTGCCGCAGCCAGATCGGTCAAGCTCAGCTCCTCTGGCTGCAATAGCAACGCAGCAAGGATCCGTGCCTGGGCGTCCGAACGGAACACAGGCGCAACCAGTGAACCCACTGTTCTCATAAAACTGAGGATATCCTCCAGAATCTTGACATGTCTAGGGGTGCTTGGGCCGTGGAGCCAGGCATTGGGGGCGGGAGGTTGCGCACTATCCGGCTACGCTACCGAACAGACCCGCAAGCGAAGGAGTTCCCCTGAAAACCAAGACCTACCGGCAACACGGCGTGACCGTAAAAGAGCATCGGCTGAATGTTCCCTTGGATCATTCCCACCCAAGCGGAGACCAGATCGAGATCTTTGCAAGGGAGCTCATTGCACCCGGACAGGAAAACGCTCCGTACCTTCTGTTCCTGCAAGGAGGTCCGGGTGGGGCTGGGCCCAGGCCAGGAGACTTCAAGGACGGATGGATTGGGCAGGCGCTCAAGAGTCATCGGGTGGTGCTGCTGGACCAACGGGGAACCGGGCAGTCGGCCCCCTTCACGACCCTGACCGCTCCAAGCGAAACTCAGGAACTCGCCAGCTATCTCAGGCTGTTCCTGCAGGGACAGATCGTTGAGGACGCGGAAGCCTTGCGTCAGGAACTGGGTATCCAACAGTGGGAGACGCTTGGCCAGTCCTACGGCGGGTTCCTAACTCTCGCTTACCTCAGCGCTCATCCGGAGTCCGTTAGTGGTTGCTACTTCACCGGCGGTCTGCCGGGGCTGGTCCCCGTTGATGACATCTACAGGCTGACTTACCCGCAGGCGGCTAAGCACAACCAGACTTACTTCGCCCAGTACCCAGGCGACGAACAGACCATCAGGGAGGTTGCAGCACACCTCGCGGATACTGAAGAGCTGCTTCCAACTGGGGAGCGCCTCACCTCGAACCGAATGAGGATGCTGGGAATGTCCCTGGGCGGGCAGCTTTCCTACGACCAGTTGCACTACGTCTTCGAAGGACCGTTCGTGACAGTCCAGGGTGAGCGCAGGCTTCACCCACAGTTCCTAGCTGAAGTGGGGCAGCGTGTTTCGCACCAGGACAGGCCGCTTTACGCTGCTTTGCAAGAAGCCATCTACGCTCCCACTTCCCCTGGCGGCACCCGCTGGGCTGCGGAGCGCGTCAGTGCAGAGTTCCCTGGGTTCCGCTTGGACGCGGATCCTCTAGACAAGCGCGAACCCTGGTACCTGACCGGTGAACATATGTTCCGAAGCCTGTTCCAGGAGGACCCATCCCTTCGCCCACTCCTTGGTGCTGTCGGTCTGCTAGCTGACTCCGAGGACTGGGAGCCCATCTACGACCGCTCGGTTCTTTCCTCGACCGAAGCGCCCATGGCGGCAGCGATATACGTGGACGACATGTTCGTCCCCAGGCAGCTTTCAGAGGAGACCGCGGCACTGCTCCCCAACATGAAGACACTGGTCACAAACCAATGTCAGCACGATGGGCTCCGCGCAGCGGATGTCTTCACCCAGCTCCAGGACTTGCGGGAAGACTAGGCTCAACCCTGCACCGGTCGGGCGAGCGCGCCCATGGGATCCCAAGCAGGAAGAACCAGCGGTCGCTCGCTCAAAGCGGCCTGCTGCTCCTGGGACAGGTCGGATTTCTTCACCACGACCTCGAACACGAAGTCGGTGAACCAGTCGTCGTCCATTGTGAAGTAGCCCTTGTCGCCGATTTCGTCTCCCCAAGAGTTCTCAACCCTCCAGCGGCGCGGCTCCCCCTCCACTTCGTCCACGCCCGTCAGCACCATGGCGTGGGTCATCATCGACTCCCCGGTTAGGACGCGTTGCTCCTTGGTGGTGGACAGGTCGACACCAAGCACGCCCGGGTAATCGTAGATGTCCTTGACCAGCAGCCCGGCTTTGCGGTCGGAGTGCTGTCCGACATCGCAACCGAACCAGACCGGGTGTCCTTCATTCAGCGACTTCGCAGCAAGCGCCTTCATCGTTTCGACGTCGACGTTCAGATACTTCACCTCAGGTCCACCAACGACGTTTCCCAGGTGCGACACGGTGAGTGGGGCGTTCTTCGGATGAGCAGTACGAGGGTCGTCAACCAGGCAGACGTAGTCTTCCAAGTCCAGGTCAACGTACTTGTCCATGAACTCGGTGGGCGTCATCTCCCCATCCCTATGGAACATCCCATCTTTATCGCGCCACTGCCAGTCGAAACTGGTTGGAGGAATCCCCAGGTTGATGACCAGGATCCGATAGATGTCCTTCAGGACGCGGTTCTTAAGGGCCCGACGCTCCTCCTGCGTTTCCAACTCCCGCATCTCCAGGGCAGTGCGGCGAAGCAGCAGCCGCAGCTGCGCATTCATGGGTTCGGTGTTGGAGCTGGCAACAGTTTCTGGCATGACCTCTTGTGGGACGACCCCGTGCTTTTGGAACACGCCGACCAACATGTCCCACTGGCCCCCGTCCCCCAGGACGTCGGCAAGGAGGAATTGGGAGAGGCGCGAGTCAAGATCTTCCCCATCGCCTGCTAGTTGCAGTTGGTCTTCTAGGAAGTAGTTGGCGCGTTCTAGCTTGTCCCAGAAGAGCGCGTAGTTCTGGGAAAGCTCGAAGTCATCTGTGCCAAGCTTCTCCATGACACCGGCCCTCATGATGTTGAGCGCGGCGAACAGCCAGCAACGTCCTGACTTCTTCTGGTTCGCCACCTTCCACTTGTCAAGTTTTGTTGACATGGAAGTGGGAGTAACAGCTTTTTGTCGGTCCAAACTTGCCGCACCTATGCCACCTGCGGTGACCGCGTTCGTTGACAGACGCACCTGCGGGTCCGCATCGATGTCAGCGCGGATCTCGGCGACTAGTTCGGGGGTAAGTTCGGCGGGGTTGTTCAACGTTGCTCCGGTTCCTTGTTTCGTTTAGCTGCTACTTTGCCCTGATCAAGCTGGGCTTGATCTTGGAGCCTACTCCTCTCCCAGACCGAACGGGCCTGCTGTTTTGCGGACGGCCCTCTGGAAGCAAACCCTTGGGCTCCCCAGATGAACCCGCCAGGTACGCGCCGAAGGGAGAGCAAAATCAAAGACCTATTGGGATTGGTACGTTTTCGAACTTCTTCCTCGTGCCGTCGTGTGCCAGCTCACATAGAGTGGTGTCGTAGGCAAAACAACCAACTTTCCAGGAAAAGTGATGAGCGAAAACACAGAAGAATTAGATCTCGAGGCCATTTATAAGGACCTCCATGAAAACCCTGAACTCTCATTCCAAGAGTTCAGGACAGCCGAAATTGCTGCGAAGCACCTGGAGTCCTTGGGTTTCGAGGTGACCAGGGGCGTTGGCAAGACCGGCGCTGTTGGAATCCTTGAACGAGGCGAAGGTCCGACAGTGATGGTCCGTGCAGACATGGATGCACTCCCTGTGGAAGAAGAGACCGGACTTCCCTACGCCAGCACCAAAGTCGGCACCAAGGCAGACGGCACTCCGACACCGATCATGCACGCTTGCGGCCACGACATGCACACCACCTGCCTAATGGGGGCCGCCGCCAAGCTTGCTGCCGACCCCGACTGGACCGGGCGTTTGATGGTGGTGTTCCAGCCGGCTGAAGAGCTTGGTCAAGGCGCGCAAGCGATGATCGATGACGGCATTTTCGAACGCTTCGGCAAGCCCGACATCGTATTAGGCCAGCACGTCGCACCGCTGCCTGCGGGTGTGTTCGGGGTTCACCCAGGCCCAGCATTTGCAGCATCCGATGCCCTATTCGTTGAGCTGTATGGCAAGGGCGGGCACGGCTCCCGTCCCGAAACCACCATCGACCCGGTGGTGATGGCAGCAAACTACATCACGGAACTCCAGCAGATCGTCTCACGCGACATCGCAGCCACCGACATGGCGGTTGTCACCGTCGGGTCGGTCAACGCGGGCAGCGCTGCCAACATCATCCCCGACCATGCTGAGCTCAAGATCAGCGTTCGCACCTTCGACCCCGAAGTTCGGGAAACGGTTCTGGGGAAGATTGAACACTTGGCGAAGGCAGCAGCTTTCGCGGCCGGCGCCGACAGGGAGCCGCTGGTTCAGACCTCATATTCTTTCCCCGCCGTTTCCAACGACCCGGTGGCATGCGATGAAGTGACGGCGTTGTTTAAGACCATCCCTGCGATGGTCATCGACCCGGGCAGCGTAACCGGTAGTGAAGACGTTGGCCTCTTCGCACTCGCTGCAGGAGCCCCAATCTGCTACTGGCTGCTTGGGGGCGCAAACCCCGCACTCTTCAAGGACGCGAAGACTGAGAGGGACTTCCAGGACATCGTTGCAACCCTCCCCTCCAACCACTCCCCGCTCTTTTACCCCGTGACGCAGCCGACCATAAAGTACGGCGTGGAAGGCCTGTACCTGGCTGCGAAGAACTGGTTGGGTCAGAAAGACCTGGTTGCGTGACTGGACCCTCGGTCCGCCCCGTGACGGTTGTCGTGGTCGGGGCGGGCCAGGCCGGCCTTTCAGCCGGGTACCACTTGCTTCGAAGGGGTTTCGTCAGCGCGCTGGATCGTCCTGAAGCTGACAAGTCCTTCGTGATGCTTGACGCGAATCCTGCGCCGGGTGGAGCCTGGCAGCACAGGTGGGACTCCCTGACTGCGGCGACGGTGAACGGGATCTTTGATCTACCGCGTTTTCCTCGTCCGCTTCCGGACCCAACTGCTCCCAGCAGGGTGGTGATCCCCCAGTACTTTGCTGCGTTCGAAGCGCAGTTTCACCTGCCCGTCTTGCGTCCGGTCACCGTGGAATCGGTAGAAAGAGAAGATCAGGACCCCGAAGGGAAGCTGATCGTCCAGACAAACCAGGGTGCGTGGAAAACACGGGCGATCATCAACGCAAGCGGCACGTGGACGAACCCAGTCTTGCCGGTCTATCCGGGGGCAGAGAAATTCCAGGGCCGCCAGTTGCATGTCGCTGACTACTCTTCCCTGGAGGAGTTCACGGGTCAGCGCGTCGCGATCGTTGGGGGCGGGATCTCAGCGGTGCAGCTGCTTGAAGAGATCTCCAGGGTTGCCGAAACCTTCTGGTACGCAAGGCGGGAACCTGTGTTTCGTGACGGGTTCACTGCTGAGGAAGGGGGACGCCAAAGTGTGGCGCGGGTTGCGGCAGACGTTGCGGCGGGGATCCCAACCGGGAGCGTCGTGTCGTACACAGACCTGATTTGGGCTCCCTACGCGGTCGCAGCAAAAGAACGCGGGGTGCTGGTGCGCAGGCCGATGTTCACCGCGATCGAACCAGGCGGGGTGATCGAAGCAGACGGGACCCTGCAACAGGTCGACGCGATTCTTTGGGCGACCGGCTTCAAACCCGAACTGAGGCACCTGGAGCCCCTGGAACTTAACGGGCCGCTTGGGGGAATCCCCACGGACGGAACCCAGGTGGCAGCAGAGCCGCGCGTGCACCTGATTGGCTATGGCCCCTCTCAATCAACGGTGGGGGCGAACCGTGCCGGCCGTGACGCTGTGCGCGCTCTCAACACCATGGTCACCTAACCCCGTCTGTCGTTTTGGCCGCGTGTTGCAGCGCAAAAAAGTGCTATTCCAGGCTAAGAGGAGCTGCGACACGCGGCCAAAACGACAAGGGAACGGTGGAGCCAAGGGGACTCGAACCCCTAACCCCCTGCTTGCAAAGCAGGTGCGCTACCAATTGCGCCATGGCCCCGCAGGAAACTACTCTACTAAGTCACTCTGGGCGACGCCACGCCCGCGGGGTGTCTACCAGGTCATAGACAGCGCGTCCCACAAAAAGGGCGATGACAGCAACAACGGACCAAAGAAGTAGCTTACGCATTGTTCTCCAAGCAGCATCAGGGCCCATGGGGTTTCTTCGCGGGAGTGGTGGGCCTAGATGGACTCGAACCATCGACCTCAGTCTTATCAGGACTGCGCT
>ERZ1032852.427-NODE-427-length-10049-cov-9.334801_pt1 | contig 10049 bp, 5 predicted proteins | sample MGYA00516689_ERZ1032852 | MGnify/ENA primary metagenome ERZ1032852 (study PRJEB33719, sample SAMN04262499) | wastewater metagenome | biome: rural village; feature: composting latrine chamber; material: composting feces with ash | place: El Salvador | collected...
ACAATCTTCATGAAACAAACTACACTATCGAGTTGATTGCAGAATGATAATCCGGTTCCTGTGCAATCTCGGGAACCAGCTCGGTATACACCACTTCTCCTTCGGGGTTCACGACTACCACTGCACGTGCCAAGAGCCCGTTTAGCGGCCCGTCGCTCATCAGTAGCCCGTAGTCGTTGCCAAAAGCATTGTCCCGGAAAGTAGAGAGGGTAATGACGTTTTCGATGCCTTCTGCCGAGCAAAAACGGCCCGACGCGAAAGGCAAGTCGGCAGATATCCCGAGGACCACCGTGTTGTTCAGCCCGGTAGCCTCCTTGTTAAAACGGCGCACCGATGCAGCACACACTCCCGTGTCGAGACTCGGGAAGATATTTAGTACCACATTTTTACCTTTGAAGTCCGATAAGGAGACATCGGCTAATTCGCCGCTAACAAGGGTAAAATCGGGAGCTACACTGCCTACCGCGGGAAGATTCCCGACAGTTTGCACGGGGTTGCCTTTAAACGTGATATTTGCCATATTGCTGTAATCTTTAATTTTTAATCCGGAATTTGTAATAATACCTGATTCACAACTCTAAACAACAGGTCTGTTTAAATGTTCACCACGAATTGATTTTTAACGTTCGGGACGGGTCCTGAATTGCCCGTGAAGCTCTTCATGCAAGTATTTTGCAGTATAGCTTTTTTTCTTTTTGATGATTTCTTCCGGGGTGCCCGAGGCCAAGATGTACCCCCCCTTTTCTCCTCCTTCAGGGCCCAAGTCGATGATATAGTCGGCGCACTTGATGATGTCGAGGTTATGCTCGATCACGATCACGGTATTTCCTTTATCTACCAGTTTGTTGAGCACGCCGAGGAGCACCCGGATGTCTTCGAAGTGAAGCCCCGTGGTGGGTTCGTCCAGCACGTACAGGGTGTTGCCGGTATCCACCCGTGCCAGCTCGGTCGCCAGTTTCACGCGCTGGCTCTCTCCCCCCGAGAGGGTGGTGGAGGACTGCCCCAGCTTGATGTAGCCCAGTCCCACCTCTTGAAGTACCTTTATCTTGTGAAGGATCGCGGGAACATTTTCAAAGAACTCCACCGCCACGTTGATGGTCATGTCCAGCACGTCGGCAATCGATTTTCCCTTGAAGCGTACTTCCAGCGTCTCCCGGTTATACCGTTTCCCGTGGCACACCTCGCAGGGGACCATCACGTCGGGCAAGAAGTTCATCTCGATGGTCTTGTAGCCGTTTCCCTTGCACTTCTCGCAGCGGCCCCCTTTCACGTTAAACGAGAAGCGGCCGGGCTTGTAGGCGCGGATCTTGGCTTCCGGCATCCCGGCAAACAGGTTCCGGATATCCGAGAAGACGCCGGTATAGGTGGCGGGGTTGGAGCGGGGCGTGCGGCCGATGGGCGACTGGTCCACGCTCACCACCTTGTCCAAGTGCTCCGTCCCTTCTACCGAGGTATAGGGAAGCGGGTCCTTGAGCGACCGGTAGAATTTCTGGCTGAGGATGGGTTGCAGCGTCTCGTTGATAAGGGTCGATTTCCCGCTCCCCGAAACTCCCGTGATGCAGGTGAAGGTGCCCAAGGGGAAGGCGGCGGTCACGTTCTTCAGGTTATTGCCCGACGCCCCCTTGATAACCAACTGATGCCCGTTCCCTTCGCGACGCGTTGGAGGGATGGCGATCTCCAGCTTGCCGTTCAGGTAGTTGGAGGTGAGGGTGTTCTTCTTGAGCATCTCCTCGGGGAGCCCTTCGAATACCACGTCGCCCCCTTTTTGTCCCGCGAAGGGCCCCATGTCCACGATGTAGTCGGATGCCAGCATCATGTCCTTGTCGTGCTCCACCACCACCACCGAGTTACCCGAGTCGCGCAGTTTCTTGAGCGAGTCGATCAACCGGTGGTTGTCCCGCTGGTGCAGGCCGATGCTGGGCTCGTCCAAGATGTAGAGCACGTTTACCAGTTGCGAGCCGATCTGTGTGGCCAACCGGATGCGCTGGCTCTCTCCCCCTGAAAGGGAGGCCGATGCCCGGGAGAGGGAAAGGTACCCCAATCCCACGTCCAGCAGGAACTGGAGCCGGGAGAGGATCTCCTTGCGGATCTCGTCGGCGATGAGCCGTTGCCGCTCCGATACCTCCGAGCCGGAGGCCAAGAGCCACTCGTGCAACTCCTGGATATCCATTTCTGCCAGCTGGGCGATGTTCTTGTCGTTGATCCGGAAGTGGAGTGCCTCCTTGTTGAGCCGTTGCCCGTGGCATTCAGGGCAGCGCGACGTGGTGATGAACTGTCCCGCCCACTTCTGCGCGGAGGCCGACGCGTCATCGTCTTGCTGCATCTCGATGTACTTCACCACCCCCTCGTAAGAAACCATGTAGTTGGAGTTGCCCAGCGACTCGTTCTTGATCTTCAAGCGCTCGTTGGTGCCGTACAGGATCTCATCGATGGCCTCTTCGGGGATTTTCTTCACGGGCGTTTTTAGGGTCACCCCGTATTTTTCGCATATAGCGGCGATCTGCCAGAAGAGCATGTTGCTTCGCTCCTTGCCGAGCGGGACGATGGCTCCCGCGGCAATGCTCAACCCCGGGTCGGGGATGATCTTTTCCACGTCTACCTGGTCCACCGTGCCGATGCCCTTGCAGCGGGGGCATGCCCCTTGCGGCGAGTTGAACGAGAAGTTGTGGGGGGCCGGCTCGCTGTATGACAGTCCGGTGGTGGGGCACATGAGGCTGCGGCTATAGTGTCGCACTTCATCTGCCTCCACGTCCTGTATCAAGATTAGCCCCGAGCCCTGCTTCATTGCCGTGCGGACACTCGCCTTTAGCTTGTCGGCAAACTGGTTGGAGACCACCAGCTTGTCGATCAAGATCTCGATGCTGTGGTTCTTATAGCGATCCACGCTCATCCCCGGGAGGATCTCCCGGATGTCACCGTCGACCCGCACGTTGAGGTATCCTTTTTTCCGTATCTGCTCGAAGAGCTCTTTGTAGTGCCCTTTCCGGTTTCGGACGACCGGTGCCAAAATGTATATCTTCCTACCGATGTACTTCTCCAGGATCAGTTCCAAGATTTGCTCATCGGTGTATTTCACCATCTTCTCGCCCGTGATGTAGGAGTACGCTTCTCCTGCCCGGGCATACAGTAGGCGAAGGAAGTCGTAGATCTCGGTGGTGGTACCCACGGTAGAACGTGGGTTCTTGTTGGTGGTCTTTTGTTCAATCGAGATCACGGGGCTCAACCCGGTGATCTTGTCCACGTCGGGCCTTTCCATCTTTCCCAAGAAGCCGCGGGCATAAGCCGAGAAGGTCTCGATGTAACGCCGCTGCCCCTCCGCGAAGATGGTGTCGAACGCGAGGGATGATTTGCCGCTGCCGCTCAGCCCGGTAATCACGGTGAGCGCGTCGCGTGGGATGGCCACGTCGATGTTCTTTAAGTTGTGTACGCGGGCACCGTACACCTGTATTTGATCTGTGTCGGGAGTCATAAGTATAAAACGATGATAACCTGTAAATGTTTACTTCACCACCCATGCCGGATCGTGCACCTTGGGTTTTTCCCCCTCCTTGTAATAGAGGTCGTCACGCGTGGGGATCAGGATGGTGTATGTTTTGCCGCTGGTATTGGTCAATTTGGTGTCGCGCAGCCACGAGTTGAAATCTTTTAGCTGGGCGTACGTGATTTGGTGCTGCCGCGCGAATGCCACCAGGTCGGGGATGGAAGAGGCAACCTCCACCTTCTTGAACTCCATCGGTTTGTAAAGGTGCTCGGGTTGAAGCACGAAACCGTATTGTCGCGGGTTCTCGAACACCTGCTTGATAGCGAGCATCCGGTAGTAGTAACGAGTGGTCTCCTCCACGAGCCACAGGTCGAGCGCGTCGCTTACCCGCTGGTTGCCCAGCTCCCGGGTAATCCGTGCTTGGCCCCCGTTATACGCGAGTGCCGCGGCACTCCACGAGCCATACTTCCGGTACGCGTTCTTGAGGTACCGGCACGCCGCGACGGTAGACTTTTCGATATGGTACCGTTCGTCCACGGTTGCCGTCACCTCCAACCCATGCTCCCGGCCGGTGGTTTGCAGGAACTGCCATAAGCCCGCTGCCCGCGCGGGGGAGACGGCCCGGTGATCAAGGCTGCTCTCGATCACCGCGAGGTATTTCAAGTCGTTGGGTACCCCCTCTCGCTCCAAGATGGGTTCGATGATGGGGAAAACCCGGTTGGCACGCTTGAAAAGCAGCAGGGTGGTGGAGTGGAAGTAGGTGAAGCTGTTCAGTTCCCGGTCCATCCGCTCGCGGCGGTCGTACCGGTCAAAGACGATTGGCTCGCCCGCGAACTCCATCTCTCGCGGGATGGTTACCGATGCCGTCATCGAGAGGACCAGCGGCCGCTCTGCTTCGGCGTTCGCCGTGTTGTTCATCGAGGTGAATAGCAAAAAGAGCGACCCCAGCCCGATGATAAGGGCGGTGGCTATGGAGATTACAAGAAGTGATTTCTTCATTTTTATTGTAGTAGGGAGTGAATGTACCAACGAACAAAATTACAAAAACATCTCGATAACCCAAACTCCATTATGGGACCTCTCTCTAAAATTTTCAATAACTTAACTCGTGGTCATGGGTAGTTGGCATTGAAAAAACCGTTATATTTGATTTCTGTTACGGGTGGTCACCGAACCGGGTACACTGCCTACCTGTTTCAATAAACATCTTGTATTTCGTGTCTCGTGGTTTGATTTTCACGTCTCGCGTCAAAAATAATAATCCTATGAAGCTAAAAACATCCGGGGCGGTTGTGAAGGCCCACGATATCAGTCAGCTCAGGTTCCGGGATACCCCTTTCGTGAAGCTGATGAACAAGCGTATATATAACGTGTTGATGGTGGCTTCCCGCTACGATATGTTTATCCTCGAGGACGACGGGCGGGTAGACGAACAGATATTCAACGAGTACACGTCGCTTAGCCTCCGCTACCCGCCTCGATTCACGCAGGTTAATAGTGGAAAGGAGGCGTTGGCCGAGCTAAAACAAAACCACTATGAACTGGTTATCTGCATGCCCAACATGGATAGCAACGATACGTTCGAGTTGGCCAAGCAAATGAAGAAACATGACCCTCGAATACCGGTTGTCCTGCTTACTCCTTTCTCGAAATCGGTGACGGCCGCGCTGCGCGAGGAGGACTTGAGTGGCATCGACTATGTTTTTAGTTGGCTGGGGGATGCCGACCTCCTCTTGGCCATCATCAAGCTTATCGAAGACCGGATGAACGTGGAGCACGACGTGAAGACGGTAGGGGTACAGACGATCCTGCTCGTGGAGGACTCGGTGCGCTTCTATTCCAGCGCGTTGCCCCTCCTGTACAAGCTGGTACTTTCCGAATCGAAAGAATTCTCCAAGGAAGCACTCAACGATCACCTGCGGATGCTGCGGATGCGGGGGCGCCCCAAGATATTGCTTGCCAGGGACTATGAAGAGGCAATTTCCTATTACGAGAAGTATGGCGACAACATGCTGGGTGTTGTCTGCGATATGAGTTTCGACCGGGAGGGAAAGAAAGACCCGTTAGCCGGGAAAAAGCTGGGCGAATGGATACGCACCCAAGACAATGACATACCCCTTCTCTATACCTCGTCGGAATCGGCTAACCGGAAGTACGTGGACGAGGAAAGTGATGTTTTTATTGATAAAAACTCCAAAACATTTCCCCAAGACGTGACCAAGGCGATCAAGGAGAACCTCGGGTTTGGTGATTTTATCATTACCGCTCCCAAGACCAAACAGGAGATTTTCAGGATCCGGAACCTGAAAGAACTGCAAATGAACATTCGCAATATTCCCGACGAGGCACTCTACTACCATCTTTCAAAAAACCATTTTGCCCGCTTCTTCTACTCGCGTGCCATGTTCCCGGTGGCGGAGATGCTGAAAAAAATCGACGTGTCGGAGTACGCGAGCATGCACGATGCGCGTGAACTGATTTACGCGACCATCGTGCAATACCGTCGGATGAAAAATACGGGCGTTGTAGCGGTGTTCGAGAAGGATCGGTTCGACCAGTACTCCAACTTCGCCCGCATTGGTGAAGGATCGCTGGGAGGAAAAGGCCGCGGGCTCGCGTTCCTCGGCTACATGGTGAAGACCCACTTGGAACTCAACAACCATGCTAACTTCCCCGTGACCTCCCCCAAGACAGTGGTACTCTGTACGGATCTTTTCGACGAGTTCATGGAGGCGAACAAGCTATACCCGCTGGCGTTGTCCGATAAATCGGACGAGGAGATTTTGAAGCAGTTCCTCGCGGCAAAGCTACCGAAACGGCTGGTGAGCGACTTCCTTGTCTTCTTTAACGCGATTGACGGGCCAATTGCTATCCGCTCGTCGAGCCTGCTCGAGGATTCCCAATACCAACCTTTCGCGGGAATCTACTCTACCTACATGATCCCGCTCGTGCAGGATAAATACGAGATGGTGCGGCTATTGAGCAATGCCATCAAGGCGGTATATGCCTCGGTTTTTTATAGCGATAGCAAGGCATACATGGATGCCACGCATAATCTCATCGACCAGGAAAAGATGGCCATCGTCCTGCAGGAAGTGGTAGGTTCCCAGTACGGGAACTTCTATTATCCTGCTATCTCGGGAGTGGCTCGCTCCATCAATTACTACCCGATCGGCAACGAGCGGACAGAAGACGGGATCGTGAACATGGCACTCGGACTGGGGAAATATATCGTGGACGGGAACACGGGGCTACGCTTCTCGCCCCTCCACGCGTCCAATATTTTGCAGTTGAGCTCGCTCGACCTGGCATTGAGAGATACCCAGACCCGTTTTTACGCGCTCGACCTCGACTCCGTGACACGGGAGTTCTCGGTGGACGAGGGATTTAACCTGCAAAAGCCGCGGGTGCGGGATGCCGAACAAGAGGGACCTCTCCGGTACGTGGCTTCAACTTACGACCACCACGATCAAATTATCCGGGATGGCTATTACGAGGGGGGCCGCAAGATCGTCTCTTTCGCCAATATCTTGCAGCACGATATGTTCCCGCTTAACGAGATCTTGGAACGGCTCTTGAAGGCAGGGCAAAAAGAGATGGGCAGGCCGGTAGAGATCGAGTTCGCGGTGGACATCAAGGACCAGTCGAACGCCTCGTTTTACGTGTTGCAAATACGGCCCATCGTGGACAGCAAGGAGGTGATGAATGAAGACTTGGAAGAAATCGATAAAAAAGAATCCATCCTCTTCTCGAAAAGTGCCTTGGGCAATGGTATCTCTAACGACGTGCATGATGTGATTTACGTGAAATCGGAAGCCTTTGACGCGTCCAAGACATTACAGATCGCCCGGGAAATCGAGCTGCTGAATCGCCGTTTCGTGGAGACCGGGGCCAACTACGTGCTGATTGGGCCCGGTCGCTGGGGCTCGTCGGACCCGTGGTTGGGCATACCCGTGAAATGGACGCATATCAGTCAAGCACGAGTGATCGTGGAGTCGGGGATGGAGCATTACCGCATCGAGCCAAGCCAAGGTACCCATTTTTTCCAGAACCTTACCTCGTTTGGTGTGGGCTACTTCACCATCAATCCTTTTCTTGAAAACGATGGTTTTTTCGACGAGGCATTTCTCAATCAACATCCGGCCGTGCATGAAACAGAATATATACGACAAGTACGTTTCGAGCACCCAGTATGCATAAAAATCAACGGGAAAAAAAGAATGGGAGTAGTGATGAAACCGGACAACTCTTCCTGTTGAAGCCGTCTTTTCAATTGTTTAAATATGGTTAAAATAAGCGGGGTGCGCAGCGTTTTGCCATTCCCACGCGTCTAACCTTACGTGTACTCGACATAGCGAACAAACCACACGATTTTTTAAACGAGTAGAAAAGAAAAAATTATTATGAAAAAAAGAACCATTTATTTATTGAGTAGTATGATGTTGTTAGGTCTTGTATTCGTCGCTTGCGATGACGACGAGACAGATAAACTAACATTCGATAAAAACAATGTAGAGATACTTATTGAAGAGACCACCACCGTGAAGGTGAGCGGTGGCGTATCGCCTTACACGGTAGAAGAGGCCGATGAGACGGTCGTGACAGCAACCGTGAGCGGGAGCGATATTGCCCTTAAAGGATTGAAGGAGGGGGCTACCACCGTGCGGGTAACCGACGCGAACGGTATCAATGCCACGATTGCCGTGAAGGTGAACGAGGACCCTTACGAGGATGAGAAAGAAGACGCGACCACACGGGTAGCCTGGGATACGTTTGAAAAAGTGCAAGGCACCGACGCGGGCATTTATACTTTTACCAAGGGCGAAAATAATACAGTTGTCTTCACGTGGACCGGGGAAGCAGAAGGAGAGGCGGAAGCCGATTCTTTCGTGTTAACGCTGCAAGATCCCGACGAGATAATCGGGGCCGAAGCCGAGACTACTTCCACGAGGGAGACGCCGGCAGCCGTGGGTGAACTCACCCTCATCGTGGGGGGCGAAACCACCGAACACGATGTCGCCTCGTGGCGGCTGGTACAAGCCGCACCCGCTGAAGAGGGAGAGGAAGATACATACTGGGTTGCTTTTACTGCTAACGGCAAATCGGGGCTCTTCGTGGCTCCCCTAACCGTCGCGGTAGACTAAATTAATCCGACGATCGAGTACACGCTGTACCGGTACCCTCTTTCGCACGCGTGATCTTCAGAATAGTAGGTCATGCATCACGCGAAAGTCGGTGCCGGTTTTTTTTGAAACAAAATCATGGCATAAATTGTTAAATAGCTAACCAAATAAAACGTCCTTGCCCTTGACTATAAAAAATAATCCAACCGTATGAACAAGTTTTTACCTATTCTATTTTTATTCCTCGCTATGTATATTTCCGGAGTTTTTTCTCAATCAAGCCCGTCCGCGGGTAAAGATCCCTACGCGGAGCAATGGAAAACAGTGGCCGAGTTCGAGCAGAAATCCCTGCCTAAATCGGCCGCCGGGGAAGTGGATAACATCTTGCGCCGGGCGATACAAGAAAAAAATAGCCCGCAGGTGATCAAGGCTCTGATCCACCGGGGGAAGTACGATCTGGCGTTGGACGCCGAGAATGATACGTCAATTTTCCGGAACCTGCACGATATGGTGGAGGCGAGCGACGATGTAGTGGTACGAGCGGTACTTCATTCCATGTTGGGAGAACTCTACATGCAGTATTACCAGAAAGACCGGTGGAATATCGACCGGCGTACCGAGCTGGGGGACTTCGTGCCGGAGGATATGAAGGAGTGGACGCGAGGTATCCTATATAATAAGGTGATAGAGCACCTGAACGCGTCCATTGCTGACGGGCCGGTGTTGGAGACCACGAACGTGGAGTCCTATTCGGCCGTGGTGGAGTTAGGCAAGGATTCACGGAAATTTTTTCCCTCGATGTACGACTTCCTGGCACGCCGTGCCATCGAGGTGCTTGGCCAAGTTGATACAGCGGAGGACTTGAGCCGTCTGCTGGCACGGAAAGGCATCGCGGTGGAAGACCTGTTTTCCCCCGCGGATCAATTCACGGGATTACCGTTTGACCCGCGACAGGACGAGCACGAATTGTGGGCACTGGAGACCTACCGGAAGCTGTTGGCCTCGTTGCAGGCGAGGGGAATGGACAGTTCTGTGTTGCTTACTGAACTGGATAAGTTGGACTACTTATCGAGGTTGCGATCAGCAAGTGAAGCATATGCCCTCCCATCGTTAGAAAGGTTGTTGGAGCAATGGGATGGCGAAGGATTAAGCGTGGAGATTATCGATAAGATGGCAGTTCACTACCAAAACGAAATCTTTCAACTGCCAGTACAAGACAGCATCAGGAATAAACAGAAGCGAAAGGAATTGTATACCCTCCTGCACGATGCCATCGAGCTTTACCCACGCTATGATCGGGTTGGTATCCTTGAAAACCGGCTGAAACAATTTACCCGCCCCGAGTTCACGGTGATGGGAGACAAAACTTTTTACCCGGGCAAAGAGGCACGCTTCGATGTAGCCTTTCAAAATATTCATTCGCTGACCGCTAAATTGTACCGTGT
>ERZ1032852.428-NODE-428-length-10045-cov-7.637337_pt1 | contig 10045 bp, 2 predicted proteins | sample MGYA00516689_ERZ1032852 | MGnify/ENA primary metagenome ERZ1032852 (study PRJEB33719, sample SAMN04262499) | wastewater metagenome | biome: rural village; feature: composting latrine chamber; material: composting feces with ash | place: El Salvador | collected...
TATTAATTCAATTAATTTTTCTAAAATGAAAAAAACATCAACTGCCACTGGTCACGTGCATTTATTTATATCCACTATCGTGCTTTCTCTGCTGCTGTCTGGATGCGGGAACACCAAGAATGAGCACGATAATCATCCGCCCACTTTAAAGGAAGTACTAAAAGACAAGTTCCTGATTGGCGTGGCGCTAAACACTCGTCAATCGTCTGGAAATGACACCGCGGCGGTCCGAATTGTAAAAGAACATTTCAACGATATCGTGGCCGAGAACTGCATGAAGAGCGTGGAGATCCACCCGGAGGAAAACCGGTATAACTTCACTCAAGCCGATGAATTCGTGCAATTTGGAGTGGATAATAACCTGTCGATAACCGGGCACTGCCTAATTTGGCACTCTCAATTACCCGCGTGGTTCTGCGTGGATGAAAACGGTGAAAACGTGTCTCCTGAAGTTCTGAAAGAGAGGATGAAAGATCACATATATACCGTGGTTGGACGATACAAGGGCGTGATCAGGGGATGGGACGTGGTAAACGAAGCTATCCTCGAGGACGGCTCGTATAGGGAAAGCAAATTCTACGAAATCCTGGGTGAAGAATTTATTCCCCTCGCGTTTCAATATGCCCACGAGGCAGATCCAGAAGCTGAACTCTATTACAACGATTACAACGAGTGGTATCCCGGTAAACGGGAAACAGTCGTGAGGTTGATTAACACGCTCAAAGAACGCGGTATCCGTATCGACGGCATCGGTATGCAAGGACACTTGGGGATGACGAATCCTTCCCTCGAAGCTTACCAAGAAACAATCGACGACTACGTGAACGCGGGCGTGAAAGTATTGATTACCGAATTGGACGTGAGTCCTCTCCCTGAACCACGACGAATAGGCGGAGCCAACCTTGCTGATCGAGAAGCCTACCGGAAGGAAATTGATCCTTACACCGATGGATTGCCGGAAGACGTGGCCATCGAATGGAACAATAGAATGATGGACCTGTTTGACCTCTTCTTGAAAAACAGCGACAATATCCTGCGAGTTACCATGTGGGGAGTAAGTGATGGCGATTCATGGAAGAATAATTTCCCGGTCCGAGGGCGTACTGACTACCCCTTGCTTTTCGACCGGGATCACCAGCCAAAAGAGGTGGTCACGCGATTGATTCAAAAGTTGTCGGAGTATTAATTTCTTATGATAGGGTTTATGAAGAATGTGACGTTTTTATCACTGGAGAAAAATCTATTTTTAATTTGGATGGCCATCTACCTCTTTTCCATCCCGGGGGCCATGGCACAACATAACAAGTTTGTTCATACATCGGCCGGGAATCCTTATCTGCCACTGTGGGAACACCTACCTGATGGAGAACCGCGTGTTTTCGAGGATCCAGACCATCCGGGAAAATACCGGGCATATATCATTGGCTCACACGATCTGCGATTTACAAGCTATTGCGGCCCAGATATCAGGATTTGGTCGGCACCAGTGGAGGATCTCACTCAATGGCGCGATGAGGGCCCTGTGTTCACGTACGAAGTAGGCGGCCAGTGGGATGTAATGTACGCGCCTGACCTGGTGGAAGTGAAAAGAAGAGACGGCACCAAGGAGTATTATCTCTACCCCCATAGCCGCGGTCCGCACAGGGAAGCAATGGTAGCCAAAGGTAGCCGGCCCGACGGACCGTTTACACCCGTGAATCTAACGGAAGACGGAACAAGAACTATTGAAGGAAGTATCCTCGGATTTGATCCGGCCGTGTACATCGAGTATATAACGGATCCTAACGATCCCGATTACGAGATAGGGTTCAGGGCATACGGGTACTGGGGTTTTCAGCGATCATTGGCAGCAGAACTGGATCAAAACACGATGTATTCGCTCAGGCCGGGAACAGAGATCATCAGTTACTTTATCCCGGCCAGCGCGCACTATGGAGCAATCCGCGACCCCGAGGGAACAACCTACCCCAATATCTATCCCGATGAAAATCTCCGCGACTTCAATTTCTTTGAAGCCTCTTCCATCCGCAAGGTAGGAAACAAGTATGTCACGGTTTATAGTGGCTACTCCGGTCCTGATTATGGCGTCAGCAGCTCCAACTCCACGCTGCGGTATGCCGTGGGCGATTCACCCCTCGGCCCATGGAGGAGTGGCGGCGTGCTTGTTGACTCCCGGGCCCCGGTATTGAATCAAAACGGGACTGAACTTCAAACAACGTACGCTGGGCATAATACACACGGTAGCATCGAGTTAATCAATGACCAATGGTACGTGTTCTACCATAGGCCTCCCAGGGGTTTTGGATTCGCGCGCCAGCCCATGGTGGCCCCGGTGAGAATTGAATGGGACGAGAAACCTGTTTCTGAAGGCGGGATGGTCCGTATAACAGGATATGACCCGTACGCGGAAGATTACAAGTGGAGTGCTAAAGACAGTCAAGGGAGGGAATATAACGGGGCCGAGGTTACCTCCGAAGGTTTCCATATTTATGGGCTCGACCCTTATCAATACTATTCCGCCGGGTACGCGTGCTATCTTTCCGATCCCGGTATCCAACAAGACTCGTGGGATATATGGGACAATCACATGCCCATCGAGAAGGTCCAAAACGGCCATATCATCGGGTATAAATATTTTGGTTTTGGCGGACTCAAAAAAAACACCAAAGGGCTAAAAGCGTTCAAAGGAACTAAAAAAAGAAACAATACAGCGTTCAACCTATTCCTTACCCCCAAAACAACGGACTCGTTCAAGGTAAACGTGTGGCTGGACGGCCCTTGGGATAACGACACCTGGAAAGGCACGAAAATAGGCGAAATAATGGTTCCTGCCAATTCCAAACAAGAAACAACCCAATTCACGGTTGATGTATCCCGGTTCGTGGACCACCTTGATAAGAAACATGCCATCTTTTTAGTAGCCGAAGGAAAGGAGTCAACCGAACTCTTCGATTTGATAGGGCTTGGATTCAGCAAAAAGAAGAAAAAACTCACTCCCCCCGTCGTCCCTTCGGTAAAGATAGCCGTGAATGGCAATGAGATAGCTATCCCTAAAACACCCGTGAGGTCCACCAACGCCAATGGCATCGTAGGATACAACCTGTACGAAACAACCTACACGCTTCCTGCCGGAACTACCACGTTACCCACGGTTACCGCCACGTCCAATCACGATGATGTGAAGGTGAGCGTTACGCAACCTGAATCAACAACAGGAATAGCAGAAGTGGATTTTGACTTCAATGGGGTGGTTAAAACGTACAGGATCGTGTTTGAAAAACAAGCCGAAGAAATGCACGTGTATCTTTGCCTGGGACAATCAAACATGGAAGGTGCCGCGAGGTTCACGTCGATCGACTCTGCGGAGATCGACCCTCGCTTCGTGCTCTTACAGGCAGTGGAGTGTCCGGACTTAGGGAGAAAAAAAGGAGAGTGGTACCCGGCCGTTCCTCCCCTTGTACGCTGCCATACCGGCATCGGCCCCGCTGATTATTTCGGACGAAAAATGACGGAGTCTCTCCCTTCTCATATCAAGGTAGCCGTGATTAACGTCGCGGTGGGAGGATGTAAAATAGAACTATTCAACAAGGAAACCTTTCAAGAGTATGTAGAAACATCTCCCGATTGGTTAAAGAATATGGTGGCAGAATACGATGGAAACCCTTATCAACGACTGGTGGATATGGCTAACCTTGCCCAACAACAGGGGGGTGTCATCAAGGGGGTGTTGCTGCATCAGGGGGAGTCAAATACAGGCGACAAGGAGTGGCCCCACAAAGTAAAAGAAGTATACAACAACCTCTTGAGAGATGTGGGACTGGCACCTAATTCCATTCCATTACTGGCAGGTGAAGTGGTGCATGCCGATCAGGACGGTGTCTGTGCATCAATGAATGAAATCATTCAAACATTACCACAGGTACTCCCAAATGCACACGTGATTTCTTCCGCGGGATGCCAAGCGGGGCCAGATCGCCTGCATTTTTCCACCGCTGGCTACAATATGCTTGGCCAACGCTATGCCGATCAGATGCTTTCTATACTTAACAAGTAAATAATGTATTCGCTGTTTTTCTGCTGGCTGACACTACTTACCTCCATCTCCCCGGCCGAACCCCTTTATATTTATACCGACAAGGAAGTGACCTTGCAGGCCGAAAGAGGTACGCTCACACTTGAACCGTTAAATAACAACGCCCTGCGAGTAAGATACAGGAAAAAAGAAATGGGTCTCTACCCCGAAGAAATTGTTTATACTGAACCAGTCGCATCACCCCATTATACAGTAAAAGAAGACGCGGAAACAGTCAGTATCGAATTGGAAAAACTCACGGCCATCTTCAACAAACAAGATGAAACCCTCTATTTCACTGATCAGAATGGCAATACCATACTGGAAGAGAAAGCAGGGGGACGTGTTATGAAACCAGATAGCTTGGATAATATCCCGGTATATAGCGTTTCACAACAATTTGTTTCCCCACCGGACGAATACCTCTTCGGGACCGGGCAATTTCAAGATGGATACTTAAACATCAGGGGATTGCCCCGTAGGCTCACCCAAGTTAACAGCCAAATAGCCATCCCATTTATTCTTTCTAACAAAGGATATGGACTTTTATGGAATAACTACGGGCTCACCAACTTCAATCCGCCTGAGAATGTGGTTAGTCTCGAGCGAATTGATACCCAAACGGATACTATCACCGTGGATGCTACCGGCACAAGTGGTAACACGCGAGAAATCCGGAGTATGAACCGTTTCACCGCCATAATCGATATTCCTGACGTGGGCAACTACGCGTTTTTACTTGACGTGGGCCAATCCATGGCTCGAAGGTATCACTTGGTCATCAATGGCGATACACTGGTTAACGTGAACAACATCTGGCTGCCTCCCACTACCTCTCTCATCACGAAACTATCGGCGGGGGCCCATGAAATAATCGTAGAAGGAGAAGAAAATGATCAGCCGCAACTCTACTGGGGTGCGGTGAAGGATGAAACAGTTTTCTCCTCACCGGTAGCAAGTGCACTGGATTACACGGTATTCGCTGGTACCGGCGAAGAGGTAATTGCAAGTTACCGTGAGTTAACGGGCCCGGCACCCATGCTACCCAAATGGGCGTTAGGATATATACATTGTCGAGAAAGATACCATACGCAGGATGAACTGTTGGAAAACGCTCAGGCATTCAGAAAAAAAGGGATACCATTGGATGTAATCGTACAGGATTGGCAATATTGGGGGAAGCATGGTTGGAATGCCATGTACTTTGATGAGGACCGCTATCCCGACCCGGCAGAAATGGTACGTCAATTGCACGACATGAACATACGCCTAATGATATCTGTCTGGTCTAAGATAGACAAACAGTCACAAGTGGGTAAAGAGATGGAAGAAAGAAAGCATTATATCCCTGGCAGTGACTGGATTGACTTCTTTAATCCTGATGCAGCAGCCTTTTACTGGAAGCACTTTTCAGAAAAACTGTTACCATACGGGATTGATGCTTGGTGGTTAGATGCCACGGAGCCGGAAAATGATGACCTGCAGAATCGGAAAATTATAAATGGCACTCTTCCAGGTGAGGTACTGCGCAATGTTTACCCTCTTCACGTGAACAGAACAGTGTATGAAGGACTGCGGAGAGACGATCCAACAAAACGTCGCGCGTTTATTCTCACTCGCAGTGCTTTTAGTGGCATGCAACGATATGCTGCCGCCACTTGGACGGGCGACGTGGGACACGACTGGGAGACATTGCGCCGCCAAATTGCCGCGGGATTGGGACAAATGAGTACCGGTCTGCCCTGGTGGACCTATGATGCAGGCGGCTTCTTTCGCCCTGGCGACCAGTACACGAACCCCGTGTATCACGAACTATTCATTCGCTGGTTCCAAGCGGCTACCTTTTTCCCTCTATTAAGAGTGCACGGGTACATGAGTAACACCGAGCCTTGGCGCTATGGCCAACAAGTGGAGAATGAGGTATCGCGGTACCTCAACCTCCGGTACCGGATGCTCCCCTATCTTTATTCAGAAGCATTCCGTGTCAGCACCGGGGGTTCCACGCTCATGCGCCCCTTGGTAATGGATTTCCCCGGTGACCAGATAGCACTGGAGCAAAAACATCAATTTATGTTCGGGCCCTCCATCCTCGTATCACCTGTCACTGCTCCAATGGTAAAACATTGGCCCGTGTACCTCCCCTCTCACGAGAGCGGTTGGGTTGACTACTGGACCGGGGAACATAGAAAAGGGGGAGTGTTCGTGGAAATACCAGTTGATCTATCCACCATCCCGCTGTTTATCAAGTCTGGCTCCATCATCCCGTTAGGGCCCGCCAAACAGTTCGCGTCACAACAAATAGATGAACCAATTGAAGTTCGTGTTTATCCTGGCGCAGATGCAACCTTCATGCTCTATGAAGACGAAGGAGATTTTTATCATTATGAAGAAGGACAGTACAGCACCATCGAACTGGAATGGGATGAGGCTACATCCACCTTTACAATCGGGGATCGAGAAGGCACATTTTCGGGCATGGAACAGACCAAATATTTTCGTATTATCCTCGTGAAACCATATATCGGCACGAAGACCGAAGAAAAGGAACGGGCTGTCATAATACACTATCACGGTAAGAAAAAAAGCATACTTTTGGATTAATACATCCGTTATAATACCCGATCTCGGCTTCCCATGGGCGGTAATGTCACTGCTTCCATGGTTTTCCTGGGGGGAACAGACAAGTAACGCAATGAAAAAGATATCAAGAATCACGCTCGCGACATTATTCGCTACTTTTTTTTTCGTACTGGCAGTACAGCCGGTAATAGGTCAGGGCCCTATTTATCTAAATACCTCTTATTCGTTTGAGGAAAGAGCAGCTGACCTTGTCTCCCGGTTAACACCCGAGGAAAAACAGGCCTTACTGGGCAATACCATGTCACCCGTGCCCCGCTTGGGCATCAACAAGTATGACGTCTGGGGAGAAGCACTCCACGGGGTGGTAGGTAGGAACGACAACGCGGGGATGACAGCCACCTCGTTCCCCAATAGCATCGCCGTGGGCAGCACGTGGGATCCCGAACTGATCCGGAAAGAGGCCTCGGTGATTGCGGATGAAGCCAGGGGATTCAACAACGAGCGAATATTCACCCTCACCTACTGGTCTCCGGTCATAGAACCGGCCAGGGATCCCCGGTGGGGCCGTACAGCCGAGAGCTACGGTGAAGACCCCTTCTTGGTCTCCGAACTGGCAAGCGGATTTGTAAAAGGAATGATGGGCGATGATGAAAGATACCTGAAAACGGTACCGACTGGTAAGCACTATATAGCAAATAACACAGAATATAATCGTCATACCGGCAACTCAGAGCTAGATGAACGAGATATGCGTGAATTCTATCTAAGTCCATATAAATATCTGATAGAAAAAGATGACCTCCCCTCTATAATGACGGCCTATAATGCCGTGAACGGTATCCCTGTCTCTGCAAGTAAATTCCTTGTAGACTCCATCGCCAGGAAAACATACGGAATGAAAGGATATGTTACAGGCGACTGCGGAGCCATCACCGACATTTACCAGGGCCATCACTTTCTGAAAGATGGAGTGGAGGCTACCGCAGCAGGCCTGAAAGCAGGCGTGGACTCAGATTGCGGGGGAGAATACCAAAGCAATGCCTTAGAGGCGCTGGAGCGGGGCTTGATCACCATGGCAGATATTGACAGGGCATTGATCAATATGATGACCATTCGCATGCGGCTAGGCGAATTCGATCCTCCGGCCATCGTACCTTACTCTAGGCTTCGGCCCGACATAATCAACGACCCGTCGCATAATGCCCTAGCCTTGGAGATAGCAACAAAAAGCCCCGTCCTGCTTAAGAATGAACCAGCCAAAAACAGCAATGTGAAGGTACTTCCTATTAACCCGGAAAGAATTCGGAAAATTGCCATCCTCGGCCCACAGGCCAACAGGGTGGAACTGGGAGACTATTCCGGTCCGGTGGAAGAGCATTACAGCATTTCTCACTTGCAAGGGCTACGCGACTACATCGAGCAACACAACCTGCCCATCAACTTGTTTCACGCGGAAGGAGGCAACACGAGCAGCAAAACAGATTTCTTCGTGTTGCGAGGCTTCACCACCCGATATAGTAACGGTGAGAGCAAAGAGTACAATGCTACAAGCTTCGATGCGGCAGCCCCCGGCATCATCGTCGGGGAACGATTCGGGAATCTCTCGATGCAGGGAATCAAGGATGGCGATTGGACAGCTTACCATAACATAGACCTGACCAATCTTGATTCGCTGGTACTGCATTTGAGCGTGGCGAGAAGCGGTGGAACCATAGAGATACGAGTGGGTGCGGCCACCGGCAACATGATTGCTTCAAAAAATGTTGAAAGCGTGATGAATAACTCCTCGTTTGGAAGAGGAGCAACCATTCCCGTGAAAGTGAACACGCTCGGGATCACAGGCCCCCAAGATCTTTACTTTTTGTACCGGGAACCAGAATCCGAATCGATTGATAAAGAAACATTAAAAGAGGTGGCCTCGGCTGATATGGCAATTATTTTCGTGGGCACCGATCAAAATACAGGCAGGGAAGAATCCGATCGATTCTCACTTTCGCTCCCGGGAAACCAGATGCAACTCATCCAATCGGTAGCCTCGGTTAACCCCAACACCGTCGTGGTAATGCAGACAATGGGGATGATAGAGGTGGAAGAGATAAAAAACAACTCCAGTATTCCCGGCCTAATATTTACAGGCTATAACGGGCAAGCTCAAGGAACGGCCATGGCAAAAATCCTGTTCGGTGAGGTAAACCCGGGTGGAAAAAGCAGCGTGACGTGGTATAAATCAGTGGACGATCTGCCCGAATTCGGGGATTACACTCTCCGGGGCAATAACGAGAAAAACGGAAGAACGTACTGGTATTTTGACCAGCCCGTCTCATACGAATTTGGATATGGCCTATCCTATACCTCTTTCGAATACAGCGATTTTGCTATCAGTAAAAAAGAGATTACTCCCTACGACAAGGTAACCGTTAGCACGGATATCACGAACACCGGAACAAGAGACGGAGACGAAATAGTGCAGGTATACCTCGTCACACCCGGAGCAGAAAACCGGGAACGCCCGATCAAACGGTTGAAAGGGTTTAAAAGAGTCACTATCCCCGCGGGACAAACTAAAAGGGTAAACATCGAAATTGATTGTGCCGACCTATGGTACTGGGACAAGGAAGGTCAGCGTATCACTTTTGATCAAGGGAATTACACCTTCGAGGTGGGGGCCTCGTCACTCGATATCCGGGGAACGGTTGAAGCCGAAATGGAGGGGCAATTCATGGAAACGGTGGAGACGGTGGTCGCCGAGAGCGACAAAATGATCCTGCAGCCGGGAGAAACAGCACGAACACGCGTGTCGGCTACTTTAAAAGATGATCGCTTTATTACACCCGACCAATTGCAAATCCTGTACAAAAGCAATAACCCATCGGTGGTAAAAGTGGCCTCGGATGGAACCATCACGGCACACCAGCCGGGAGTGGCATCCATTCTCGTGTCGGCATCGTACGCGGGCACTACCGCGTACGACAGCTTCCCGGTGAAAGTAAATCCAGACCTCAGCCCCGCTTCCATAAGCGTGAACGGGACAGCCCTTACAGAATTCAACCCCGAAGTCAAGGCCTATAGCTTCCTCGTGAACGATACGGCTGGTCTCCCGGTGATAGCAGCAGAAGCAGCGTATGAAACTACCCGCGTGGAAATAGATCAGGTCGAATCGCTTCCCGGCACGGCCGTCATTCGCTTTGTTGATTACCATACAATGGAAGAGAACAGCTACTTCTTGAACTTCGACCGACCCTCCTCGAGCGATGATTTCAACACGGGAGAGATCAAGGCACGATGGGAATGGATCAGGGAAAACAGCGAAAATTATTCGCTCACATCCAATCCCGGTTCACTGACTATCACCACGGAGAAAGGGGACATCTCGGAAAAAAGCAACAACGCGCG
>ERZ1032852.429-NODE-429-length-10029-cov-9.299078_pt1 | contig 10029 bp, 7 predicted proteins | sample MGYA00516689_ERZ1032852 | MGnify/ENA primary metagenome ERZ1032852 (study PRJEB33719, sample SAMN04262499) | wastewater metagenome | biome: rural village; feature: composting latrine chamber; material: composting feces with ash | place: El Salvador | collected...
ATGTGGATTTTTTTTATTATCTTTGTACTCAAATTTAGATAATTAGCTTCATGTCTCAGAAAAAAATTTTGTACATTTCACAGGAAATTTATCCTTATCTCGACGAAACTCCCATCTCGAATATCTCACGGTACCTACCCCAGGCTATCCAGGAAAAGGGAAAAGAGATTCGCGCGTTCATGCCCAAGTACGGCAACATCAACGAGCGGCGCAACCAGCTTCACGAAGTGATTCGCCTCTCGGGAATGAACCTTATCATTGACGATACCGATCATTCGCTCATCATCAAGGTGGCCTCTATACAAGCCGCCCGGATGCAGGTTTACTTTATCGACAACGAAGACTATTTCCAGAACCGGGAAACGCTGGTCGACAAGAACGGCGAGGAGTATGACGACAACGACGAACGGGCCATCTTCTTCATTCGCGGGGTAATGGAAACCATCAAGAAATTGCGCTGGGTGCCCGACGTGGTGCACTGCCACGGCTGGTTTAGCGCGCTGGCCCCCTTGTACATCAAGAAAGGCTACGCCGACGACCCCTGCTTCAAGGATGCCAAGGTGGTCTACTCGATTTACGACGAAACGGTTAAAAAGCCCTTTAACATGGACATTGCCGACAAGCTGCGCTTCGATGGTATTGGTGACCCGGAGATAGAGAAAGTGAAAGCGCGGGGCAACATGGACTACCAGAACCTGATGAAGTTGGCTATCGACTTCTCGGATGGTGTCATCATGGGAAGTGACACGATCGACCCCGACGTGCAAGCTTACCTGAAGGAGCAACAAACCCTCACCCTTCCTTACGTGGCCGACTTTGACACGTACGCGGAAAAAATCGACGGGTTCTACGACAAGATCGGGGGGTGACCCGCTTAAAATCCTTAACGAACATCGTTTTCAGGTTTGCCGATGCACAAATATCATTAAAAAATGGCAGAAAGCGGGAAGCCTGTTTTTTAGTGCCGTATTTTTTTTAGATATTTGTGGTATAAAACATTTTTTTTGAAACGAATGAAGCTGAGATCCTTATATAAAGCGCTTTTCGTAACCTTTGCCGCTATCCTCATCGTCTCGTGCAACGACACCCTCGATCAGGTTGGATTCTCTATCCAGCCCGGGAAAGACCGGTTAACCGTGGGTATCGACACCCTCCAACTGCGGGCACGCACGGTACAAGTAGATTCGATGTTTGCCAAAACAAGGTATCCCGTGCTGGGCGAGTACATCGACCCGGTATTCGGTTCCATCAAATCGGAATACATTGGCGAGTTCTACCTCTCCTCTGGAGCGGAATTCAAGGAAGGGGCCAAGATAGACTCTGTTCGGGCCGTCGTGTCGTATACTACCATCATGGGAGACTCGTTGGCACCCATGGAACTGTCGGTTTACGAGGTAACGAAATCATTGAAAGACGCGACCGATTACACCCACGTCAACCCGGAAGAATACGCGGACATGTCGGCCCCCTTGGGATCTCGATTATTCACCGGTAAGAACGCCACCTATCACACCGAGACCTATACCTCGGGGTACACCACCGAGACGTACCGGGTCTATGATATTAGCGTGGCACTTCCCCTTGCCATGGGAGAAAAGTTCTTGGCCGAATACACTAAACCCGGGCACGGTGAAATGGCCAATGCCGATACGTTCCGGGATTTTTTCCCTGGCCTGTATTTTACTACCACCTTCGGCAACAGCACGATCCTGAGCGTGAACATCACCTCGCTTTACGTGCATTACAACTACGTGGACAAGGGCGGATCATCACAAGGAACCGACACTACGCGTACCGACGCGTTCCGGTTAAATATCACGCCGGAAGTAACCCAGATCAATTACATCGAGAACCAGAACGGCCAATTACTGGAAGACAACCCACTTCACACGTACGTGAAGAGTCCCGCCGGGGTGAATACCGAGATCACGTTTCCATTTTCGGAACCGGAAATCCACGATAGGCTTCAATCGCAAGCGTTAAACCTGGCTAATTTCACGGTATATGCCATGCCCGAGGCTTCGGAAGACCCGATGGTAAAGTTAAGCCCTCCCACGTATCTTTTACTGGTAAATAAAGATTCACTGGAAGGTTTTTTTGAAAATCGAAAACTGAGAGACAATGTCACCAGCTTCCTTTCCGATCCCTTCGACGCGACCACGTACTCCTACAAGTTCAATAACATCTCCACGATGATCAACCATTACAACCAGGAGAACGACGGGGAAGCCTTCGACCTGACCTATTACCTGATCCCCGTGGATGCCACGTATACCACCACCCAGACCGGCTACGGAAGTACTTCCCAAGTACTAAGCTCCATCCACAACCAGATGTGGCCCACCGCCGCCGCGTTGGACAAAAGGGAGGGAAATCTGAAGCTGGAACTGATTTTTAGCAGTTACTAAAATCGCTAACTCGAAATTAATTGGTCTTTAGGCGATCAGAACAGGAATTGCTGCTCGTTGGGTTTTTCACGTCCTAAATGGCGGTAGGCTAACTCGGTGGCTTCTCGCCCGCGAGGAGTACGCTTGATAAATCCTTCCTTGATCAGGAATGGTTCGTACACCTCTTCGATGGTGCCCGCGTCGTCGCCCACGGCCGTGGCAATGGTAGTGATTCCCACGGGGCCCCCCTTGAATTTATCAATGATGGTCAACAAGATCTTGTTGTCAATCTCGTCCAACCCGTACTTATCGATATTCAGCGCCTCCAAGGCATAGGCAGAGATGGCCTTGTCGATGGCGCCGTTGCCTTTCACCTGCGCGAAGTCGCGTACCCGCCGCAGCAGTGCGTTGGCCACGCGAGGGGTTCCCCGGCTGCGGGAAGCAATCTCTCTTGCCGCGGAGAGCGCGCACGACACCTTCAGGATATCCGCCGACCGCATCACGATACCGGTCAGCGTCTCCATCTCGTAGTACTCGAGGTGCATGTTGATGCCGAATCGGGCCCGCAAGGGGCTGGTGAGCAATCCGCTACGGGTAGTAGCTCCTACCAGAGTAAACGGGTTCAGGTCGATCTGGATGGAGCGGGCACTGGGCCCTTTATCAATCAATATATCGATGCGGTAATCCTCCATGGCGCTGTAAAGGTATTCCTCCACGATCGGGGAAAGGCGATGGATCTCGTCGATAAACAGCACGTCGTTCGGTTCCAGCGAGGTGAGGATACCCGCCAAGTCTCCCGGCTTATCGAGCACCGGTCCGGACGATACCTTGAAACCCACTCCCAGCTCGTTCGCGATGATGTTGGAAAGGGTGGTCTTCCCAAGACCCGGCGGGCCGTGCAGCAGCACGTGGTCGAGCGACTCGCCCCGCATGCGGGCAGCACTCACGAACACTTTCAGGTTTTCAACGATTTTATCTTGTCCGCTGAAATCGCTAAAGGTGAGCGGGCGCAAGTTGTTCTCGAACTCACGCTCCACCTCCTGCACGTGTCGATGGCCATGTATATCGAATGTCTCTTCCATTTAAAGACAAAAGTAACTATTTGTAGCGAGTTTTGGAAATCGCGACCGCGTTCCGTTTTAACCCGGAGAGTTTGGCCCTTTTCACCGCGGAGTGGCGAAACACCTCGCGGTAGGTCTCCTCGTCCATCTCCAGCAGCTTCTTCAGGTCGAGCGATAAAAACTCTTCCGACGGCATGAACTCGGGCGTGTTATGCGGCTGTGATACTCGGTTCCAAGGGCACACCAGTTGGCAGATATCACACCCATACACGTTATTTCTAAGGTTATCGGCGATATCAGGCGATATCTTACCTTTATTTTCAATGGTTTGGTACGAAATACACTTGTTCGCATTCACCCGGTAAGGCCGCTCGATGGCACCCGTGGGGCATGACCTGAGACAACGGGTGCATTCGCCGCAGTTCTCGGAAACGGGACTGTCGTAATCCAGTTCGAGGTTCAGGATGATCTCTCCCAAGAAGAAGTAGGATCCTTTCCCGGGGATAATCAGCAACGTGTTCTTCCCCACGAAGCCGAGGCCGGCCTGGGCTGCCCAAAAGCGCTCCAGCACCGGTGCCGTATCGGAGAAGCAGCGCCCGGCAGCCTCGGGATACCGTTCTTGGATAAACGAGAAAAGCTGTTTCAGCTTACTCCACATCACCTCGTGGTAATCTTTCCCGTAGGCGTAATACGCGAAACGGGGTACTCCCCCGGGCTGTTTTTGATGGGGGTAGTAGTTCAGGGCCACGGAGATGATCGACTTGGCTCCTTCTACCAGTTCACGAGGATCGAGGCGTTTCTCGATATTGCGCTCCATATAGCTCATGCCCGCTTGGCAGTTATCCGAGAGCCACTGCATGTACCGTTCCTCCTCGCCGCTGTCGTGTGCCCGGCAAATGCCGCAAGCATCAAAGCCCAGCAAGAGGGCATGCTGTTTTATCTCTTCGGAAAAAGTCATAGGCACCCGGCTTTATACCAAGCTGAAATCGAGCTGCCTCCGCTCCAGGTTAGCCCGTGCCACCTGGATGGAGAGCGCTTGCCCCAGGCGATATTCTCTTTTGGTACGTCTTCCTACCAGCCGGTAATTCTTTTCGTCGAGCTCGTAAAAGTCGTCGTCCAGTTCCCGGATAGGGATCATCCCTTCGCACTTGTTCTCGTTGATCTCCACGTAGATTCCCCACTCGGTCACGCCGGATACCACGCCATCATACACCTTGCCGATTTTATCGGCCATGAACTCCACCTGCTTGTACTTGATGGAGTCGCGTTCGGCGTTGGATGCCACCAGTTCCATTTGGGAACAGTGCTTGCACTCCTCTTCCAGCGTGTTCTGGTCCACTCCCTTTCCTCCTTCCAGGTAACGTTCCAGCAACCGGTGCACCATCATATCGGGGTACCGGCGGATGGGCGAGGTGAAATGGGTATAGTAATCGAATGCCAGCCCGTAATGCCCCACGTTCTTGGTAGAGTAGGCTGCTTTCGACATCGTACGGATCGCGATGGTTTCCACCAGGTTCTCTTCGGGGCGTCCCTGTATCTTGTCCAACAGCGAGTTGATGCTTTTTGCAACTTCCACCTTGGTACCGGTCGCCTTGATCTTGTGTCCGAAACGCAGGATAAAGGTGTTAAACGTGTCCAGCTTCTCGGGGTCGGGCACGTCGTGCACCCGGTAAACAAACGGCCGCGCATTCTTGCCCTTGGGTACTTTCCCGATAAGTTCGGCCACGGTCCGGTTAGCCAGGAGCATGAACTCCTCGATCAAGTGGTTTGCCTCTTTCGACTCCTTGAAATAGACGCCCAGTGGTTTTCCCTTCTCGTCGAGATTAAATTTCACCTCGTACCGGTCGAAGTTGATGGCCCCGTTAGCGAATCGCCGTTCGCGTAGTTGCTTGGCCAGCTGGTTCATCTGAAGAATCTCGGCCGAGAAGTCGCCCTTCCCCGTCTCTATGACTGTTTGCGCGTCCTCGTACGTGAGGCGGCTGTCTGATTTGATAACGGTACGCGCCACGCGCGATTTCTTGACTTCTGCTTTCTCGTTCAGCTGGAAGATTGCCGAGAAGCACAATTTCTCTTCGTTAGGCCGAAGCGAGCACAACTCGTTGCTCAAGCGTTCCGGCAGCATGGGGATGGTGCGGTCGACCAGGTAGATGGAGGTCGCCCGGTTTTCCGCTTCCGTGTCGATCGGGTCGCCCGGCCTGACGTAGTGGGTCACGTCGGCGATATGCACCCCTACCTCCCACAGGTTGGAGCCTATTTTTCGAAGCGAGAGCGCATCGTCGAAGTCCTTTGCGTCTTTCGGATCGATGGTAATCGTGAACACGTCGCGAAAGTCCTCACGTTTTGCGATCTCGTTCTTATCAATCGTGTCGGGTATGTTTTCTGCCAGCTTTGCCACTTTCTCGGGGTAACTGTACGGGAGGTCATATTGCGCGAGGATGGCATGCATCTCGGTATCGTTCTGCCCCGGCATGCCCAGGATATCAATCACCTTTCCTACCGGGTTATTCGCTTTCCGCGGCCACTCCACGATCTCAACAACTACCTTGTCGCCATTCTTAGCCCCGTTAAGGTCCTCTTTTGCGATAAAAATATCGTTGGCGAGGTATTTGCTGTCCATCACCAGGAATGCGAAATGCTTCTGTACCTCCAACACCCCCACGAAGCGGCTTTGTGCCCGTTCCAAGATTTCGATTACCGCACCCTCTGTGTCGGAACGCCGGCGTTTAGCTAAAAGCTGTATCCGTACGCGGTCGCCATTCATCGCGTGCAAGCTATTGCGTTCGGCGATATTGACAATATTGCCGTCGTCGTCCGGCACGAAGAAATTCTTGCCGTTGCTCCTTCGCTCGAAGCGGCCCTCGAGCAGCAACCCTCGGTTATTAATTCGGTACCGACCTCGGGACGATTCCAGTATCATCTCGTCGTCGCGCATTTTGTCGAGCACGCTTACCAGTAGGCTACGACCATCTTGACCACGCACGTTCAGCGCGGCAGCAATCTGTTTATAATTGAACTGTTTCTCGTTGTTCTGCGTGAGGAAATTAGCCACGGCAGTGATAAGGTCTTTTCTTCTGAGCTTGGTTTCTGAAGAAGTTGATGTCTCTTTTTTACTCATAATTGGACTTGGTTTCTACCTAAAACAAATAAATAAGGTTTTAGTTACTGCAAAGTAATAAAAAAATTCGCTTTTACCCGCATTTTCAGCCATCCGCGTCAATTTAAAGATGTAAATTCTAAAGTTATCGTTATTTTTGCAACGGAAGGAAGAAGAGCCGCCAATTGGGTAACATCCTTGGCAGGCCGATCGGGATCAGGAGGGCAACAGAAACGATACGAAAAAAAGTATGAACAGGAAAAAGATTCTTATTACCGGCGCGAGCGGGTTTATCGGTAGCACGATAGTGGATAAAGCGTTGGCACTGGGATACGAAACGTGGGCCGGCATCCGCGAGAGGAGCAGCCGTGCGTACCTCCAAGATGAACGGATCCGTTTTATCGATCTGGCCTACCACGATAAGAAGCGGTTGACCGAACAGCTCCGGGAGTTCGCGACAGAAGAAGGGCGTTTCGACTACATCGTACACGTTGCCGGATTAACCAAGGCACTTCGGAAAACCGATTTTGACCGGGTGAATTACGAGCAGACCCGCCATTTCGCGGAGGCGTTGATTGAAGCAGGGGTGGTTCCCGACACTTTCGTGCTGATGAGCTCGTTGAGTGCCTTGGGGGTGGGCGACGAGATCGGGTACACTCCCATTACGTGTGACCTCCAACCCAATCCCAACACGGTGTACGGAAAAAGCAAGCTCAAGGCGGAGCATTACCTGCAAGGGATCGACGACTTCCCGTACCTGATTATTCGTCCTACCGGCGTGTACGGCCCGCGCGACCGGGATTACCACCTCTTGATGAAAGCGGTGGACCGGGGATTAAACGTGGGAGTGGGTTACCGAAAACAGCTACTCTCTTTTATTTATAGCGAGGATTTAGCGGACGCGATTTTCTTACTTTTGGAAAAGGAAGTGACCCGTCAAACGTTCGTGGTATCAGACGGGGATTGCTATACCGACACCGAGTTTAACGCCATCGTGCAGGAAGCCCTCCGGAGGAAACGGGTTCTCCGGTTGAAACTCCCTTTATCCTTGGTTCGCCCTGCCGCCTTCCTCAGCGAGAAAATCGCCGGTATTTTGGGAAAGCCCACCGCGTTTAACAGCGACAAGTACCACATCATGAAGCAGCGAAATTGGGCGTGTGACATCTCCCCCTTACAAGAGGCGGTCGGCTTCAAGCCCAAGTACCGTCTGAAGGAAGGAGTCGCGAAAACAGTAGCCTGGTACAAGGAGCAGGGTTGGCTTTGATGGGATGTTTTCCCGCGAACAGAATGTGAATCATACAATTTTCACTACATTTGCAGAATGAAATTAGCACTAATAGGTTACGGTAAGATGGGACGCGAGATCGAACGGATTGCCCGCGAACGGGGGCACGAGATCGTCGCGATCATCGATATGAATGAAGAGGATAAGTTTCAATCGCCCGGGTTCAGGAGCGCCGATGTAGCCATCGAGTTCACCTCGCCCAAGAGCGCCTTCGGAAATTACACGCGCGCTTTCGAGGCGGGCGTACCGGTCGTTTCGGGCACCACGGGATGGTTGGACAAGATAGACCGCGTGAAAGAGGCATGCGAAAAAGAGGGGAAGACCTTTTTCTACGCGTCGAACTTCAGCCTCGGGGTAAACCTCTTCTTTGCGCTCAACAACTACTTGGCCGGATTAATGAACCGGTTCCCGGAATACAACGTGCGCATAGAGGAGACACACCACATCCACAAGCTGGATGCACCGAGCGGTACCGCCATTACGCTGGCTGAAGGCATCCTGGATCGGGTAGACCGGAAAAAAAACTGGTCGCTAGAAGAGGGTGACAGCAACACGCTGCATATCGAAGCGTTCCGCGAAGGAGAGGTACCGGGGATTCACACCGTGGTGTACGAGTCGGGAGTAGATTCTATCCGGGTTACCCACGACGCGAAAAGCCGTGAAGGGTTTGCCCTCGGCGCGGTTCTTGCCGCGGAGTTCACGAAAGGGAAAAAAGGCTTTCTTACCATGAGTGATTTACTGGATTTACCTTGACCAGCAGCGGGGATAAACAGGAGCATTTTGAACATCCATAACATACTTGATTCAGATAACACAAAAATAAAATGAGCAACAATCCATCTCATCCTCGAGACAATAGACAGGACAGCGGGAATTCTCGTCCAAATATAGCCCGGCGATTCACGAGCGCGTCTCGCCGCCAATGGGTGTGGTTCATCCTGTGGGTCGTACTCACCGTTTTGTTTTCAGCGTGGGCCAGATCACCGTGGGTGCTCTTGCTCATCCCGATTCTTCTTGATATCTATATCACCAAGTTTGTCCCGTGGTCGTTCTGGAAGAGGTCGAAGAACAACGCGTTCCGGAAGACGATGGAGTGGGTAGACGCGATCCTCTTCGCGTTGATCGCGGTATACTTTATCAACACATTCTTTTTCCAGAATTACCAGATCCCTACCTCATCGCTGGAAAAATCGTTACTGGTGGGCGATTTTCTCGCGGTGAGCAAGCTCAGCTACGGCCCGAGGGCCCCCATCACCCCACTCTCTTTCCCGCTGGCACAACACACCATGCCGGTGGTAGGCGGCAAATCCTACATCGAGAAACCCCAGTGGAAATACAACCGGCTGAAAGGTTTCGGCGAGGTGAAACGAAACGATATCGTGGTATTTAACTTCCCCCCGGGCGACACCGTGGCATTGAACCAGCAGGGAGTCGACTTTTACTCCCTGGCAAAGTATCATCCCGACGGCAGCGCGGGTATCCGGGCAGATAAACGTACCTACGGCGAGGTGGTATACCGGCCGGTTGACCGCCGGGAGAACTACGTGAAGCGGGCGATAGGGCTCCCGGGAGAGACCATCGAGTTAAGAGACGACACCGTTTTTATCGACGGGCAATATCTCCCTAACCCCCGGCTATCACAACACAACTACTTGATTCATACCGACGGAACGCAGATATCGAGCGATCTCTTCCGTGAACTGGGAATCAACCATGCCGACTATTCGCCGGACAGCTTCGGGCAGTCGTCCCGGTCGCAAGATCTGACTGGCGTGGACAGCCTGAGCATGGCGCTCTTTGGTTTGCAAGCACGTGGTGGCAATAACGGGCGAGTCTACTACAGCATCCCCTTGACATCGGAAATGGTAGAGAAGATGAAAGCCCGTCCCTTCGTTTGGAATATTATAAAGGAAAAGGAACAGCCGGGTTTAAACTATTATTACCCGCTGGACCACAACGGGGGATGGACACGCGACACCTATGGCCCACTCTGGATTCCCGAGAGGGGAGCAACCATCACCTTTGATACCGACGTGGATTACAAGGTGGCCGCCTACGAACGGTGTATCAAAAACTACGAGGGAAATGATTTCGCATACCGTGACGGCAAGGTATACATCAACGGGGAGGTGGCCGACTCGTACACGTTCAAGTTCGATTACTACTTCATGATGGGTGACAACCGCCATAACTCGGCCGACT
>ERZ1032852.431-NODE-431-length-10023-cov-10.577648_pt1 | contig 10023 bp, 7 predicted proteins | sample MGYA00516689_ERZ1032852 | MGnify/ENA primary metagenome ERZ1032852 (study PRJEB33719, sample SAMN04262499) | wastewater metagenome | biome: rural village; feature: composting latrine chamber; material: composting feces with ash | place: El Salvador | collected...
CGTGCTCGATGACTCGCCCTCTGGTGGCGACACCCTTGTACACGCGTTTCTTGTTGGCGCGGTCCCACCCGTCGCGGACTTTTTTGGCGTCGGGTCGGTCGGGGTTGGCTGCGCGTCGTTGGGCGGTGGTGTTGCCTCCGCGTTTGCCGAAGGTGCTGAGGACTTTGCGTTCGTGTGTGGTGGCTGGGCTGTTCCCGCTCGCTGTTGTGGGGGTTTTGTTGTTGCTGGTGACGTAGCCGCGGATGCGTTGGGCGGTTTTGGTTAGCGCGTTTTGGTCGGGTAGTTCTGAGGGGCGCCCATCGTTGGCTTCGACGAGGGCGACGCTGTAGGCGTGTGTGAAGGCGTGGATGATCGCTTCGTTGCTGAGGTACTCTCCACGCTTACGCATGCGGGTGGCGGTCTTCAGGGCGTGCTCGAAGGCGGTCTGGTTGCGGGCGACGGTCTTGTCTTCGTTGTACTTGACCAGGACACCTTGCACGTAGTTGGGGTCGTTAGCTTCAAGTTGCTCGACGGGAATATCGCTTAGTTCTTGGGCGAGGAGTGCGTAGGCTTCGGCTTTCTTGCGGCGCTCTTGGGCTTCACGGATCAACTCGGTGCCGGTCTTGGTGGGGGTTTTGGTGGCGGGTGGGTTCAGTTGGTTCACCTCCAGCCGTAGGTCTTTCATTTGGAAAACGTCAAGGTGCCAGGCGTTCCACTTGTAGGTGCCTTGTTCGTTGCCACCATAGAACGGGTTTCTCATGAAGCCGTGGCTAAACGCTTTGTCTGCGCCGAGGAGTTCGTTCAGGTCTGCTCTGAGGGCTTTGAAGAAGTTGCGGGGCCGGTTCGGTTTGGTTTCGTCATCGTCGCTGTAAACCGGGTCGATGAACCAGATGAACTGGCTCTTCCCGTTGGCGGGGTTGATTCCTCCCAGGTTGGGTGGGTAGCCGCGCGCCGTGAGTTCGTTCAAGGCTTTGAGGGCCTTCGGGTTGATGTTGTTGATCGACCCGCCTGGGGTTCCTTCCTGGTCAACGTCCACGGCCACAAACGCGGCGTACTGGGGGTGGGTGATGCGAATGTATTGCTTATCGCCGAGCTTCTCAGGGCGGTACAGGCGCGGCACTGTGGTCCCGCAAGACTCGTCTTTGCAGTCCAGTTGGTTCCCGAAGTGTTTACTGCCGGGCTCTTGGCGGCAGGAAGGACAAAGGCTGCGCCGGTAGGCATGGTGAAACTCGCGGGTTTTGCTGGCGTGGATCGCTTCGCGTCCCATGTGGGCGAAAAACGCGGCCGCCACAGTCAAGTCCCACCCTGTATCGGTGAGATGGTCCAGTAACCAACCAGTGCCAGAGAGAGCGCGCCGCTGCGCTAGAAACTGGTGGGGGGCCGCACTCAAGTCCAGGAAAGCTGGCAGCGGCCTTGCCGGGGAGTCGTAGACGTCAGCCCACAAAGCGATCTGTTTAGCTGAGAGCTGAGACAGGTCGTGCGGGTCGTGCCACAAGGCGGCGTGTCCTGCCCCTGTGGCTACTACCTGCGTCTGTAAGCTGTTCATACACTTTCAACCGTTGTCTGAAAACTCTTGGTTGAAGCGAAGCCGTCGGAGGGTCTAAAGCTCCGGCGGCTTCAAACTTCTTAACGCAGGCTATGGGCAGGCTTCTGTGATGTTGGGAACCTCCTCGGTGTGTCGCCCTTTCCGCGTAATCACGCGGTTTCTGCAAGCTGAGGTGACCTCGACAATACGAGGTGATCTCGACAAGCCGAGATTGCCTTAGCAGGGCGCGGCCACGGGCTCGCTAAATGGTTCCGCTCTGCCCGTCTTGAGCGGTGAGTTCCTGGTAGCGCTGCAAGAGGATCGCTTGGCGTTCTTCGTTGCTGTGCAGGGCTTGTTTAGCGCCGAAGGCTTTGTCTACGTATCGGTCGAGGTTGTTGTGTGCGGCCACCAAAGCCGGGTCCATAGCGAGCGGGTTGTAGTGCTCTGCTAGGGATCGTTCGGGGTGCTGCGCGCGCACATCGAGGACTTCCCTACCGGCTTGGATGATCTGCTCCCGCAACTTGTCGGGCACCTCTGGTAAAGGCAAGTTGTTCCAAACGACGGAGCTTGAGAATGACGGCCGGGATTCGAGGCGACCGCCGATGGTTTTCTGCCAGGTGATGAACATCGAGGAGCTAATGATCCCGAACAAGAAACCGTCCGGGTCCTCGGCCGTGAATAGCTTGATAGAAGCTATCACCTCGGCATCCAGCCGGTCTGCTGTTGCGTAGAGACGGTTCTCTGAGAACGTTTGAGGTATTGCGAGGTAGTGACTCTTGGGCTGTCTGATTTCTCCGAACAGTTGGGGGGTGGAAGCAAGGGCCCGTGTCGCCTCACGCTTTCGGGATAGGCGAGCTTGGCGCACGGCGCTAACTCTGTCTCGCAACACTTGAGAAGACGAGATGTCTTGTGGTGTGGCATCAGCTAGCCAAAGGCACCAGCGAACCTGGTCGTTTATGACTTCTTCGCCACCCAGGTAGGGGCGGAGGTACTTGGATGCTACGGGGTCAGCTTGCACCCCTGGTAAGTCCTCGTCGCTGACGCGGAGGTGACCCCAATCTATTGGGGTGGAGCCTGCCTTGATCGCGTCAAGGCTTGGAGAGAGACGTTTCCTAGTTGGCGTGACAAGGACGTTTGGACCATCTATCAGGTAAGCATTGATCTGCTTGGCTGGGACTTCGACTGGTTCGTTCTTTATGTCGGGGTAGGTGAATAACCTGGGGGTTGTGTTGCGCCCTTTTTCCATGCCGATGATAACGACGTGAACTCCTGCCTGGCCGGGGGCTTCGGAACTCCAGGCGAAGGTTTGGTGAGCGAAGGCGATCCTCCATCCCATGGCAAACAAGGGGGCGAACAAGGTAGCTACGTTCTCTCCCATGACGATTGAGTTGGTGGAAACGAAGGCGAACTGTCCTTGGGGGCTGCGCTGGAAGTAGTCGGCGGCTTTCTTGTACCACCCCGTCACGTAGTCCAGGTGACCTAGGCGCGAGCTTTCCCAGGCGAGCTGCAAGTCTTGCTTTTGCGAAGGACTTTGCTCTTTGTGGCCGCTGAAGGGTGGGTTGCCCATGATGTAGACGTTGGGGTTGGGTAGGAAGATTTGCTGCCAGTTCATGCGTAGTGCGTTGCCTACGTGGATGCTGGTGATCTGGTCTAGGGGAAGGGGTTCGGGGGCTTTCCCTAGCGCTAGTTCCATGGCTTTGTTGGCTTGGTGGTCTACCAGGTGCAGCGCGGTTTGGGCGATCCTAGCTGGCCATTCCTCTAGTTCGATGCCTGCAAAGTGATCCAGGGTGATTGGCAGGTCGGTTTTGAGGAAGAACGCGGGTGCGGTGTAGGGGTCGGGTGGGTCTAGTTTCTCGATTCGTTCCATGATCGCCAGGTCGAGGGCACGCAGTTCTCGGTAGGCGACGACTAGGAAGTTTCCGCAGCCGCAGGCGGGGTCTAGGAACCGCATTTGTTTCAGGTCGGTTCGTAGGCGTCTTAGTCCGGGTAGGGAGTCTTGGTTGTCTTCGTAGCGTTGCCAGAGCTTGTCCAGGAACAACGGTCTGATGGTTTTGAGGATGTTGGCTTCGGTGGTGTAGTGCTCCCCTAGTTCCCGGCGGGCTTTGGGGTCTTTGACGGCTTGGAAGAGGCTGCCGAAGATTGCGGGGCTGATGCTGGCCCAGTTGAAGGCGCAGGCGTCAAGGAGGTGGTCGCGCATCTCTTTGTTGAAGGCGGCGATCTCGATCTGGTCGGCGAAGATGTGGCCGTTGACGTACTCGAAGCGGCGCAGCAGCTCATCTTGTGTGTTCTGCCAGGTGCCTTTGGGTTTGTTGAGGACTTGGAAGAGGTTGGCTAACTGTCCGCCGACGTCGTGGCCGTCTTCGCTAGTGGTTTCTTCGATGTATTCGTAGAAGAGATCCTTTTGCCACAGTCCGGCATCGTCGGCGTAGAGCAAGAAGAGGATGCGGGTTAGGAAGATTCCGACGTCGTCGGGGTTGTAGCCAGCCTTTTCTAGGAGTTCGTAGAGTTCGGCCATGATCCCGGCCGCTTTGATGGTGGCGGCTGTTTGGGCTTTGTCCTCGAACTTGCGGGTTTGGTATCCGGCCAGGAAAGCGAGCTGGTCTACGTGGTCGGGGAGTTCTTGGAGGGTGAACTCGGTTGTGGGGCTGTCCGAGTTTTCCAGGTCGGTGAGTCGGAAGGTTTTGAAGTCGCTGGTGAGGATCCACTGCGGGAACTCAGCATCGGAAAGATCATCGAGGTAATCGAGGGCTTGGTTTTCGGCTACCTGGAGGTCTTTGCCTGCGCTTTTCATCTCGATGACGACTTGGCCAGGGATGATCGCGTCGATGTAACCGGCTTGGCCGGTGCTAGCTCGCTTAGCGCGCCGCTCGTACAATGTGGCGCGGCGGCGGGTGATCCCGAAGGCTGCGAGTAGGTCAGCAACGAAGGATTGGGCCTCTTGGCGTTCTTCGCCCTTAGCGTCTGCCCACTCGGCCACGAAACGGGCACAGTTACTGCGGAGTTGGTTCCGGCTGAGCGCCTTTGCTTTAGCCACTTGGGTTCCTCAGATTATGGGTTCAGGGTTAAGGCTAGCTGCTCACCTGGGGGTGTTTGATGCTGGTTGCTTGCGGCGCGGTTTTGTTGAGGTAGTCCTGGATCGCTTCTTGGATGGCCTCGGTCATGGTGATGCCTTGGTTGGTGGCGCGCACTTTGAGGGCGTGGTGCATGGGCTCGGGGACGCGCAGGCCTAGGGTCCGCATGGGAACTCGCCCGTCTTCGTCGCGCGGGTCGAAGGCTTGGCGGCGTGTTTTGAGTAGTGCTTTTAGGTCACTCATCGGAGAAGGCTTCTTTCAGTTCGTCGGCTACGTCTTGATAGCCGCTGGCGATTAGGTCTCTGGCGCTGGGGTGGACCATCGCTAGGCGGCTGGTGCGGGCGCGTAGGGGGATTTGTGGAGTCAGTAGGGTGATTCCTTCTTCCCGCAGCGCGTCTTCAACGTCAATGGTTTCTTTGACACCGGCGCGGGTTTGGGTCAGAAGGACCGCGGCGGGGGTTCCCAGCCTGGAGGCGTCTCTTAGGACTGGGGTTAGTTGCAGCATGTCCAAGGCGCCGGGCCTGGTGGGGAGAATGACCAGGTCTGCCCATTTCAGGGCCGCATCGATGACCTGCTGGCTGCCGGGGGGCGTGTCAACGATGACCCATTCACTGTTGACTTCACGTTCAGTGAAGTCGCTACCAGCTTGGGTGACGGGGAACTTCAGGGGCATGCCCGTTTCTTCTACGTAGGCAGCCCAGGTTTGGGCGGACCCTTGCGGGTCGGTATCCAACACGGTCACGGTTTGGCCGAGGGCTTGCAAGGCTGCGGCAGTGAGCATGGCTGAGGTGGTCTTCCCGACCCCACCCTTGGCACCAAGGAAAGCAATTTTTTTCATGCCCTAAAACTACTGCTAGATTGCTAGCAGGCTTGGATTTCCTTGTATTGGGCGTGTTTAGCGGGGTGCTAGATTTCTAGCAGGCGTTTTGGTGGTTTATTGGTGGAGGGGTTTTCCGGCTTCGTGGGGGTCTCTTTCCCGGTGTCCAGTGGTGAGTGCATAGCCAGGTTTAGCTGCGACGGTTACTACTACGGTCCCGTCATCGAGGTCTTCTCGAGTGTAGGTGACTCCTTCAACGTCGGGGTGTTCTATCGGGGTTAGTAGTTGGGGTCTGCCGGTTGGTTCAGGACTTTCCGGTGAGTTTGTCGCGACGTCTAAACCAAGCCATTGCTGCGCTCTGGTAAGCGCGCACTTCATCTGATGGGCGAGATGATTCCTCGGCTTGCTTGTAGAGCCGCCACCATACTCGGCCGTAGTAATCAGCCTCCTGGGTGGTGTACCGGTCGGCGGTAAGGGGAGGGAGTTGCGGGTAGTGCTCGGGGAAGGTGGTCCCAAGGCGTCCTTTGATCGGAAGGCCGACTGCTTTACGGGCGTGGTCAAAGTAGTTCCCGATCTTTTTCGCGTTCCTAGTGAGGGCATCTCGCACTTGAATTTCGGGGATCACGCTGAGGACTGAGGCCAGCACCATTCCTCTGCTGTCTGCGCTCGGGCCAATAGCCCAGATGCGCGCTGTTGCTGCTCGCCCGTCCCCACCAGGCACATTGACCCACTGTCCCACCCGTGGCGGCTCAGGCAACGTCCAGAGGTAACTGTAAGTTCCACCTGGGGACAGCGACGAGGGATCTATCGGCCCGATCTCACGGAAGTGGACTTGAACGACATTAGGCTGCATCTGGCGTAAGTCAGCTTGAGTAGGGGCAGGTCTCTTCGTTCTCCTGCCAAAGATTCCCATCTGGCCTCCTTGCTCCAGACCTGAGTACCACCTCCGCCACCCAGTTCACGAACAAACGTAGCTGGTTCAGCCAATCCAGGAAGTCAATATCGTTCCTTTTGGGCGTCGGTGAGGGGCCCTTGTTCTAGGGTTTGACTGCGTGTCGTTGAGGTAAACAGCGTCCGTCTTGAGGACCAGCTAGCGCGGGTCCGCCTTGGCTAGAGTTTCCACATGGCATACCGCACTCAGAATGAGACACAAGAGTTAATCATGGAGGCCCTCCAATCCTTCGAGGAATTCGCCGACCGAATGAAGAAGGCGCAGGCTTACTTCCTAAAGCACGGTGCCGAGACTCAGGGTTTGGCGGACTTTTTTGGAGCTGCGGGGCACGCGCTGGTGATGAGCGGCGTGGTCCTGGACGCCCTCGGCGCGGTGGAGGAGAGATTGCGACTGCTTGAGCAGTAGGCGCCGCAAGGTGCGCCCTCCACTGGTGCTCGCGGTAGTTTAGGCGCTCGGCGCAGACCAGCACCGCGTCCGTAGCGCCCGGTTGTTCAGAACCGGTCGTTTTTGAGCCTGGCCCGACACGCCGCACCAGGTAGGCTCAAAAAGGTTGGTCTTATTCCTGGGGGTTGTGTGGCGGTTTACGGGTATGCGCGGGTCTCTACTGCTAACCAGTCCCTGACTCCGCAGAAGGTGGCGTTGCGGGGTGCGGGGGCCTCTGTGGTGGTCTCTGAGAAGCGGTCGGGCACGTTTCAGGACCGTCCCGTCCTTGACTCCCTCCTAGAGCGCCTAAGGCCGGGAGACACGCTGTTGGTGGTGCGTCTGGATCGTCTCGGTCGTTCCCTGCCTCACTTGGTGGGGCTGATTGAAGACCTCGCTGGGCGGGGTGTGGACGTAGTCAGCTTGCATGAGCAGATCGACACTTCCAGCGCCAACGGACGCCTGGTGCTGGCTTTGTTTGGGGCGCTCGCTCAGTTCGAGCGTGACCTGATCTCTGAGCGGACCAAAGCAGGGTTGGCGGCTGCACGCGCGGCCGGGCGGCACCCGGGCCGACCGACCGTGATGACTAAAGAGAAGCTAGAAGCAGCGACCGCGCTGCGAACGGCGGGACAGTCCTATGCGAAGATCGCGGCCGCGCTCGGGGTCTCCAGAGCCACAGTCGTCCGACATATAGCAGGCACCAGGGCCGGATAAGGGCAAAACGTTCTCCAGGAACGATTCTGCGAGAAAAACCGGCCCACTCAGTTAGAGAGTCATGCCGCGTTGTTGCTGCGGGGCTTGTGGTGGCTTCTGGTACAGCCAATCATCACTGCTGAGGGTGGCGACGGGCTGGCGTGGCCGCAATGCTGCCTCAGCCTGTCTGGCTTCCCACTCGGCTTGCGCCTTAGCTTCCCTAGCTTGGCGCACGTCAAAGGCCGCGTAGTCATCGACCCCATCCTGGTAGCTGTTCGGTTCAGGTTTGGGGCGGTACAGCATCGGCTCTTTGGCGAGGTTCTCCAAAGCCGCGTCCTGGTGGTACCAGATTTCGGTGTCCTTCACGCTCACCTTGTAAATGTTTTCCGGCGGCACGCCCGCCTCTTTCAAGGCGCGGTTGGTCGCGTAAACGACTTGGCCAGGGAGCACCCGCTGATCGGCTTTCGTGGGTGCTTCGGTGTAAACGGGCGTGAGGCGAATCTGCCCGTGGTCCTCACGCAAATCACTGAAACGCACCAGGCGCTCGCTCATGGGCGCGTTCGCGCGCCAGTAGATCGCTTCCTCCGTGTTTGGCTCCCCCACCAAGTGCTCCACCTCGATAGGTACTGGCACCTCTTCTACTGTCGCGTCGTTGGTCGCGGGTTCTTCCACGGGCGGGTCCAGCCAGGGATTGTGCTCTCGCTGCGGCTCCGGCGCTGCGGCGGTGAGGTCGGGTCGGTAGATGTATTCTTCCCCTCCTGGTTCGCGTTGGTCGTCGAGTATCTGTGAGGCGGGGACTTCGGCTTGCAGGACGATCCCAGCTCCGGCGTAGTCAGCGGCGAGCTGACGGTTGGTGGTTATGAAGTCTCCGGGGTTGATCTGGTGGGCGGAGTCGGCGGGGACTCCCCTGTAGATGGTGACCATCTCGTCTGCCGGCAGGTCTTGGGTTGTGCTGAGTGGCGCCAGGTGCTCCCCTATCGTCGCGGTGGCGCGCTGAGTGGGGTCGTAGGTTTCGAAGACGCTCCCGGTTGGGTTGAGGGTGTCCAGGGCGTGCTGGTCTTGCGCCTGCATCGCTTCTTCCTTGGTGTCGGCCAGGGGTGGGTCGAGCCAGGGGTTGTGCTCGAGGGCGCGCTGCGCGTCCTTGAGTGCCTGGGCTGCTCGTGTTTCGAGGTGGGCTGCGGTGTTCGCCTGCTGTCCAGCCTTGTAGAGCGCTGCGAGTTCCCCGACGAGTTCGATCATCGAGGTGATCAGGATCGCGGTGCGTGCGGCTTGGCTGTGGCCGGCAGCGGCGGTCAGAAGCACGCGGGCTGCGATTGCGCTAGCGACCAGCCGCGGCTGCTTGGTTGCGGGCCGCTGGTTGATCTGCGCGCCGTGAGCAACTTGGCGGGCGAGTCGGCGCAGTTCCCACGCTGCGCGTCCCGCATCGGGGTTGTCCGCCAGGGCGTGCAACGCTCCGGCGATGTCGGCCGATGCGTTGGCGAGCTGTACCGGATCGTGCGGGTCGATCTTGGCGAGTTGTTCGCTGAAGACTTTGGCGGCTCCGGCGCGGGCTTGTAGTTCCCCTTCGGTGGCGGGACGCTGTTTCCACTCTTGGGCTCCGGAGTGCCAGACGTCTTGCCAAGCAGCAGCGGCTTCCATGGCTGAGGTGGGGGTGTCTTCCCAGCGGGTGCGCAATGCGGGCAGCCCGAGGTCTTTAGCGAGCTTGGACCCTGCCCTCCACGGGGTCTTGATCCCCTCGGGTAGGTCCTTGTCGAGCGCTCCGACTGAGTAGCCGGTGATGACGTCGGTGCGGCCTTTGGCGAAGAAGGGGCGGATGCGCAACCCTTGGCTGCGTACGAGTTCGATGAACTCCACTTCGCTGGTGGCGGCGGTGGCGGCTGCGCGCGCCTTGCGTTCGAGGGTGGCGCGGTAGGTCTCGGCGGCGCCGGTGCGGCGCGCGAGGCTGTTCTCTTCCATCGAGTCGTGCACGGCGCCGCGTCCTTGCACGCGCGACTCGAGCACGGTGAGACCGTGGCGCTGCTCCAAGATGGTCGCGACGCGTTGCGACCGGCGCTTGGATTGCCACTCACTCCAGGCGGTTCCGTCTCCCCGAACCCGGTTTGCGACGATGTGGATGTGGTCGTTGCCGCCTTCGCTGAGCCCGTGACGGATCGCGACCCACTGGCAGTCCATCTGCGGGTCGCCGGTGGCGATTCCCATCTCGGCTACGAAGTCTTGGGCGATTGCTTCCCACTTCTCATCGGTTAGCTCGCCTTCCTCGGCTTTGAGGGAGAGGCTGACGTGGAGGACGTGGTTGGGGCCTTTGCCGAGGCTCTCCATCCGTTCGGTTTCGTAGCTCCACTCGCTGCGCTCGCCCCGCGGTCCTTCCCCACCGGCGGCGAGGTTGCGGTCGAGCTGGCGGGCCAGCTCGGGTGCGCTGGAGGCCGACTGTTGGAGGGACGCGGACCAGGCCAGCTTGATCTCGGGTGAGGCGCCGATGATGTGCTGGTTGGTGTGTTCGTTGGCTCGTCCGGGTCCGAGGAGGTAGCGGATCAGTCCTTGGGTGTTCCCTCCGGTGGTGATGTTC
>ERZ1032852.432-NODE-432-length-10015-cov-13.122691_pt1 | contig 10015 bp, 15 predicted proteins | sample MGYA00516689_ERZ1032852 | MGnify/ENA primary metagenome ERZ1032852 (study PRJEB33719, sample SAMN04262499) | wastewater metagenome | biome: rural village; feature: composting latrine chamber; material: composting feces with ash | place: El Salvador | collected...
GTATTAGTGTCTGTTTTAAATTACAGGTATTTTTTCTAGAATCTGATACAAAAGCTAGAGTTAAAGGATTTGTATATATTTTAATGTCAATTATAACTTCTTTTTTAGTAATGGTTTTCTATGCTTATTCTTTACACATTTCAGAAAGCACTACAGCTGTGGAGTTTATTGGTGTTTCGGTAATTTTAATGACACCAATGTTTACTAGTGTTTATTTATTGAAAGAAACAAGGAAATTTAGATTTGCTAGTAATAGGGTGTTAATGACATCACTTATTATATCGGCAATCATGATAGGGTTTTACTGGTTATTTAAAGATGTTGTATTTGAAGTTTACAAATATATGTTAAAAGAATTCAAATTATAGAAAAGACCTACAAGGTCTTTTCTATTTAGTATGTTTTAATAATAAAAATCCATATGAAATTCTTGACGTTTTGTCAATTTTATGATACAATATAAGTAGAATAAAGGAGGGAGATAATGACTTTAAAAGAAAAGATATTAAAACAAACTGTTATTATGAGTAAAGACAGGAAATTAATCGTTCAGTCTTCTGGGCGAGATAGGATGGTGGCGCTTGTTGACGGTTCCCGGTCTAAGACAACTATATACAAAAGTGCAAAAGCCGTTATAAGTCAGGCTGAAAATTGGAGATTTACTATTGAAGCTAGAGAACACCTAACAAAAAACTACCCGTCTTTACTTACAGCATCTGGAGGTCTAGATTGGGACAATATAAAAGAACTGTTTGAACCAGTCACTATTGAAGAATTAATTAAATAAAAAGGAGAATGATTATGAAAGTAAATGTTAAAATTGCAGTACAAGAAAAGTTTTTACCGACCAGCAGGCATAGAAAACTCAGGGAAAGATTTATTTATGATTATGTTGATATTGATATTCCAGAATTGACAGAAGCAGAATTTCCACTAGCTTTTACTGTTACTGATTATCAAAGCGTATATCCAGGGGCTAAACATTATGATGACTTTGATGGTCCAAATGATTTTGTGCTTTACCCAGAGGAAATTAGAGCTTATAAGGGAAAATTCTTTAAAGCTGTTAGGATTAGCCATGGGGCAGCCGTAAGTACAGTATTTGAAGATTATAGCTATCTTAACAAAAGCCTAGATTATGGACCTCAATACAGTGCTGATATAAAATTGTTTTCTGAAAAGTCAATTGTTAAAGAGGATAATAGAAAAGAGGCCATTAATTACACCAAAGAAAAAGCTGAAAAGTTTGTTGTGTATGATAACAAAGTATGGCAAGAGTGTGGAGAACCAATTTATTATGTTATAACATTTGGTCTTGGTAGTAATCATGGAGGGACAAGCTTCTCTATTACCTACAGACATCACCTGGATGAGACAGAAAGATACGAGTTTAGAGCATCTGATAAAGAAGAAGCGATTAAATACGCATTAAAAGTCGCAGCAGACAGAAGAGATACAGATAGTCTTGATAGGATTGAAAACACTGAAAAACATATTGAAATTCATTAATAAGGGCCGGGTTCTTTTTTATATTTAGTTCTTGATATCTATACCCTATTATGATATAATATAGTTAAGAAAGGGAGGATGTTATGAATAGAACAATTAAATTTACCAAAAATACTAAACTTGCTAGAATTACATCAGAAATAACTGGGTATTACTCAGGTGTGAAATTAAACCGTGTGGCGTATTTACCTCTTGACTTTTATGAGTATTATGAAGATGCATTAGATTATCTAGCTGATTATTATGTGGACTACGATGGTAAGCATTCAGAGGGTGAAGGTGATATACGTATTGAAAAAGGTAAATTGTCTGATATAATAACATGTTCAAACGATGACAATGAAGTTTTATTTGAAGCTATTGAAGAAACTATTTATAATTGGGCAGAGGATGCAGATATTGAGATTGATAAAGACTTCGTTATAAGTTCTAATGATTTAAAGAATATTCACGACGCTGTTGTGGGTCTAAAAGCAGATAAAACAATAAAAACTATTACCGATAATGTAATTGATGGGTTCATTGTTCCGGCTGGAACTGTAATATCCTTTTCAACTATATCCGACCATGAGCCGGTTGTTGTTTTAGAAACTATTTAAAATACAAGAGGTGATTAATTTGAAAATGATTAGAAATCCTGAAGTACAAAACAAACTTAAAAAACACTACAAAACTAAGATTAAATTAGTAAAGCCAGTTCCTAAAAGAAAACAGCTAAAGTAAGTTACTTTATTGTTATATATATGCTATAATGATATTAGAATCATTATATTAGTAGGAGGACATAATGAGTAAATTACATTTAGTTACAGGAGCTGCGGGCCACCTGGGTCAGGCAGTAATAACCAAGTTAAAACAGCAGGGAGAAAGAGTTCGTGCTCTTGTGCTGCCGCATGAAAAAAACAAGTTAAAAGATATTGAAATTATAGAGGGTAACATTCTAGATAAGTCTAGTTTGTTACCTTTTTTTAATTTTAAGAATAAGGATGTTTCATTAATTCATTGTGCTGGAGTTGTTTCAATATCTAAACATGATAAAGACATTATGAACCAGGTAAATATTCGAGGAACTAAAAACCTCTTGGATTTATCACTTAAAAACGAAATTGGTAATTTTATATATGTCAGTTCAGTACATGCCATAACTGAGGCGCCTACCATATATGAACCTAAGTTGCTTGACCCGAGCCTGGTTGTCGGTGATTATGCCAAAACAAAGGCTGCAGCTAGCAATCTGGTGATTGGAGCCCGTGGGATGGGCCTAAATACAAACATAGTGTTTCCTTCTGGGATGATTGGTCCTTACGACCTTGGTAATGGGCACCTAACTCAAATGGTTGTTGATTTTTACAAAGGGAAGCTGCCAATTGCTATACGTGGAGGTTATGACTTCGTTGATGTTAGGGATGTAGCAAAAGCAATTGTTACTATTTCTAATTCAAATATAAAAAATGAAAGCTTTATCTTATCAAATCGGTATTATACAATTAAAGAAATGTTAAACCTTTTATATGATATTACTAAACAAAAGAAAACTAAGATTTATCTGCCAATATCTCTTGTAAGGCTAGTTACTCCAATTATTGAGCTTTATAGCCGAGTAAAAGATAAAAATCCTTTGTTTACAAGCTATTCTTTATACACCTTGCAGTCTAACTCTATCTTTTCCCACAGTAAAGCTTATGACATTTTAGGATATAGGACACGCAGCATGGAAGAAACCCTAAGAGACACTATTAATTACCTTAAAAAGTTTAATATTGTTTAATATAGAAAACCATTATCAAGACAATATTTACTTATTAGTTTATTTATGTTATAATATAAAAGAAGTTCAATAAATTATATAAGGAGGAAATTTTATGAAGAAGAAATTAACACTGATATTAATACTAGTGCTTGCGTTGTCACTAGCAGCATGCTCAGGTAAAGGGAAGGTCGAGGAACCTCCTAAGGATGAAGAGCAGGTTGAGGTAACAGAAGATGAAAAAGAAGAAGTGATTGAAGAAGTGGTTGAGGAAGAGGAGGAAGTCGAAGAGACTGAAGAACCTGAAGAGCAAGAGGTTAGTAAAGGTGAAGAGAACTACGCTAATCTAGATGATAGATGGTTTTCCATTGATGGTGTTAAATACATTATTGGTGAGACTACTTTACAAGAGCTAGTTGATAATGGGGTTAAGTTAAAAGGCAGCGATGCTGATAATTTAAACAATAATGTTCAAGCCAATTCAATCTCACAACCATTCAGAATTGACCTTGAGGTTGATGGCGTTTATAGTGTTCAGGTAAGAAGTGGTAACTTTGGAGATTCTGGCAAGCCAGCGTCTGAATTACCTATAACAGAATTCTATTGGGCAATAGACAAAGATAACCCGCAAAGTAGGTTAAGTGTTGGATTACCCATGGATATTACTGTAGATGAGATGATAGCTAAGGCTGGCGAACCTACTGATAGGCGTGATTTTACACCTGAAGATGACCCAGATTATTTAGCAGTTACTTTAAACTATCAAATAGACTCAGATGTTTATTTAGGACAATCTGGATATAAATATGAATTTATTAACGATGTTCTAAGATATGTGAATATTGACTTAAAATAATTAAAAACTAAAAGAACCCTAAGGGGTTCTTTTTTTGTATGCTATAATCTAAATGTAAGCTACTACTTTTAAAAGACATAAAAGGAGAGACATAATGAAAACACAATTAGAGAAAAGAAGAATTGAGGAAACTGTAAACAAATTAAGAGATGGATTTAGCCATCTTGAATTAAACGATGACGATGAATCAAGAGCAATTGCTTTTGGAGCTTTCGTCAGAGTTTTTGTAAAAGGATTTGTTCCTGGTACATTTAAGGTTGATATTGACACTAGCTCCAGCGGCAGAAGGTATATTGTTGCTAGAGCGGTAATTGAAAGATTTGGACAAAGAAATGAGTTTTTCTTTTGTGACTTTCTTCAACCGCTTGAGTTTATCAAGGAAAACCCAGCATTAGATGATTATAAGTTAGCTATTAAATATAGTAACGCAACAAAGATTGTCGAATGGTGTGCTGAATTATACGGAAAATCCTGTAACACCGAGAGTATGGCTTATATGTTAATTGATGATACTCAAAAGTACTTCGATTCACTTAGGTAATACCTCAAGAGTCCTCCGGGACTCTTTTTTTATTGTTTGTTGACAATCTGTTTCATATATGTTATAATTAGCGTGAAAATTTAACAGACAGAGGGGCAATAGATTACATACTTTATACCTATTATTTATTGTATCAGGAGGATATAGAACAATGAAAAGAACGTTTTTACTGTTTTTATTTTTAACGCTGTTTATTAGTGGTTGTGCGACCGGAAAAGCTATCACTATTGACGAGGTTAATAAAGACATCGAAATAATTGAACCGTCAAAAAAAGAAAATGACGATGTTATTGAATTAGTTAAAAGGGAAAAACCTAAAGAGGAGAAACCAGAGGCTTCGGAGAAAAAGACAGAATCCACGGCTGATATCTCAAAACCTGCCGAAAAGCCAAAGCCTTCCGAAAAGCCAAAATCTACTGAAACTAAACCAGTAGAAACTAAACCTGCAGTGCCTACCTCTAAACCGGAAAAGAAACCTGTGGAGAAGCCTGTAGAAAAACCGGAATCAAAGCCGGAGGAAAAACCTAAGGAAGAGAAGCCTGTAGAAAAACCTGTAGAAACACCTAAAGAGCCTGAGAAGTCTTATACCTTTGGAAGCAGTGAATTACAACAGGAAGTTTTCAGGCTCACAAATATTGAACGTGAAAAGAATGGATTAAAACCATTAAAATATAATACAAAAATACAATCCGCTGCTAACACTAGAGCTGTAGAGATTATAGACAAGTTTTCCCATGAAAGACCCAATGGAACAAGGTTTCATACTGCTTTTGATGGAGTTAATTATTCTAGGCTTGGAGAAAACCTAGCTAATGGATTTAGAACACCGGAACAGGTTGTTAATGCATGGATGAAGTCTGATGGTCACAGAAACAACATTTTAAATCCGGATTATCAGGAAATGACCGTTGGAATAACAATTACCGAAGAGAACAACTATTACCAATGGGTTCAAATTTTTTATACTGGAAAGTAAATAAAAAATGATACCCTAATAATGCATCATTGGCCTTGATGCACTCTAGAATGAATCAAATACAACAAAAAAGAGGTTCTATACAGGAACCTCTTTCTTGCGAGATTTTCTTTAATTGAAACTTGTTAAATCAACTAATAACCGTCAGGCTATATAATTATTATACTATAATTAGCTATGCAAATCAACAATTTAATAGTTAAGTTTTTGTATTATTTATACAAAGGAAATTAATGATTTTTTCTTGACAAGGGGTCAACCATCTGATATAATATAATTATAAAGTAAATGAAAGGGGAAATGAAAATGATAGTTGAAAAAGTTTCTAATGATAAGTATGAATTAAGAATTTTGGTAGATGAACATCCTGAAAACCCTAGAGATTGGGATAACTTAGGAAAAATGATTTGCTTTCATAGGCGCTATAGTATTGGTGATAGTCATAACTATAATAGTGATGATTATTCCGGCTGGAGTGAAATGGAGGCTGCTATTACTAGAAAAGAAGATGCTGCTGTTATATTACCAGTATACATGTATGACCACAGTGGAATTTCACTAAAAACTACTCCCTTCTCTTGCCCTTGGGACTCTGGGCAAGTAGGATTTATAGCTGCAAGTCGGGAAGACATTCGGAATTGTTTTGGAATTAAAAATGTTACAAAAAAATATCGTGACAAGGCTGAGGAAATTCTTAAAAGTGAAGTAGAGCGCATGAACAACTATGCTGCGGGAAATGTATATGGGTTTCAGTTAATAGAACAAGACAGTAAAGAAATCATTGAAGAAGGGTATGGTTTTTATGGTGATTTAATGGACGTTTCAGAAGAATTAAAGCTTTATATTGAAGAAGAATATAAAGACTTAATAAATAAATTATAAGGAGATAAAATGATGAATAAGATTAAAGAAATGAATAACATTGAAAAGAAAATTGAAGAGGTAGATGCTTTTTTAAGCATATTACATGAGCACAAAAACAAAGTTACAATTAAATCTGTTTATCACCAAGGGTGGAACAGAGAAAGAATAGAAGCTGAAGTGGAACTACCTAAATTTTACTTTGATAAAATGGATGCTTTAATGAAGGATTATAGAGATGAGTTATCTCATGGATTAGATGAAATTTATAAAGATGAGCTTGCTAAGGTTAGTCAAAGAATAAAAGAAAGGAAAAAAAGAGAATAACAAAAAGACACCCATTGGGTGTTTTTTTAATCGTTAACAAATGTTATAATCAATATATAACAGGAGGTGTTTATATGGAAAATATGGTAGCTGGTTCAATATTTATAATTATAAACTTATTTATGATGATTGGCTTTATGGAAATGTTTCGAAAAATAGAAAATCAAAAGCATATTAAAACTACCTCGAAAACTCATATTGGAGGCCGCAAACAAGAACGACCTAGATATTATGCTTTAATAAATTACCAGGTAAACGGAAAAGAATATCAATTAAAAAGCAAATTTCACTCAACTTATTTCGCTAACGAACAAAGAATAACAGTGTCTTACAATCAGGAACAACCTGAAGATGCAAAAATCAAGTTAGATTTAAGATTAATGATGCCCGTGTTGCTGTTTTTAACAATAGGATTACTAGCATTTTTATCTGGCTTTTATCACTATTTTATCTTGTAGTCCTTTATTGACAATTAGTCAATCTTATGATATAATAAATATATAATAAAAAAGGAGAGATGAATATGTTAGAAATTAGAAGTGAAATTATTAGTAAATTCAAAGGTGTGTTGAACGGTGTAGAGGTTAATGACTCAGGAGCTTATAGTTCTATTGAGTGGTTTTTATACAAAATTGCTAAACTTGAATTTAAACCCGAACTTAACCTTCAGGCATTAACAAAAGAACTTATTCAAGCTGCTATGATTACTGAAAGCCGAGATGAATATTTTGACAGGGGAGAGTTGGAGAATAATTTAGGTCATATTGCGGACGAACTTGAATACTGTCAAAAACATGGAGTGGAGCCAGACATTATCCCTTATGATTACTTTGAAGAAGCCGTTGATATGTTGCAGGATAACTTGGTAATTTTATAGACTTTTCAAAAAGTTAATTATTCACTATAGGAATTGATTTAAAATTACAAAAGGGTCTTGAAAGCCTGTGACATTAAGGTTTTGAGAGGGTTTGATATTTGGATAATGGCAAGAGGCTGAAAAGCCCCATTTATCAACCTTTCTGGAAACGCTAAAGTGTCCAGTGGTGATTGTTCATTATAGGTAAAAATGACGCTTAAAATCGATTTAAAGTTTATGCTATAATAAAGAAAAAGGAGGTATAAAGATTTGAAATTTAAAAAAAGTTTTGGGATAATAGGTATTTTATTACTTGTGTTTCTTTTAGCATCTTGCTCTCCGATGAGTAAGGCTGAAAAACTGGAAAATTACGAAGTTGAGGAAAACTTAATCCCAAGTATTACTTCAGTGGTAGGTGAAAGAAAGGTAGTAAGAGTTAAAACAGGAACTGAAAATGGAATTAGAAGTAAGGAATACGAATATGTTAGTGATGATGTGTTTGATGATTTGTTTGATTATGTTCTTCATTTAATGAATGATGGATGGACGGTTACTAAAGACATTGATTTAAACAAAATACCAGGCTCTGGCCAGTTTGCAAAACATGCAAAGGAAGAAGGCAAGATTATAATGCTGGATTTTGATTATGACTTATCAGGATATACTGTTATAATCACACATGGAAAAGGAACTATAGATATGCATTAAATAAAAACATATATAATTAACCTTATTTATGCGGGATGATTGTGTTATAATATATATACGAATTAGGGTCTGTTCTCTTCGGAGACTGTTTCTGTTAAACTGTTGCGACGGTTTAGTGGATTGCCTAGAGCGGGTTGTTGTGACAGCCCGTTTTTTATTTGCCTTGTTTTATGTTATAATTAAATAAATAACACGGAGGTGTAAAACAATGATTGCTATGTTTAAAGGGCTTAATGGAAGAATTGAACTATATGATAACAGACTAGTTATTAAAAGAAAGGGTTTTTATGCAAAAATTATGTACGGGTTCACTCAAGGTGATAAAACCATATATTTAAACCAAATTTCTGGAATTGATTTTAAAAAAGCTGGGTTTAGACAAGGATATATTCAATTCACAGTTCCCGGAGGTAATGAAAATACTGCGGGATTAGCAGAAGCACGAACAGATGAAAATACAGTTGTTTTCCGTTTTTGGCACAGAAATAAGGCCAAAGCCATTAGAGAGCAAACTATACAAACACACCTTTCTAAACTCTTTCTTTGTCAGAAAGAACAATGACCCGGAGATTTTTCCGGGTTTTTTGTTTTTCTTTGGTTTTTTATTTTTCCTGTGATATAATCCATATAAGCGGTACAGCACTACTGCTTATAATTATACCGTAACGTCAATCCTCAAAAGAATTATTCTATTGAGAAAGGCATTACAACCTACCTCGGAAAGGCCCTGCTATATTGCAGGGTTTTTCTTATATAAACACTTGCAATTGCAACTTTTATGTGATATACTATATTTAAGAAGTTGAAGAAGAGCTGGACTCTTAGGTAACAAGATTTCCAGTGTAAGACCAAACACCCCTTTCCATGGTTTTTCTTCAGCTTCTTTTTTTGTGCTTTTAAATAAAAAAGAACTGCATCTCTGCAATCCTTGTTTACTAATTCTCCTTTCCCGCCATAACACCTAGGTAATCTTTAAAGATATCTGTTAAAGCTAACTCTATAGATTCCTGATGTTCACCGATAGAATCACCTTCATAGATGATTTTTTCGCCGTTACTGTAGAACTTCCCAATATAGAACTCCTCTCCCTCATAATGAGGATGAACTTCTTTATTGGAAAAGCCACGTTCCCATATTTCAAGTTCATATTTATTAATGTCAACTCTTGGGTACATTGTCCACTTTTCTGGTCCTACCGGTATATGGAATAATGTTCCGCCGTAATAGACTTCATTATCACCATATTCTTCCTCATTAAACTCATCCCAATCCTCTTCGCTCCACTGCTCAGATTCTTGTCTGTTTTGTTGAGAAATATGCTGCATTATAAAATTTCGTATTCCACTAAATCTCATATAAGCATCCAGCAAAAACTCAGTATCCTCTCTTTGTTCATCTACAGTCATTTCCACATCACAATAGTCTTTCAGGTCAAATCCTTCCATTGTTACAAATGTATTCATAATTTTCTCCCTTCGCTGACATTTCAGCTTTTATTTGTTTTTTGAAAATAAATATCTACATCCTTATTATAACACAAAACAACAATTCTAATCACTTTTAAAAAAATAACAAAATTTATAATATTATTCTTGACAAGAAAGAACATCTATGCTATACTTTATTTACACTAA
>ERZ1032852.433-NODE-433-length-10008-cov-8.754044_pt1 | contig 10008 bp, 20 predicted proteins | sample MGYA00516689_ERZ1032852 | MGnify/ENA primary metagenome ERZ1032852 (study PRJEB33719, sample SAMN04262499) | wastewater metagenome | biome: rural village; feature: composting latrine chamber; material: composting feces with ash | place: El Salvador | collected...
CTCCGGGATGCCGCTACCGTCCTCGAGATGCGCCTGTTCAGCCCAGCAGGGAAAGAGGCAGCCGAGTGAAAACGCTTGAAGAGGTGGTGGCGCTCGCGGATGACTGGCGGCCCTGGAAACTGAAGTTTCGCGATGAAGTGCGCGAAGCGATCCGCCGAGCAGCCTTAGACCACCCACTCGGCTGGGTCACCGCAAACACCATTCGCGGCTACATGACCACCCAGGACCCCGGCAGCGACATGGGATCCACCATTCTGGCTGGCATCGCACAAGGCGCGCTCGAACGCCTTGACCCAGAAGAGGCAGGGGTCGCTCTTAGTGGCAACCGGCGTCATGGGAACACGTACAGGCCGATGCCCTGGTATCAGGTCAGCCTCCGAAGCCTCGACGCATGGGAGAAAAACGACTACTCGCGCTACCGGAAGCAGGGTCGAAAGTGAGCCCAACACGCAAGGTGCAAGAGCTTATCGACCTGCACGATCGACTCCAGTCAGAGCAAAGATTCGAGTCCGCACGCCTGATCGCGGCACACCGGGACCGGCTGGTCGAGGAGCAATCCAAGATTCACCCCGCGATCCAAAACCTGCTCGACACCCACTTCCCGAACCGCTGCGAATGCTCCCAGTGCGCGTGCCAGAACCAGCTCGAACGCTGGAACTACCACCTCTGCGACGACTGCGCGACCGACCAACACTCAGAAAGACGATACGCATGAAAATCATTGAACTTCAGGCCGAGAACGTGAAACGGTTGAAGGCTGTAGAAATCACGCCCGACGGCACAATGCAGGTGATCGGCGGCAACAACGCCCAAGGAAAGAGCAGTGTCCTTGACGCTATCTGGCTTGCACTTGGCGGCGGGAAAGCGTCGAAGGAGACGCCGGTCCCGATCCGTGAAGGCGAAGACCATGCCAGCGTCCGCCTGGACCTCGGCGACCTGGTCGTGACCCGCACCTGGACGAAGAAGGGCACCAACCTCAAAGTGGAGTCAGCGGACGGGGCCACCTATAGGAGCCCGCAGTCCATGCTGGACGCGCTGGTCGGGCAACTCTCGTTTGACCCGTTGGCGTTCACCCGCCTCTCCCCCAAAGACCAACGGGAAGCACTCCTCGACCTCGTAGACCTGGACGTCGACCTCGACGCCCTCGATGACGAAGCGAAACGTGTCTATCTCGAGCGCACCGACGTGGGTCGCCAAGGCAAAACAATCGGCGACGTGGAAGTCGACGACGACCTGCCTATCGATGAAGTGCCGGCATCATCAATCATCCAGAAGATGCGTGAAGCGCGGGACCTGGACTACCGCAACGCACAGGTCGAGAACGAGCGTTGCAGAGACGCCGACAACGTTGCGCGCCTTGAAACCGAGATCGCGCGGCTGAACCGTGAACTCGTGGCAGCCAAAAACGCTTTCCTCGCGTCCAACGCCAAGTACGAAAACTTGGAGCCTGTGCCCGATATCAAGGCGCTGGAAGCAGACCTCGCCAAAGTTGAAGAGACGAACGCCACGGTCCGCGCGAACAACATGGCGCGGGATCAGAAGGCTCGGAAAGACAGGCTGCGTAAGAAATACGCGGCGCTGACTGACCGGTTGACTGAGCTGGACGAGCAGAAAGCCACGGCGCTCGCGGGCGCGAAGTTCCCGGTTGAAGGACTCTCATTTGACGAGTCCGGCGTCCTCTACCAAGGCGTCCCCCTGTCGCAAGCCTCGTCGGCTGAGCAGATTCGCGTGTCCCTGGCTATGGGAATGGCACTCAACCCACGTTTGAAGGTCTTGATGATCAAGGACGGGTCGCTGCTAGACGCAAACAGTATGGCCGCAATCCGTGAGCAAATCGCGTCCGGCGACTATCAGTTGTGGCTCGAAAGAGTCGGGGACGCAGACCAAGGCGCGGTCATCATCGAAGACGGCGAGGTCACCCCATGACCCCGCTTGTCACAGAACCATCCCTAGTCGAGGAGATGGACGTAGCCACGTACCACAGCGATCCCGTGAAGGGCGGCTCCCTGTCCTACAGCGGCATGAAGCAACTCCTCAAGTCACCCGCTAGCTACCGGCACTACATGGACCAGCCACGCGAACCCAAAAAGGTGTTCGACGCGGGACACATCGTCCACTCGTTGGTACTCGGCACGCCGCTGGGTGTCGTGGAGATCCCGGACAGCATCCTCGCCAGCAACGGCGCAGCATCCACCACGGCAGCGAAAGAGTTCGTTGCACAAGCACGACTCGACGACTTAATCCCAGTGAAATCGCATGAGCTGGACCCGATGCGGGACCAAGCTGAAGCGGTGCTCGCTCACCCTTGGGCAGGCCCCTTATTTACGGGCGAAGGACCGGTTGAGGTGAGCATGTTTGCGCCCGACCCAGAAAGCGGGGTGTGGATCCGGGGTCGCGCCGACAAGATCAACACGAACTGGAACGGCGACGTCGTCTTAGCGGACCTGAAAACGACCACGGACGCCGACCCAGCTGTTTTCAACCGGACCGCTGTCGCCAGACTCCATTACTACCTACAGGCACACGTCTACGGGCAGCTCTACCACTGGATCACCGGCGAGCCTGCCCCTCAGATGCTGATTGTCGCCGTCACCAAAACCCCGCCCTACCTGGTGAGCGTGAACTCCCTGGACTGGGCGTACGACGACCTCGGCAAAGAAACCATGAGGGTCGCGATCGACCTCTACAAACAATGCGCGCAAACGAACGAGTGGCCCGGCTACGACGGCGTGCGAACACTAACTCCACCCGCCTACCTCATGTACGACGACACGGAAGAAATCGAGATCTAAAAATGGACATTTCAGACACAATCCTCGCGAACAGCGACCAACTGAACGCTGAAGATCTCCTGACGGGCCCAGTGACAGTCACCATCGAAAACGTTTCGCGTGGCAGCAAAGAACAGCCCGTAAACATCCGCCTAAAGGAATTTCCAGGAAAGACTTACCGCCCCTCGAAGGGCATGAGGAAAGTCTTGGTGAGGGCGTGGGGTAAGGACGCCAAGCAATACGTGGGGCGCCGAATGACCCTATTCCGCGAACCCTCCGTGACCTATGGCGGCCAGGCAGTAGGCGGGATCCGCATAGGCGCGCTCTCTCACCTGGACAAGCCTCTAGAAACCAAAGTGCGGACCGCTCGCACCAAGTACGAGCCTTTCACGATCCAACCGCTCCCCACTGAGCCGGTCGGCGCATCGGACGCGGTAGCTGCTTTCAGCCTGAAGAACGCGACATTGTCTGAGCTTCAGGATGCGTGGCGGACCGCTGACCCCGCCACCAAAAAGCGGATCGAAGCGCGCGCCGCTGAACTCCAGCGAGACGAAAGCGAGGCCTCCTAGTGGGCATGTTCGACAATCTCGACAAAGACGGGGTCCAGTGGCAGACCAAGGCCTTCGACTGCGTCATGCACAACTACAAGCCAGGCGACTATCTAAAGCCTGGGAGCTTCCAGGTCGAAATTGCTCGCATGGGCGGCATCTTCCCGTACCGGACCTTCCACGATTCGCTAGCAACCGTGCGTAACGGACACCTCGAGGCGATCGACGTGCCCCGCGACGCATCCCTGCCACTCCTCGACTACCACGGCGATCTCACCGAAAGAGGTGGCGGCGCGTGAACTCTCCAGCGGCCTTGAAGAAGCAGATCGTCAAGCTGCTCGAAAAGAACGCGACGTCACGCCGGATCCCACAGGTTTGGGACGACTGGATCTCCACGATGGCGCTGGCTTATCGGTCCGTCACACTCCCGCCCACCGAAGAAGAAGCGGCGGGGTGGGACAAGACTCTCGACAAGTACGACGAGGAGGAGCGGGACCGGTTCAAGACCGCTCACGAACTCCTAGTCCAGGCCTTTGAGTTGGAGCCGGGAGACCATTTGGGTGAGATCTACATGCAGCTCCCCCACGGTGGGGAAGGGATGGGGCAGTTCTTCACCCCCTACAGCCTGTCCAAGACGCTGACCGCCATGAGCGCTCCCAACCTCGAAGAATGGGCTGAAAACGGGCGGATCCTCACCGTCCATGAACCGTCCGTGGGTGCGGGTGGGATGATCATCGCCTTTGTCGAGACCGCTAGGGAACAGGGCGTCAACTACCAGCGCCAAGTCCTTGTGGACTGTGGGGACATTGATCTGACCGCCGTCCAAATGGCCTACATTCAGCTCTCCATCATGGGGATCCCAGCACTGGTCCGCCACATGAACACCCTCACTCTCGAGCAGTGGGCCGTTTGGCCGACACTCTTCTACGCCCCGATTGCGCATCGCCTAAAGGAACAGCGCAACCATGACCGTGTGCTAGCACTCCTACGTGGGGAAACACCGATCGGTGAAACCGAACGCGGGAAAACCGAAACAAAACCAGTGGAACCCGTCCCAGACGTGGACCTGAGCGGCCCACACAAACAAACCTCGCTCTTCGACCTAGGAGGTGCAACATGAATAAGTTGCAGCTGCGACACTACGGCGCAAGCCCAGTCACCCTAGACCGGACACGCAGGTACAAAAACTGGCGACACGACAAGCCAGCTGGTCTGTGGGTTAGCGTCCTCGGCGGCAGCCCAGACTGGGCCCAATACTGCCGCCACGAGGAGTTCGACGTCGAGCACCTGACCGTGGAGCACGAGGTTGTTCTAGCTCCCGACGCGAAGATCCTGCACCTAACCACCGCTGAAGCCGTCGCCAAACTCCAGCTCGACTACCCCCTCTCCGATGACGACATCCTCTTGGATTACGGGGTGGATTGGGACCGCGTCTGCCGGGACTACCAGGGAATCATCATCACCCCTTACCAGTGGAGCTGCCGTTTTAGCGTGCACTGGTACTACGGGTGGGACTGCGCTTCCGGGTGCATCTGGGACATGTCCGCGATCCAGTCGCTGACTCCAGTCCTGCAACGCCGGGAGGTGGCGGCGTGAAACCTTCGGCTTGGGTGGAAGCCGTCGGGGAAGCTCGCTTCCAGGAGCTGATCACCGACATGTGTAAACTCATGCGGCTCAAATGGCACCACGAAACAGATAGCCGCAAGTCCAAACCCGGTTTCCCTGACCTCGTCATCGCAGGCCCCGGCGGCGTCCTATTCCGAGAGCTAAAGAAACAGTCAGGCAGGGTCACTAAAGACCAGCGGGAATGGCTCAGCACCCTCACGACAGCCGGGGCAGACGCAGCAGTCTGGCGACCAATCGACTGGGAAAGCAACCGCATCTACCAAGAACTGAGCGCCTTACGGAGCCCACAATGACCGATGTCTACCAGCTCCAAGCTCACTGGCCCCTACGGTACGGCGATAACCGACAACTCAGGAAAGCCAGAATCGGACTCCACAAAGCACTCAGAGATCTCAAAGCAGACGGCTACACACAAATCGGGCCGATCTGTACCGAGATCCGCGAACCCCACCTAGTCAAGACCGTGAAACTGACCGGTCCCGCGAGCGCTCAAGACCCGCGCCTAACCGTCGCCTGGTGGGGAGCGTTCCACCCCGACCGCAACCCAGAGGACGACAATGGCTGATAACAGACCTTGGGCGAAGATCGACGTCGGCTACCACTGGAACCGCAAGTGGTTCGAGATCGAGCGCGCTATGCGAGATGCAATGCCAGATGCATTGCCGATAGCAGTGCGACACGCAGTGCGTGCCGCCAGAGACGCGCATGCAGCAAGCATTCTCTACTGCCGACAAGGCGCAACCGACGGGCTCTTTCCTGTGCAAGCCATCAAGGCGATGGCAGGCATCTATGAAGCCGAAGAAGACGCCGCACTCACCTACCTCTTCGACTCCGGAATGTGGGTCAACCACCCCGGCGGAATGGCGGAAGTACGCGACTTTCTCGAACATCAAACCGATTCCGACACCACCAAGCAGAGGTCGGAGCGGGCACGCAAAGCGGCTGAAGCTAGATGGGCTAAGCATGCGGAGCGCAATGCATCTAGCAGTGCCGGACGCAATGCTGAACGCAATGCTGAGAAGAGGAGAGAAGAGAAGAGGAGAGAAGAGGTTAACGTCGCGGAAACCCGCGACGACGTCGAAGCCCTCCTAGACCACCTCGACCAAGCGATCGAAGCCAACGGAGCCAAGAAGCCCGGTCGCACAAAAACGAACCGTGACGCGATGCGGCTCCTCCTCGATAGGGACGGTCGTACGCCGGATCAGGTCCGAGCAGCGATCGACTGGGCCCACTCAGACGACTTCTGGCGCGCGAACATCCTCTCCGCGAAGAAGCTCCGAGAAAAATACGACACGCTGCAACTCCAAGCACAGCGAGGCCGCAACCCAACGAACCGGCCTGACCGCGCAACTCAAATCTATTTAGCGGACGCCGCCCGCTACCACCAACAAGAAACCGAAGGGGAAACCCGTGCTATCGGCCAGTGACGTCCACAAGGCCCTCTACGCCCTCCAGGCGCTCAACCTTAACTTCCAAGTGCAAGGCCAGGCTGACTTCTGGACACCCGTCCTGAACGACGCGGCTCCCGACATGACCGCGAGCGAACTCAGGCAGGCGATCAACCGGCTCGCCGCATCCAGGGACACGAACGTTCGCCAGGGCAGGATCACGCCCGCCGACGTTCTGGACAGTCTCGACCAGGTTCGTAACGGCAATCGGAGGGAGCGTCACGAGCGGATCCTGACCGCCAAGCACGAACATGGCGACTTCACGGTTCACGAGGCGGTGACGGAGCCAGCCGAGTTCCTGCGGTTCAAGCAGGTCACGCAAGCCGCGTTCCTGGACGGTGCGACCGTGGAGCAGGCACAAGCAGCGGGTTTCGCTGCTCTTGGCAGGCCAGTCCCGGCCCGGGAGCTACCAACCACCAACCCACCCAAGATCGACCTCCCAATGTTCAAAACAACAGAAAAGGAAAACTAATGGCTACGAGCATCAGAGTCAGCGGTAACATCGCTGAACCGCAGCTGCGCCACACACAGCAAGGCAAAGCGGTCCTAGAACTCAGAATCGCCGGGACGTTCGCACGCAAAGACCAGCAGACGCACCGATGGGAAGACGTCGGTGAGCAGCTCTGGCTGTCAGCGTCCTTCTGGGAGCAAGAAGCTGAACGTCTCTACGAAGCGTTGAACAAGGGATCCAGGGTGACTGTAGAGGGTCAACTGGTCATCGAAGCGTATGAGTCGCGTGAGGGCATCCGCCGCGAAAAGCTGGTGATCTACTACCCCCGGTTCCTGGGCGTGATCCCGCGTAGGAACCGCCAAAACGACCACCTGACGCCCCAGCCTGACGCAAGCAGCTCTGCCCCGGTATCGACCACTGGGCCCACCGGTAACGGCACGCAGACCGACCCGTGGGCCGCGCCCGGACAAGCCAACTTTGACGACGAACCACCGTTCTAAGCCGTGTCCGAAAACCAGATCCGGCAAAGCTCGCCCCTAGTAGTCCACCGACCCTTTGCGTTTGTGCCGATGCAAGCGATAAGAGAGAGAAAGCAAATGAACATCGAAGAAACCCCCGAAAAGTTCGGGCTAGAGATCGTTGTCCGCCACGACTTCGCGGGCTCCTACGAGTTCGACGAGGTGATTATCTTTCGCGACCAGGCCGGTCAGCTCCTGGCAGGCCACGACTCCGGATGTTCATGCCCAATTCCCTGGGAAAACATGGGTGTTCCGGACCTGACGCCGGTGCGAGGGTTCCACGAAATCCTGGACTACGCGCGGTCCAGCGTCTCCCAGTACAACTACGACGCTGCCACATGGGCATCGGTAGTGGAAGCGGCCCTGAAGGGGGTAGCGGAGTGATCTCTGGACTCCTGGTAGGGCTCGCTCTGGCAACACTCGTAGCCGCACCCGTCGCAGCGGGGCTTATCGCTGCGAAACCCTCAAAACGACCGCTGACCCCTGAAGAGACCGCGATCTGTGAAGATCTCGCGTACCGGCTCAGCCTCGTCGGGCAGGGTGGCGAGATGACCGAGTGGGTTCGCGCTACCTGGAAGGTTGCGGCGTTCGCCGGCACCCCGGAAGACCTCGACCGGCTCGCAGAAGAGTTGGATCGGCTCGCTAAACGAATCGCAGAAGGAGAAACAGGGTGCTAGACCAAGCAGTCAATCGTGGAGATTGGATCACCGCCACCCACCCCAAAACCGGGGCCGTAATCACCGGGCAATCGACCAACCGCATCGACTTCGGTGACCCGTCCCTGCTCACCATCCAACTACCCCCGCCCGCCCCAGGAACGAACACTGTCGCCCAACAGGTAACCGTCAACGTGAACCATTGGGACGTTGAAATCCTGAACGCCAACCTGCTCGGCCAATGAGTGAGCTAATCCTGGCGCCGCTGATCCTCAACATTGACAACATGCAGAAAGCAATCCTCGGTCTCCGTGACGCCTTCACTCGCCAGCGGCTCAACAACTGCCACCTCACCCTAGATCAGTGGGTCGCGTCGCTGCCACCCCGACCGCAGAAACCGTTGCAAGTACACTGGAAACCAATCAAAGAAGGAGGCAAGGATGCTGATTGAAACCATTGAGCAGCTCGAAAAGCTGCCCGCCAACGCCGTGGTACGCGCCGTCACCCGCCGTACGGGAACCATCGCGCAACGCTCCCCAAGCGACCCCGACAAATGGCTGATCATCGGTGAAGCCTTCGACAACTCCGACGGAGACACAAGCATCAGGCTCTTAGAGCGCTTTCCGCAACTCCACCTGATCTGGCCGCGCGAAGGCGAAGAAGCACCCGTCTACACACCCTCGACTAAAGAGGTGAAGGGTGCCTGGATTCTGGTCCGCGACGAATGGGACGACGTTCGCGGAGAAGAAGCCGAAGCCGAGTTCGACCGTTGGCTGACCGACGCCACGCTGGCGGGAGCACAAACAATCCTCGGAGACCAGTTCATGAAGCAATTCCAGGAAGCCAAGCAAGACGCGGACGCAGGAGAGGGAGCCGAACAGTGAGCGACAAGTACACGCCGACCAAAAGCCAAATCCTGGAAGCGTGGGTAGACATCCGCACCGAAGGCAACGTGGGCTACATCGAGGAAGCTGTCGCAGAGTTCAACCGATGGTACAACGAGGAACGCCGAGAGATTGGGCGGCTAATCCAGCTAATGCAACGAGAGCAAGACGCCCAATAAAATATTTGTGGGGCTGGTACGCGCTGTGCCAGCCCCACAAAAACAGGAGTAACCACCGAACCAAAAGCGGTCACCCCCGAAACTAGCACTCAACCGAGGTGACTGCCAGAATGACACGCCGCACCCCCGCCCACGCCGCCGCACGCAAACTCGAAGACATCCTCAAGTGGCAATACAAACCCTGGACACCATTTGAAGTTTTGAGCAGCCCACGCCTGGACGCATCCCCAGGTAGCGGCGAACGGGGACTACCCTTTCCCGCTGACACACCAGATCACACTGGGACAGCGATGATGGTTGGCACCCCCGCTGGAGTCGAAGCTTGGCTTGAGTATTGGGGTGCATGGCTGGACTTCTGGGTGGACGACTATCGGGGTGGCGACTGGGGCGCGTGGATCTTGAAGCAACTCCAGGAAAACACCGCTCTGTCGGTCGCACACATGAAGCCGGAAGAGCCTGGTGAAGACGCCACCCCGGAAGAACTCGACGTGTACCGAACCGACGTCGCCTGGACCAGCGAATGGTGTCAGTTCACCAAAGAACTCAACAGGCTCTGGTGGAGAATCGCCAACCAAGTCGGCGAAGCGCCACTCAACCGCATTCCCTGCCCCAAATGCCGCGCCGGGTGGATCCGTAGCACCTACGACAAAGGCGGGTTGTCCGACGAAGCTGAGTGCACCAACCCTGCCTGCGGCACAAGGCTCGACTACGACAACAGTGAGGTCGCCGCGTCCTTCCGGGTCCAGCTACGCAGCATCACCGAACCAACCTACGTGACACTGACGGATGTTCACACCATCTGGCCTGGACTGAACCCCGCCACCCTCCGCAAATGGGTGGAACGCGGATACGTCACCAAGAAAGACGGGTGCTACAACCTCGCCGACATCAACAAGAAACGCCGCGAACACTCATAGCACAACAATA
>ERZ1032852.434-NODE-434-length-10001-cov-8.644480_pt1 | contig 10001 bp, 7 predicted proteins | sample MGYA00516689_ERZ1032852 | MGnify/ENA primary metagenome ERZ1032852 (study PRJEB33719, sample SAMN04262499) | wastewater metagenome | biome: rural village; feature: composting latrine chamber; material: composting feces with ash | place: El Salvador | collected...
GACATGAGTAGTCACGTAACTAAAGCGCCGCTGGTTGACGAAGCGCTTGAGCTTGATAAACACCCGAAACGTGATCGAGGGCTAGGCCGCTCCGGGCGCGCCCTCTGGAGCAAGATCGGATCTTACGTAGGTCTGATCCTCGCAACATTCGTGGCAGTCGGACCGATCCTGTTCATGTTCGTTTCCTCGTTGAAACCCGATCAGCAGATCTTCTCTGACATGGGCGGCATTATGGCGTTCCTGCCGTTCGGGGACATCTCCTTCGACAACTATGCGGGAGTCGTTGAGCGCGTTCCGGCCATCCGATTCATCGCAAACTCAATCATCGTGACCGTGTCCATTGTGGTTTTTGGTCTCCTCATCAACTCGATGATTGGTTTCGCGATCTCCAGGATGAAGTGGAAGGGGCAGAGGTTCATTTTGTCCTTCGTCATCGCGACGCTGGTCCTACCTTTCGAGACCTTCGCGGTTCCGATGGTCTACTGGGTTTCTAAGTTGCCGATCATCTCCTGGGTGCAGGATGGGTTCCTCCTCAAAGAGGGCATGCTCAAAACCTACGCGGTGCAGATTCTGCCTTTCGTTGCGAACGGCTTGGCGATCTTCCTGTTCGCCCAGCACTTCTCCAACATTCCGAAGGAATTGGACGAGGCAGCCCGTGTCGACGGCGCAAGCTGGTGGACCATCTATTCCAGGATGGCCATGCCACTTTCAAAGCCGACAATCGCAACGGTCGCCATGATTACGATGCTGCCCGCGTGGAACTCTTTTCCCCGCGTGAGCGGGGGTGTTTTCCGGTCACGGACATGCAAGCAACCCGTGGGCGTGATGCATAGTGAGGGCAGAGCTCAACGCCCTTGCAGCGCCTCTTGCACTGCCCGGACAATCGGCTCCGTGTTTGCTTTGATCCATGTGGTGGTCAGGTGGTTATCGTCCCGATATTGGAGGATGGTGCCGTCGACGACACCGCAGGTGTCCCCATTACAGAACAAGTCGGTCAGGTCCAGAAGAGTGACCCCATCGATCTGGGGGAAGTCCAGGTCAGCATCGCTGACGTACACATCACCTCGGGCAACGGTGCATTCATCCCAGTTTGTCTCTTCCTCAACGCAGACCACTGGATTGAAGTCGAATGCCGGATTATCTCGGAGGGCAACTACCGGGATGCCTAGCCTAGAGAGTTCTTCGAAGCGGGTGGTGTAGCCCTGAGGAACCTGCTCGACCCCTTCCACTCGCCGCGTCCCGATTGTTACGACCAGGTCTGGTTTAGTGTCGCGGAGGATCTCCATCAGTTCCTCGTTCCACTCCGCGCATGACGCATCTCGTTCGAAACCGAATTCCTCCACCACCCCGAAAAGACAGTTTGATTTCGTGTACTGGTAAACCTGCGCGTCTACTTGCTCGGCGGCCACCAACACTGCCTCCAGCCACTGCAGCGAGTGTGAGCCTCCGACCAGTGCGATGGTATTTGAAGCATCCGGGTCGCCCCAATCGCATTCGATGACTGCCGCATCGTCTGCCTTTTGATGGCATCCACGCGCGTACGCCATGGACACGTCTTGCCGGGCATCGACGGGAGCGGGCGTCAGTGAGTCAACCGTGACTTCCACGGCGGCTTCCGGCTCCGACACTGCGGGTCCGTGGCTTTCCTCGCTCTTTATCCAGTTCCAGGCCCCGAGTGCGCTGAGGCCTAACGCCATCAACGCAGCCAAAACGACGAGGGTTTTCACGGCCGAGGCGACAAGGGGTTTCGAGTTCCTAATGGGATCTTCAATTGCCTTGGTGGTTAGGACCGCCAGGGCTCCAGCGACGAAGATGATGGCGAGGCCGGCGGCAAAAGAAACCTCGTACCCAAACTTGTATCGGTAAAAGACAAGCAGCGGCCAGTGCCAAAGGTAGAAAGCAAACGACGCGTCCGCCACCCACAAAACCGGTCGCCACGTCAACACCACGGGTTCAACGTGCTCCCAGGAAGCCAAGATGAGGCTGAGAGCCGCGAGCACTGGAATCCAAGACAAGTAGCCGGGTAGCAGCGTTGACAGGTCGAAAAACGCGCCCAGGAGAAGCAGGGCTGCCAAGCCGAGCCAACCGAGGACGCTCAGTGCTTTCTTCCCCCCAAGATCGTTCTTGAGCAGCAAGAACGCGAGTGAGCCGACCATGAACTCCCACAGTCGAGTGAAGGTGCTGAAGTAAGCGGCACTCTGATCGGCAGCCGTGTAGTAGACGGAGTAGGCAAAGGAGATCGCCAGGACGACGATCACCAGAATGCGGAAGCCTTTGGAGAAAGCATCCGGACTCTCTTTCCGGACGGCGACAAGGCTGAGTAGGAACGCAGCGCAGGCGATCAGAACATAGAACTGAACATTCACTGACAACGCCCAGAACTGTTGGAAAGGGGAGGCCTCTAGGTCTTGTTGTAAGTAGTCGGAGGATTCGCTGATCAGATGCCAGTTCTCGTAGTTCAGCAAAGAAGCGAAGCCATGTTTGATGTTGCTTGCCCAATAGGCTTTTGGCATCCAGAACAGCGCCATCGCCACAGTGCCGACTACTACTGCTACGGCCGAGGGAACGACCCGCCGCCCTGTACGAAGCAGATAACCCGTGAAAGAGGCCCATGACTTCTTTGGTGAGTCGGTCGCCCCGGCGAACAGCTTTGTCAGCGATCCAGCCGCGAAAAACCCAGCGACCACGAAAAAGACATCAACACCGCCAGAAACCCGGTGGAACCAGATGTGGTAGACGGCAACCAAAAGCGCGGCCACGGTTCGCAGCCCCTGGACACCGGTCAGATATCTTTTGGCGGGGGCAGACGTCGTTGGCTTGGTACTTGTCGCCACCGCGGGTTTCGCGGCATTTACACTTTGGCTAGCTATTCTTCTGCCCTCCTGCCGCCGACCTGTGCAGCCTGTTCAGGCAGCCGGGTCATGCGGCCAAAAAGCCTAGCGTGAATGCTCGATTGCCCAAAAAGGACGCTGGTCCGCCCAGAGGACGTCGACGTGACTAACGGCCCAGGTGTGGCGCGTGAACGCATGTTGCGCGGGGGACTTGGGTCCCGGACATCGCTTCAAACGTGTCAAGAAGAGCATTCCGACACGCCGAAGGCGCAAATTTCGACGAGCAATTTTCGGACGAGGATGCGCTGAGATTTCAGAAATGTTCACAGAAAAACAGGAGAAAATTCTTCGCGCACCGTTTCAACACAAAGTGAGCATTTCGGCGCTGCCTGGGGGCGGAGATTGTTGGGCGGGAAATGGCGTTCTTCCGTTAGCGGGTAACCGGGGAAAAGCGGGCTCGAGCTGGCCTTTTCTAGGGGTTCAGTAGAATGCTTGTCCTGTTGAAGGCAGTGTGGGGTGGCTTTTTGCCGACCCCTCAGCACGAAGGAGTGAGCATTGTCCACACAGAAAATTATGGGCGAATCGGAACCCACGGAACTCTATACTCTTGAAGAACCGATCGCTGAATCAACGGAGATTGATCAGCAATCTCCGGGGGAACGAGCCCCGGCAGATTCCAAACCAGTCAACTTGCGTAGATGGGTTGGCTTCTTTGTCGGGATCTTGGCGGCCATCGGAATCTATTTCATCCTTCCCGACTCGCTTGCCCACGAAGGCAAAGTCACGGCCGCCATCGCAGTATTGATGGGAATCTGGTGGATGACAGAGGCGCTCCCAATCCCAGGAACAGCCCTCGTACCACTGGTGGCATTCCCCGTGCTATCCGGGGTGGATATCAACGCCGTCGGCGCCTCTTACGGCAACAACGTCATCTTCTTGTTCATGGGCGGTTTCATGTTGGCTCTAGCAATGGAACGCTGGAACCTGCACCGGAGATTGGCGTTGCACGTGCTGAAGGTCATGGGTGCCAAGACGGGGGCAATGATCGGCGGCTTCATGATCGCCACAGGGTTCCTCAGCATGTGGGTGTCGAATACGGCAACCGCAGTCATGATGCTCCCAATCGGAATGTCCGTGTTGCTCCTGGTTGCAAAGGTTGTGCCTGAGATGGGCACGCAAGGTACCAACGAACACGGTGACCCGGTCGTCAAATCCAACTTTGCTACCGCCTTGATGCTTGGCATTGCCTACTCCGCATCCATTGGCTCGCTGGGCACAATCATTGGGACCCCACCAAACACTCTGCTGGTGGGTTACATGGCGGAGAACTTCGGCATCCAGATCGGTTTCGGGCAGTGGATGCTGGTCGGGGTGCCCTTGGCAGTCGTATTCATGTTTATCGCCTGGGTGGTTCTAACCAAGGTCATTTATCGCCCAGAGATCAAAGAAGTGCCAGGGGGCAGACAACTCATTCAAGATGAACTGGAAGCCTTAGGTCCAGTCTCCAAGGGCGAGATCCGCGTCCTTTTGACTTTCATCCTCGCGGCCGGAGCTTGGATCCTGATTCCCCTGATATTCGAGAACCCTCCAATCTCTGACGCGGGCATTGCCCTAGTCATTGGGCTGATCTTGTTCGTTTCTCCTGCGGGTTCAGCACGGGGGGTTCGCCTCCTTGACTGGCATTCGGCCGTGCAGCTGCCGTGGGGTGTTCTGCTTCTTTTCGGCGGTGGCTTAGCACTATCAGCGCAGTTCAGCGCTTCTGGCTTGACAGAGTGGATCGGCGTGCAAGCCTCCGGCATTGGCGGACTTCCAGCATGGGTGCTTGTCGCGATCGTTGCAGGTGGAATTCTGCTGCTTACTGAGCTCACCTCGAACACCGCCACTGCCGCGACCTTCCTACCCGTGGCGGGCGGAATCGCAATCGGCATCGGTGCAGACCCAATGCTGCTCGCGATCCCCGTGGCGTTGGCGGCAACGTGTGCCTTCATGCTCCCTGTTGCGACCCCACCGAATGCGGTGGCGTTCGGATCCGGTTACGTGAACATTGGTCAAATGGTCAAGGGCGGCGTCTGGCTTAACCTGATCGCGCTGGTGCTGGTGACACTGACAACCATGACTTTGGCGGTGTGGGTGTTCCACATTGTCATATAGCCGGTCATAGCGGCGAGAGCACCCGGAGTAGTGCTCTCGAGGCGCAAGAAAGAACTGGAGTGAGCCCCATTTTGTCGGGGTTCACTCCAGTTTCATTTGTGTGCCGCTTCGTTGTTCACGGCCTTGTTGCTTGTGGCCCGGGCTTACTGATACTCATTGGGGACCGGGAACTGCGAAGGCACACTGTCGTAGCGCAACGCCAACGGGTTCGAGGGGACCAGGCCGATTGTCAGGAAGAACACCGTACCCACACCGGTCAGTCCCAATAGCAGCCACCAAGACGACATGTTCACGTCGTGCAGGCGACGCGACACCAACGCCAGCGACGGGATGATCACGACCAGGGTCCAAAGCGACATCAGGACGCTGGCCAGCCCAACCAACCAGTTGGCGCTAAAAGCCGCGCCCCAGCTATCCGGGGAAGAACTGACAACGCCGCCTTGCATAGACGTCCCCAACCCGATACCGAGGAGTATCAGGAAGGCGAGTTGTACCAGCAGGTTGAACAGAACAACCCACCAGAATTCTGACTGTGACGCGCGCCCGGAGAACGTCACGTATTTCTTGAAGAAACGGCCGACAGCCTGACCGAAAGTCGCCCCGGGAAGAGGAGCCCAAATGGGCGCTGTGTTTGGCATATGTAAACCACCTTGCGTAGAGACTGGGTAAAAACTGTGCGGATGAACATCAAATAGTAACAACGTCCCAGCCAGACTAGTTGATCCGGCTGGGACGAAGCCTCGGTCGGTTGCGTTCTGCTACCTATTTCTACTGCTTATTGGGTGTTGTTTTGGTGTGAGTGGGACTACTTTGTGTCCCCGGGAACCTCGAAATCGAGAGCCAGTTGCAGGAGGAGCCGGGTGCCCCACGCCGTTGGCCCCTTATTCGTCCACCCGGAAGTCTTCGACGCCCAGGATGGGCCAGCAATGTCGAGGTGAGCCCACGGAACCTCTCCCACAAACTCTTCCAAGAACAGAGCTGCCGTGATGGTTCCAGCATTCTCTCCGCCGATGTTCTTCAGGTCGGCCAGGTCGGACTTCAACTGCTCTTTGTATGGTTCGTGAAGGGGGAGTTCCCAGACGGGTTCGTCAGTTTTCTCACCGGCTGCCTCGACCTGCTTCGCGAAGCTGGGGGAGTTCGACAAGAGAGCGGAAATATCCTCCCCGAACGTGCGGGCGGCCAGACCTGTGAGCGTTGCAACGTCAACGATCGCGTCAGGGTTCGACTCAGAAGCCAACGCGAGTCCGTCTGCCAGCACCAGGCGCCCTTCGGCGTCAGTGTTAAGGACCTCTACCGTCTTCCCATTGCGCATTGTGAGTACGTCTCCGAGCTGCATCGCGGAACCCGAAGGCATGTTATCCGTCACCATCAGGTAACCCGTCACTGATGATTCGGCACTCAGCGCGGAAAGGGCGGACATCGCGGCCAGCACATCACCGGCACCCGTCATATCAGTTTTCATTTGCGCGTGGGAGGCGTTCGAGGGCTTCAAACTAATGCCACCCGAGTCATACACGATCCCCTTGCCCACCATCGCCAAGTGCCCCTTCGGAGCACCTTCCGGTCGGTAGTTCAACACGATGAGGCGAGGTTCTTCAGAAGAACCCCTGTTCACTCCGATTAGGCCACCCAGGCCCATGTCCAAGATCTCTTGCTTATCGTGAACTTGGACATCCAAGCCGGAAGCCTCGCCGACTTTCTTCGCTACCTCACCAAACACAGGTGCGGTGAGCACCACGGGCGGAGCGATCGCAAGGTCGCGGGCCAACGAGGCAGCCTTAGCGGCAACAAAACCGCTTTGAGCGCCTGCACGCACCTTCTCCGGATCCACTCCGTCAGCAACCAGGGTGATCGTGGTGACGGGAACGTCGTTGTGTGCTTGGCTGGTCATCTCGTAGTCGTAACGGGCGAGCACAATGCCCTCAACGATTGCGGAAGCCGCGCACTTAACGCACACGCCATCCACCTTCTTCACAGGCATAGCGAGGGACGCGTCCCGGCCAGCGACGCGGGCAAACGCCGCGGCTGCATCACGGAGCTTAGCTGCCGTGATCGTCTCTTTCTCTCCAACCCCAACCAGAACCGGCAATGTGTCGCCTTCGGTGGGAACCGCAAGAGCCTGTCCCACTTTCGGTTCGAACCCGGCACGTTTCAAAGCGGGCAGATCCAGGTCCAAGCCGGTAGGTAGCGACCCACCTTCGGCCACTGGGACTGCGAGGGCTCCCGCTTTCACCTCGCTGTCCGCTTCGACAACGTTCAGGGTTATTTCAAGGTCAAGGGAAGGGATGATTTTCATAATGTCCATAGCTTTGAGGATAGTCCGCCGAAAAAAGGGGACAACTTACGCATCGGGATTTTGCGAACGGCGCAAATACCGCTTGTAGTTCTCCTTTGAACCCAGCCTCTCTGGGTCAGCAAAGTGTTTCAGGAGGGAATTTCCTCAATGTCGAACGCTTCGGCCAGCGCCGTAAGCCGTTCAATATTGCCCTCGACGCTTTCCCCACGTCCGGCCGTTATCCCAACTAGGAAAGTGGTGATGGGAGCGGCAGGCCGAGACGGGCCGTGTGCCAGTGTGCGGGTAAGCGCCAAAAGGTCTGCTTCGAAGGGTGAATAGTCATCTTCGGCAACACCTAAATCTTCTGCAGCCACTCGAAGCCACTTCCGCATTCTTTCCATCTCTACTGGGTCATCTTTACGCTGGGACACGTCGTCTCCTGTATGTAGTGCGCTGGGGAACCGTTGCCAGCGCATAAATGAACTTTGTCTTGCGGCCGCCCCATCTTTTGGAAGCAGTGGGGCTTCACTCCAGCTTAGGGTTTGCGCCGCGCGGTGGCCGCGCGCGTGTCAGAGACGTGTGCGATGATTCAAAAATGAGTCGCGTAGTTTGCTTTGGGTTGCTGACGCTGGATCACCAACTGGAGCTTGATTCCTTTCCTCACCCCAACGAAAAGGTTGTTGCTCTAAATGAGTCTGTTAACGTCGGTGGTCCGGCCGCCAACGCTGCGGCGACAGCGGCAGTGTTGGGGAACTCTGTTCGCCTGGTCACCGCTGTTGGCGATGGAGCGATGACCAACGTTGCCCACGCAGAACTGAGAAAACTGGGGATCGAGACTATCGACTTGCGGCGCGGACAAGAAGGGGCGCCGCCGATCTCCACAGTCCTGGTGACAGTTGCGACGGGGGACCGTGCGGTGATCTCCAAGAATGCTCAGGGGGTCCGTGCCTCGGTTTCCTCCGAGGAAGCGTCTGAAGCATTGGAGGGGGCCGAGGTCCTCTTGGTTGACGGTCACCACTTATCCCTCGCCGTTGTTCTCGCAGAAGAAGCCAAGAAGAAAGGCATCTTTGTCATCTTCGACGGGGGTAGTTGGAAGCCCGGCACGGAGGACCTGTTGCCGCTGGTTGACGCGGCCGTGGTCTCAAGTGATTTCCGCGTTCCGCCCAGCTTGCTGGGTGCGGGGCAGGACACTTTGGCTTACCTCGCACACCACGGATGCCAAGTCGTTGCACAGTCGGCAGGCCGCGATCCGCTTGTTGGTCTCTTCGAAGGGGAGCCATTCACGGTGGCGGTGGACGAGGGGACTGAGGTAGTAGACACGCTGGGGGCGGGAGACGTTTTGCACGGTGCCCTCGCACACTTTTGCGCGTTGGGTGGCCCGGGTGAACTGACCAAGGAGCGCGCAGTTTACGCGTTCGAAAGGGCGACGCAGCTTGCCTCGTTCTCCTGCCAATTCCGTGGAGCACACGGTTGGTTCAAAGCCCAGGCAGGTCCGGGTTCACACCGATGCGGGCCCGAGTGCGACCTGCATTAGGCTGGTTTTACTAGGAAGCACGGAGGGGATCACCATGAACAAAGAGCAAAGGCCCGTAACCGAAGCGGAACTGAAAGAAAAGGTGTCGCTAGTAAACGGCGGGGGACAGCTGAACCCCGACGCGGTGGGATGGGCAAGACGCTCACTGGTGGATACCTCCGGCATTGACGGGGCCTTCGGAGTGGCGGGCCTGGGCGGGCGTGGCTGGCTCCGCAACAAACGGTGGGAATACTGGAACGTAATCACCCCAACCCACATCATCGCAATGACGGTCTCCTCCATTGACTACGCGGCGGTCAACGAGATCTGGGTGTTTGACCGCAACACTGGCAAAGAAATCGGCAAAGCCGTCACGTCCTTGCCGTCCCACTCCGAACTGCCACCAAACCTGGGGGCTGGCACAGCGCAGGCTCGCACCCAAGGACTGCTTTTGTCCATCGACATGGACGGGGATAAGACCAGGCTGCGCGGCGTGCTTTCCGAGGGCCATCACGAAGAGGTCGCGTTCGACATGCGCGTAGTGCGCCCCAAGGGCCACGACCTACTGGCCGTCGTCGTCCCTTGGAACCAGAACCGCTTCCAGTACACGGTGAAGGACATTGCCCTTCCAGTGACCGGGTGGGTTCGCGTAGAGGGGGAGAGGTTTGATGTGCCCGAGGGGTCCTGGGCCGTCCTCGACCACGGACGCGGCCGCTGGCCATACGACGTCAAGTGGAACTGGGGCGCCGGTTCCGGTATTTCCAACGGACACACGATTGGCCTCCAAGTCGGGGGTCAATGGACCGACGGGAGCGGGGTCACCGAAAACGGGATGATCATCGACGGCCGTCTCTACAAGATCAGCGAATACTTGAAGTGGGATTATGACGCCGAGGATGACGTCAAACCCTGGCACGTCACCGGCGGCGGTTTGGACGCCACCTTGCAGCCGTTCTATGTGAAGAGGTCGGAGACGAACCTGGGAATCCTCGCAGGCAAGACCGCGCAGGCATTCGGGTACTGGTCTGGCACGTTCACTGATTCTGGGCTGGAGGGCGGGAAGATCTCGTTCGAGGGCCTGACCGGTTGGGCGGAGGACGTTCACAACCGTTGGTGAGGCTTCTCGCCCATCACACTGTTCCCGGTCCTTAATGTGCTTCCCGGAGCTCTAGGCGGCCCTCTTTTGGCCCATTGCCTATTCATAACATACGTATTAAGGACGGGGAAGCAT